>VOFC01001143.1_pt1 | contig 149460 bp, 153 predicted proteins | sample 5384161 | NCBI WGS metagenome assembly VOFC01 (sample SAMN12384722, study PRJNA508395) | human gut metagenome | isolation source: healthy gut B | host: Homo sapiens | reverse complement strand
TTGTAACAGAGCCTCTGAATGAAAGCAGATAGGTTTTGTAATCACCTTGCTCCAGCGAAAATTTAAGTTCAACATCGTTTTTCGCACCGGTAAGGTCATATATTCTGTTGAAGCAGAGAGAATTTGATCCCCTGCTGCTTTGTTCTATCAGTGTAATATATCTGCAATAGTTATCATCGTAACCGTCAGTCATCCGAACAGAATGATATCCGCTTTTATCATTTGTGCTTGCATTGACCATGCCGCTTACACACACTGTAGGTATGTCCTTTTTTCAGCCTGAGTGTTGTTCCGTTGTACGATATAAGCCCGCCGCGGTTATGCATTTCCCGATAGTACAGGGGACTGCACCGCCTGAAAGATGGGTTGACGGTACATACCCCTCTCCGCAAAAATATCCCGAACAGCTACCGTTCTGACCGGGGTCGCCCTTTGTCGCCTTTGTCGCCTTTTTCGCCGGGGTCACCTTTGTCACCTTTTGTCGCCTTTTTTCTCCGTCAATGCCTGCGGCTTTTACGCCGGTATCGGTTTCTCCGATCCACCAGTTGCCGTTCTCGCCGATAAAAGGTGTTTCCGTCTTTGCCGTCAGAGCCGTTTTGTCCGTTTGTTCCGTCCTTACCGGCGGCTCCGTCTTTACCGTTTATACCGTCGGCTCCGTCCCCGTCAAGACCTTTCAAAACCGAAAGGTCGTAAAGGTTCATCCATATTTCATCGTCGACATAGCGCCACTGCAGGATATTTTCGTTACACGGAATTCCGGTGTTTTTCCGTTTGTTCCGTCCGTACCTTTCTTCCCGGCGGGGCCCTCTATATCGGCTATCGCAACAAGATTTTGCCACTCGTCGCCCTCGTAACGCCACTGTATGTAGGATTCGGCTCGCTGCACTTCTATGTTTTTGGCGTTAATGCCGTCCTTGCCGTTGACGCCGTCTGTGCCGTCTTTACCGTTTTGCCCGTCTGTACCGTCAATGCCGTTAATGCCGTCTTTACCGTTTTGCCCGTCTGTACCGTCAATGCCGTTAATGCCGTCTTTGCCGTTCGCACCGTTTATTCCGTTCTTACCGTCGGTGCCATCGTCTTTACCGTCAATACCGTTTTGCCCATCTGTTCAACGCCGTTCTCTTTGCCGTTCGCACCGTTTATTCCGTTCTTACCGTCGGCACCGTTAGAGCCGTCTTTACCGTCAGTGCCGTTCTTTCCGTTTTCTCCGGCAGCGCCCGTAAGCTCGGTAAGCGCCACAAGGTCGCGCCAATCGGGTTCATCTCAGCTGTATTTCCACTGAACCGCCGTGCCGTTGTTCCGCACCTCCGGCAATACTGCGTCGGCTTTTGCCGTCTTGCTCCATCCTATGGCAAGCACGATGCAAAGTACCAACAAAGCGGCACAAAGCGCCAAAAGTGTACCTGTGAGTCGTTTTTTTCCTGTTTTCATCTTCTTACCTCCGTTCAAAATTCAAAAATGGGGGCAAAATCGGCAAGAACGGCACCCGGTCAGTTGTTTCAAAATTTCTAGTTATTCGTTTCTAACTTTACTGACCGTTCGTTCATACTCAGTATAACATAGCTTCCGGATGAAATCAAGAACTCTCTTATATATAATGGAAAAGAATCAAACCGCCTGTTCACAAAGCCGTCCACCTATCGGTTCTGTTACAGTGCGCTTTTTCCGATACACGCGCCGGCAAGTGGCAAAAAAATAAAACGCGGCAAGCATCGTAAAGACGCTTGCCGCGTTTATGGTCCGCCCGGAGGGATTCGAACCCCCGGCCTTCAGAATCGGAATCTGCTGCGATATCCAGCTTCGCCACGGGCGGATGTACTTGCCGTAACAGCACTTCATATTATAATTTGAAAAAGCGTTGCCGTCAAGGCTTTCTTGTGTTAAAATTAGAAAAAAGGCAAAATTCCTGAGAACGGAGAATAAATATGAAGTTGACATTCAAGAACGACACCTTTAAGATCCTGCAAATTGCAGATACGCAAGAGGGCCGCAAGGTCAGCCCGGACACCTTGGCGCTGATCAGCGCCGCCTTGGATCGAGAGGAGCCGGACCTGGTGGTATACAGCGGTGACCAGATCTGGGGGCGCGGGTTCCACGGTGATGTAAACCAGGTGCGCCGGGTGCTGAAAGAGCTGACCGCCCCGGTGGTGGAGCGGCATCTGCCCTTTGCCATCTGCTTTGGCAATCACGATCGGCAGGTGGGGCTGGACAACCGTGCCCAGTTTGAAATCTACAAAGAGATCCCCGGTTTTATCGGGGAGGATACCCCCGGCGTGGACGGTGTGGGCAACTGCGTGCTGGAGATCGCCGACGGCGACCGGCCCGGCTATCTGCTTTATCTGATCGACAGCCATTCCAGCCTGAAAGTGGGCTACGACCATGTGCACCAAAACCAGATTGACTGGTATCGGGGCGTACGCGACAGTTATGAAAAACAATACGGCCACACCATTCCATCCGTTGTCATTCAGCACATTCCCGTGTGTGAGGTGTTTGACCTGCTCACGCAGGTGAAAAAGTCCACCAAAGGCGCGGTACAGGGCTTCCGCACCCACGCCAAGGAGTGGTTTGTGCTGAACAGAAAGCGGGTAGACAAAGAGGGCTTTATGAAAGAATCCCCCGCCGATCCGCAGGAAAACAGCGGCGAGTTTGACGCCTTCTGCGAAAAGGGCGAAGTGAAGGGTCTGTACTTCGGCCACGACCACAACAACGCCTTCCACGGTGATATTCGCGGCATTGATGTGGGCTACACCCAGGGTGCCGGGTTCCATGTATACGGCCCGGGACTGGATCGAGGCGTGCGCACCATTGCGCTGCACCGAGACGGCAGCCTGTCCACCCAAGATCTGCGCTACCGGGACTTGGTAGGCAAAAAGCTGCAAGAGCCGCTGCATTTTGCTTTTTTCCAAATCATGCCCACCAATGTGTACGACGCCATTTCCCGAGCAGTTAAAATTTTTGCCGCCTTAGGCGGTATTGCCGTAGTGGCACTGCTGTTGGTACTCTTTCTCGGTAAATAAAGCATAAAAAAAGGACCTCTGTGTTTGGCACACAGAGGTCCTTTTTTTCTGTCTGTTTTCTTGTTTAATCTTCCATATCTCGCACAGCGGCAATGCAGCCCACGCTAATATAGCAGGCAAGAATATACAAAGCGGACACAGCCAGGCAGAACACCCGCTCTCCCGCCGAGGTAGCGCCCAGAGTGGTATAAATGGAAATGCCAAAGAGCACCAGCGGCACCACGACGGTCAGCGGCGGGCAAGCCCGCAGCACATCAAGTGGGCCGTAGCTGCCGTCATTGACCAGTGCCGCCACCACAATATGGATCAGCGTGGTCACCAAGAACACCGCCAGCAAATTCAAATACAAGATCTGCTGGGTGCCCATCTCCACCACAGGAAACAGGGACATAAAGTCCCAATGAAACAACCCCACCAGCTGGGTGTACACACCGGCCACCAGCTGAATGGCACCGATAAAATACAAGAAGATCAGCGCAACTTTTTTATTCTCCACGCAAAAAAGCCTCCGTTCCCTGCAAAAATGCGTCCATCTGTGCGTCGGTACCGATGGTAATACGCACATAATTGTCAATCCGCGGCAGGTCAAAATAGCGAATGTAAATATGTCTTTGCTTCAAATAGAGGAACAGTTCCCGCATAGACGCGCCATCCTTCGTTGCAAAAAGGAAGTTGGTGCGGGAGGGCAATACGGAAAAGCCCATCTGCTCCAGCGCCCGGCGCACCCGCTCCCCGGGTGGTTATCACCGCCGCCGTGGTCTTGGCAAAATACGCCTCATCATCCATAGCAGCCGCACCGCACAGCAGAGACAAATTGTCCACCGTGTAGCTGTTGTAGGAATTCTTCACTGCTTCCAACACACTGATCAGCTCTGCGCTGCCGATGGCAAAGCCCAGCCGCAGTCCGGCCAGAGAGCGGGATTTTGAAAATGTGCCGCACACCAGCAAATTGGGATAGTCCGCCAGCAGCGGCACGGCGCTGACGCCGCCAAAGTCCGCATAGGCCTCATCAATAATCACCACAGCATCCCGATTGCCCTCCAAGAGCGCCTGCACAAAGGGCAGGTCCTCACCGATAGAGGTGGGAGCATTGGGATTGGGTAGCACCACGCCACCGTTAGGTGCCGCGTAATCCGCCGGATCAATGCGAAAATCCGCCGTCAGCGGGTAGGTCACAAAAGGAATGTGAAACAGCCGGCACCACACCGGGTAAAAGCTGTAAGTAATATCCGGAAAGGCAATGGGCTTGTCGCTGTTAAAAAAGGACTGAAAGGCCAGTGCCAGCACATCGTCCGAGCCGTTGCCCACAAATACCTGCTCCGGCGCCACGCCGTAGTGGCGGGCAATGGACGCCTTGAGCAGCCGGGCGTTGGCGTCCGGGTACAGGCACAGCGCTGCCGGGTCGTAACTGCGCAGCACCGCCTCCACGCCGGGGGCCGGTGGATACGGGTTCTCATTGGCATTGAGCTTGATCCGATCCGGGTCGCTGCTTTGCTCCCCGGGCACATACGGCTCAATCTGCCGCAAATTCTGTTTCCAAAGTTGCTCCATAATCAAATACCTCGGCTTTATTTTACCACAAAGTCTAAAGCGGCGCAATAAACGCAAAAACAAATTTTTTTGCATTTGCGGCACAATTTTGCAGCACTTTGCCGTACACAAAACCGCAGCGTATAAACGCAAATATCAAAATACGGCAAAAAACGCAAACAACTTGTCACACTTTGCAAGAAATGATACACTGTTACAGTAGTGGCACCCGGGTCGCTGCCAAATCAGAAAAAAGGAGATTCTGTTATGAAGCACCGCACTTCCATAGCGGCAGCACTATTGCTGCTGATGTTTTTGCTCAGCAAAACCTGCACAGCCTATGCTGCAGAAAATCTAACATTAAAGCGCACCACCGTTGCGCTGGGCTTAGGCGAAAAAGCCGCTTGTATTCAATTCAATAATTCTCGTATCCACCCTACCGACTGCACCTATCGCTCAGCAGACACAAGCGTACTGGCCGTTAGCAAATCCGGCGTGGTTACCGCCAAGAAAATCGGTACAGCCAAAGTGACCGTGCGTTACGGACGCCAAACCGCCGCTTGTACCGTTACGGTTAAGGCCGCTCCCACCAAATTAGCCATTAAAGGCGGCGATGTGATTATCCAAAAGGGTGCCAACAACCATAAGATAAAGCTGCAATTTGCCCGTGGCACCGCAGCCTACACCGTTACATACAAAACCCGGGATTCTGCCATTGCCACAGTCACTCGGCAAGGCTACATTACCGGCAAAGCCAACGGCAAAACCCAACTGACCGTACGCACCTATAATGGTGTTACGGCACAGATTACCGTTCGCGTACAAAACAAGGCGCTGCCGCTGAATGCAAATGCCGCACAGTTGGCCTTAGACCACAACCATGTGACCCAAGTGGTTTATGGCAAATCCGTACAAAATCGCAATTTGGAAGGCTATATCATCACCCCGGCAAACGGCAAGTACAAAAAGACGCTGTTTATTGACTTTGCCATCCACGGCTTTGAGGACGATTATGCCAGAGACGGGCAGCGTCTGACTACCATTGCCAACCACTTGATAGCCCACTTTGCTTCCCACCCGGAGGAATTGGGCAATTACCGATTGGTTATTGTACCCTGCGCCAATCCGGACGGTGCCATTGCCGGCAAAAACGCACAACGTTCCGGCAAGAATGCCTTTGGGCGCTGCACCGCCGCGCATATTGATATAAACCGGGATTTTGGTCCGTTTAAGGGCAAAGAGACCCGTGCCCTGCGAGACTTTATTCTCCGCAGCAAGCCCCATGTGTACATCAATGCCCACGGCTGGCTTAACGAAACCTTAGGCACCAAAAAGCTGTGCCAAATCGTCAATCGCACCCTGCACTTAAAGAAAATGAAAGACGGCGTCTATGCCGCAAACGAAGGCTACGCCATCGGTTGGGTACACAAAAAGCTGAACATTCCCTGCTGTTTGCTGGAATACAAGGCTCCAAACGCCCTGCACACCAAGGACAATGTTCGTATGATACGGGAAATTATCAAAGCGTATGCGTAAAGCAAAAGGGCGTCTGCTGTAAGCAGGCGCCCTTTTTATCGGGTTTGTTCAGTCAAATAATTCCGGTACCGCTTCCGCTGCCGTCGGGTCGTCCAGGGTCTCCACCCGGCGCAGGTGCTTTTTGAATGATGTCATTACGGTGATCCGCCTCGTCCAGCACCTTGCCGGCCTCATCCACCTTTTTGCGTGCCTTTTGCAGCAGGTCGCCGAACTTCTCATACTGCATTTTAGCAGCGCCCAGCACCTGCCACACCTCCGTGGCTTTGCGGTTGATGGCCAGGGTGCGAAAGCCCATCGCCAGTGCATTAAGCAGCGCTGTCACCGTGGTGGGCCCAGCCAGCAAAATACCCTGCTGCTGCAGCTTCTCCGCCAGTCCGCTGCGGCTGCCCAAGATCTGCGCATACAGCCCCTCGGTGGCCAAATACAGCACCGCAAAGGGTGTGGTCTCCGGGGCAGAAATGTACTGACGCACCAGCTTGGCCTCATCACGCACCCGCTGCTCCAGCGCCTTTTGGGCACTTTCCATGCCTTGTCGATCCCCGGCCTGAGCCGCTGCGGTCAAGCGTGCATAATCCTCCATAGGAAATTTGGAATCAATGGGCAGCCAGGCGTGCCCGCTGCCGTCTGCCGCCGGGATCCGCACCGCAAACTCTACGCGACCGTTATACTTGGGATTGGTGGCCACATTGGTATCATACATACCCGGCACCGTCTGGTCCAAAATATTGCCCAGCTGCACCTCCGCCCAGGTGCCTCGGCTCTTTACATTGGTAAGCACCCGATTCAACCCGTTGACGCTTTCCGTTACCCCGGAGGACAGCTTTTGCATTTCGCCCAGGCTCTTGTACACGCTCTCCAGCTGCTGGGACACAGTCTGGAACGAGGCATTCAGCCGGGTGTTCAAGGTGCCGGTCAGTTTTTCGTCCACCGTTTGACGCATTTGGTCCAGCTTTTGCTCATTGCTCTTTTGCATCTCGGCCATAAAGGCACCCCAACCGCCGGGTTTGGCTGTCGCTTTGGTTCTGGACCAGCTCCAGCAGCTTCACCTGCTGACGGTAGTTATCCTCCCGCAGAGTCTGCACTGCCGCTTCCAACCGCTCTATTTGGGCACGGCGCTCATTGTCCTGGGCTTGCAGCTGCCGCGCCAGCAGCTCCGTTTGGTGCCCTGCATCCCCCACTGCGGCGGCGCAGCAGCAAAATGAGGATCGCCACCTGCAGCACAAAAAGCACCGCAAATAAAATCAAATTGATTGCATCCATTCCTCTACCTCCTTGGCAAAAAGCATACCATAAAATGCGCCTGCATACAAGCTGCCGTCCGTTTTTTGGGACTTGCACACCCTGCGGCAGCTGTGCTATACTGGAGCCAAAGGAGCTCGCTATGATCACCACGATTTTTTTAGATTTAGACGATACGCTGTTCAGCTTTCAGCAAGCGGAACAAGTGGCACTGGAGGAAACCATGCGCCACTACACCCCCTGCCCTATTCAGATGAGATTTTGGCTCTGTACAGTGCCGGTAACGACGCCCAGTGGAAGTTGCTGGAGCAAGGCAAAGTTCAACGATCGGAGATCGGCTACCGCCGCTTTGACCTGCTGCTGACTCACCTGGGCAGCGACCTGGATCGGGAGGAAGTAAACCACTACTATATGGAACGGCTGAGCAGCCGCCACTTCTTTCTCCCCGGAGCAGAAGAACTGCTCTTTGCCCTCCATGGGCGCTATACCCTGTGTCTGGCCTCCAACGGCACCGGCTGGGTACAGGAAGGGCGGCTGAAAAACAGCGGCATTTTGCCTCTGCTGGACCGGGTGTTTATCTCCGAGTACCTAGGTGCCAATAAGCCCCAACTGGGCTTTTTCGACGCTTGCTTTGCCAGCCTGCCGGGCGTAAAGCGCAACGAGAGCCTGATGCTGGGCGACAGTCTGACCTCCGATATGCTGGGCGGCAAAATCGCCGGTATGCACACCTGCTGGTACAACCCGAACCACCTGCCCCTCCCCACCGACGGCACCCCGTAGAATACCAGATCCACCGCCTACCGGATCTGCTCCCCTTACTGGAGAAGCTGTAATACTGCACAATCTGCAGGAGTGGAACAAAAAAACGCACAGGCAGTTTGTCTGTGCGTTTTTTTATGCCCGGGTTTGGAAGAGCGGAGATTGCATCTTGACAAAGGGGCGGTGAATTGGGTACTATAAGATTGGAAATTTGGCGCGAGCGCGCGGGAATACAGGAGGGGTTCTATGAAGATCACGGTACTTGGCGGAGGCGGTGTGCGCTCCATGTTCCTGGCAAAAAGCATTGCCCAAAAGGCAAAGCGGCTGGGGATCGACGAACTGTGTTTTATGGACAATGACGAGGAAAAGCTGCGCATCTACGGCGGTATGGCGGCGCATGTAGCGCGCCTGCTGTGCCCGGAAATGCGCTTTTCCCTCACTGCCGACCCGGTGGAAGCGGCACAGGACGCGGACTATGTAATCACCACCATTCGGGTGGGGCAGGATGAAATGCGCGCCAAGGACGAGCGCATTGCCCTGGATCACGGGGTACTGGGGCAAGAGACCACCGGCGCTGCCGGGCTGTCCTTTGCCATGCGCAGCGTACCGGCGCTGGCTGCCTACTGCGAGCTGATTAAGAAATATGCGAAGCCGAGTGTAAAGGTGTTTAACTTTACAAATCCGGCCGGGGTCGTGTCCCAAACCCTGCGGGATATGGGCTACGATTTTACCTACGGCATTTGCGACGCGCCCTCCGGCATGCTCCGCTCCTTTGCCCTGCTGTACGGGGCGAACCCGGCGAACATTACCGGCGAGGTGTACGGGCTCAACCACCTGTCCTACTTCAAAAGCATCACCATAAACGGCAAAGAGATTCTGCACGATCTGATCGAGAACGATGATGCCTACAAGAACAGCGATATGCGCTACTTCTCCAAAGAACTGCTGCGGGATCGGGGCGCGGTGCTCAACGAATATCTCTACTACTTCTACTACCGGGAACAGGCGGTGGCCAATATTTTGAAAGCGCCCCAGACCCGTGGTGAACAGATTTTGGATATCAACCGGCAAATGACCGCCCAGTTGAGCCAAATGGATATTGAAAACGATTTTGAAGGCTGCCTGGCGGTATTCAATAAATGGTACGGTATGCGAGAGGGCAGTTATATGGCCAGCGAGACCGGCGAGAAACGCAGCCAGCCCTGGCACTTTAATATTTATGAAGAAGACGACGGCGGCTACGCCGGTGTGGCGCTGAAATTCATAGAAAACGCCCAAAGCGGCCAAACCGGCCCCATGATCCTGTGCGTGCCAAACGGCAACGCTATTGACGGCCTGCGACCGGACGATGTGGTGGAGGTCACCTGTGAGGTGGGGCCAAAGGGCTGCACGCCCCATCGGATCGGCGCCGTAGACGAGCAAAATCTGGAGCTGATCCGCCGGGTGAAGAACTACGAGCGTCTGGCCTCCAAAGCCATTCGGGAGAAAAGCCGCGCCGCCGCCGTGCAGGCCCTGACCCTGCACCCGCTGGTAAACAGCTATTCCCTGGCCTGCGCCCTGACCGACGCCTACATTGCCCACAACAAAGACTACTGTGACGGCTGGCACTAAAATCGGAATACAGAAATAAAAGACCGAGTAAACACCCGCGCCTATTAGACGCCGGCAATACCCGGTCTTTTTCTATTCTTTTTACTTATTCTACAGCGGTCAAGCGAACGATTTGATTATAATCGGCACCACGCACACAGACGGGCAAACCCACTTCCATGAGGAATGCGCCGCCTTTCTTTATACGCCACGCCGTCCAATGTAAAAGCATACGCCCTGTCCGGCGCCAAGCCCGCAAAGCGTAGGTTCATCTTCTTTTTAAAGAACCGGGTGCCCCGGGCACTCAGGAACAAAACCGCCTGCATTTTGTCCCGGCTGACATACTGATTGCAAAGCACCTCGTCCCGATCCGCATCCAGGATCCGATACAGGTCGCCGAACTGCACCAGCGGGCGGATCTCCTTATACAGCGCCACATTGCGGCGGCAGATCTCCAGTTCTTCCGGACTGTACTTCTCCAAATTACCGCCCAGGCCCAGTGCCCCCTGCATGGCGATATGGAAGCGGAAGTCCAGGGAGCAGGGCTTGTTGATCCCGGCAATATCCGTTACCCACGCTCGCATAGTCTTAATGGGGTGGAGCATGGAATAGCCTTTTTGTATGGTCATCCGGTCAATACCGTCTGTATTATCGCTGGTCCACACCTGGTCAAAGTGACTGATGGCTCCTAGATCGCACCGACCGCCGCCGGAGGCACAGCTTTCAAACTGCACCGCCGGGTGACGGCGTTTCAGTTCATCCACGATCCGATACACTGCCATGGTGTGCAGATAAGAATACATTTTGGGATCCGCCAAATTCTCCGCCCCAACCTGGGAAAACGGCCGGTTCATATCCCACTTGATATAGCGGATATTGTGATCCGTCAGCAGCCGATCCAGGCAATCTAAAATATACGCCTGCACATCGCTGCGGGTCATATTCAGCACCAGCTGATGGCGCAGCTCATCTGCGTGACGGTGTGGGAAGTGATAGGTCCAGTCCGGGTGGGCACGGTAAAGGTCGCTGTCCGGGTTCACCATCTCCGGCTCCACCCACAGACCGAAATCCATACCCAGGGCGTTTACATTGCCGATCAGTTCGTCCAGGCCGCCCGGGAACTTCGCCGGGTTCACAAACCAGTCCCCCAGCCCGGCACGGTCGTTGTTGCGGCACCGAACCAGCCGTCATCCATTACAAACAGCTCCACTCCGATCCCCGCGGCAATCTCCGCCAAGCGGGTCTGGTCCGCCACATTCACATTAAATTCCGTGGCCTCCCAAGAATTATACAGCACCGGCAGCGTCTCTGCCCGGAATCGGGACGGCAACAGATGTTCCAAGCAAAAGCGGTTCATTTGGCGAGACATTTCGCCCAATCCCTCCGTCTTGCCGCAGTACACCGGCGGGGTCTCCAAGTGCGCCCCCGGCTCTAAAGTGTGCGAAAAATCAAAGTCGTTCATACCCAGACTCACCCGGGTAATACCGTACAGATCCCGCCCGGCAATTACCTTAAAATTGCCGCTGTACGCCAGGGAGCCAAAGTACACTGCGCCCCGGTTCTCCGTGGCACCGCGGTGGGCGATAAAATACGGCGACTGATTATGATTGGACGCGCCACGGTGGCTCTCATACACCAAATTGCCCCCATCCAGCACCGCGCGGCAGGGCAGGAATTCACCGCCCCAAGCACCGTTGGTATTCTCAAAAGTATACGGATCCATACCGGGCAGAGAGAACCCGGCGCTAAACAGCCGCTCAAAGGAAATCGGCGCAGAGCCGGTGTTCTCCACCTCCACCCAGCGCTTGATGATATCCAGCCCCGGATACACCCGGTAGCCCAGGCGCACCTGCAAGGGATAGTACGCGTCCGCAAACGCAACGCGCAGGGTATCGTCCTCCAGCCGATAGCCGGTGTAGCGCAGCGCCACCTCCCGGCAGCCGTCTGCAAACTGTGCCTTCAGGTCACAGGTGCGGTACACGGTGGATCCAAAGGGAGTCAGCTCCTGTCGGTATTCGTCCAGCATGGAATGATTGGAGTTTTCGTCACCGATCTCCGTAAAAAGCATAATCCGCCGGGTCACACTTGGCACCCCAGTGCAAATGCCGATTATACCCTGCCGAGTCAATGCCGAACACATAGTGGGTGTTCTCCGTCTCCAGCACAAAAATGCGATTTTCTTCTAAGTAAAAAATCATCTTTCGCCCTCCGGGTTCTTTTTTTACAAGTATCTACACTATACCATACCTCCCCGTACAGAGCAATGGCAATTCTCCCACTTGCCACCCAAAAGATCCCACTATGTAAAGCCGTACAACCGTTTGGGATTGCAAATCAAAAACTTAGCAAAGTGCACAAATCGCAAGCCGAGTATTGACATTTTGTACAAAATATATTGTAAGTAACTTGATTTTTTGTGCAATATGAGTTATGATGGCATTGGCCGTTTACGCGCAAAATTCGCCACGCATGCCCTACTGGGCCGGCACGACGGCTGATGGAGAAAAAAATATGAAAGCAATCGGTATCCTGTTGGCAGTTGCCGCCGCAGCGGTGGTGCTGCTGTTTTTCGTATGCGGCTTTATTTTTTAACCAGCTGGTATGGCGCAAAACCGTGTCCATACCTCGCTGGATCACAGACCGCATTGCCGGCAACGCCATGCCGGACGCGTATGAAAAAAAGAATAATGCCGCCGTGGCAGCTTTTTCGCAGCTGCCGATCCGATCGGTGGAACTGCACACGCCGGACGGTGCACGACTGGCAGCCAAAGTGCTGACTCCGGAGAAGCCCAACGGCCGCCTACTGATCGCCTGCCACGGCGCACGCAGCAACGGCATACCGGCGAATTTGCCCTTATGGCGCCTTATCTGTATAAAAAAGGCTATACGGTACTGTTCCCGGATCACCGGGGCTGCGGCGAAAGCGACGGCAAATATATGGGCTACGGCACCCACGAGAGCCGAGACACCCTGCTTTGGCTGGACTATGCAAAGATCCATTATCCGGACCTGCCGGTATTTTTGCTTGGGGTATCCATGGGCGGCCACAGTGTTGATGATGAGCGACAAGGTGGACCCGGCGCAAGTAAAAGGCATCATTGCCGACTGCGCTTACACAAGCGCCTGGGCGGAATTCCGCTACCAACTGCGCACCTCGTTCCATCTGCCGCCCTTTCCCATTCTGCACATTTGCAATCTATACTGCAAGCTGTTTGCCGGCTATTCCTTCCACCAAGCTGCGCCGATTGCGGCGGTAGCCAAAGCCCGGGTGCCGGTACTGTTTATCCACGGCAAGAAGGACGACTTTGTGCCTTTCTTTATGCGGGACCAACTCTATAACGCCTGCCCCACGGAAAGGCAAAGCTGACCGTACCGGCAGCCGTCCACGCCAGGAGCTACTACACCGATCCTACTGCCTATCAGTTGGCGCTGGAGCGGTTTACGGAGAACTGCCTGGCATCTAAAGCATAAATTACCGCCTGTGGCGGGCAAGAATACAAACCGTTTCCATTCATGAAAAGAAGGGGGATATGCTATGGAACAAACGGAACTGAAAGAGCGACGCTATGTAGGCGTTCGCGAAACCTTGATCTACGGCGTTGCCAACGGCGGCCAGGTAATCGGCTACAACTTGGTGCGTATGCAGCTGACCTTTTTCCTGGTCACTGTATTCGGCATACCCGGCCAGGCCGTGTCGCTGATGATCTTCTTTATGGGGATCTGGGACACCATGAACGACCCGATCATGGGCACCATTGTAGACAAGACCCGTACCCGCTACGGTAGCTGCGGCCTTATCTACTATTTGTACCCATTCCGCTGGGTGCCGCCACCATTCTCTTTTTCGGCGGCGCGGAGTTTTTGCGCGGGGTGGAGTCTACCACCGCCAAGATCGTCTACATGTGCATCACCTATTTTATTTGGGAGTTCTTTTACACCATTGGTGATATTCCCTTTTGGGGAATGTCGGCAGCCATCTCGCCGAACCCCAAGGATCGCAGCCGGGTCATTACCTCGGCCCGCCTGATCTCCGGTGCCATCGGCGGCCTGGTGGGTCCGGTTATCTCCATCTTCATTGACCTGCAAAAGAGCGGCAAGATCGGCATGGATATGCGGCAGCTATTCTTTATCTTGGGCATTGTGGCCGGCACATTCGGTATGGGGCTGTTCTCCCTGGCCGGGCTGTGCACCAAAGAACGGGTGATGCAGCAAAGCGAGGAGCCAAAATCTCCGACTGCTTTAAGTGCCTGGTAAAGAACAAGCCGCTGCTGCTGATCGTGTGCTCCAATGTGCTGGGCACGGTGGAGAGCATTGCAGACGCCTTTACCCAGTATTTTTATCTCTTTACCCTGGGCAGCGCCAGTCTGTCCATTGTGGCGGGTATTCCCGGCACTATTACCGGATTTTTGGCCTATACCTTTATTCCGGCGCTGGAACGGCGCTGGACCTCCAAGCAGATCGTCATTCGCGCGGTGATCGTCAAGGCTGTGGTATCCAGCGCCATCTTCCTGATCGGCACGCCCACTGGTATCGTGATCCTCGGGTGATCGTGCCGCTGATGATGGTGTGGGGCGTGTTTAACTCCGCCGTAAGCAGCATAAAAATGGTGATCCCCACCAAAATGATCGGCGACACGGTGGACTATATGGAATGGAAAACCAAGGAGCGCAGCGAAGGCACCTCTTTCTCTCTGCTCACTTTCGTCAGTAAGCTCACCGGCTCTTTGGCCACCGCCGTGTCCGCAGCGCTGATCCCGGTGATCGGACTGCAACAGGTGAACCAGGATATGGTGCTGCCGGAGGGCGGCGAGTTGAATACCCGTTTCCTGCTTTGGGCCATTGTGACCATCATTCCCGCCGTGCTGAATCTGTTGTCCCTGATCCCGTTTATTTTCTACGACCTGGAGGGCGAAAAGCTGGACACCATCCACCGGGAGCTGGCACAGCGAAGAGAAAACCTGACCGGCGCTGCCGCAGACGCAGAATAAGGAGGAGCTTATGGAAAACAAATGCCCCAAGTGCGGTGCCAAGCTAAGCGTATTCTACTTAAAGCCGGAATGCCCAAAGTGCGGCTGCAATATTATGAACTACAATATGGAAGAGCGACTGGAAGCGGACGCCGACAAGGCGGAGGCCGAGTGGGCCAAAGCGGAAAAGTTGCTGGCCAAATTCAAAAAGAAAAAGAAAGCAGATAAGGAGGAACCCAAAGATGAAAACCCTGCGTAACGCCCTGACTGCCCTGTTGACCGCCCTGCTGATTTTGGGCACTCTGCCCTTTACGGCGCTGGCTGCGGACAAAACGGCCGGCGCGCCCCTGCAATTCAAAAACGGCAAATTCAAAATTTTAATCCTATCCGATATTCAAGACACCAACACCCCCCAGCAGGCCACCGTGGACCTGATGAATAACGCCATTGACCAAACGAAGCCGGACTTTATCGCCCTGACCGGTGACAACATTGCCGGTTGGTGGAAGGGGGTCACCCCGGAGGAGACCAAGGCGGCAGTGGATATTGTGGGCAAAGCCATTAACGACCGCAAGATTCCCTTTGCCCTGGTGTTCGGCAACCATGACCACGAGGGACTGTGTGACGAGCAAAACGGCATGACCGAAGAGCAGGCCAAAAAGCAACTGATGGCCTGGTTCCAAGCCTACGAATACTGTATGGCAGTGGACGGTGAGGAAATGACCGGCGTGGGCAACTACAACCTGCCCATTCTCAACACCGCCGGGAACAAAACCGTCTTTAATCTGTGGTTTATGGACTCCAATCCTTATACGGACGAAAGCGAGGGCGGCGGCTACGGCTATGTGCACAAGGATCAGATCGACTGGTACGAGCGCACCTCTAACGCCTTAAAGGCGGAGAACGACGGCAAGCCCGTCCCCTCTCTGCTGTTCCAGCATATTGTGGTGCCGGAGGTGTACAATATGTTTACCGAAGTGTCCAAGGGCACCAAAGGCTGCCGTGCGAGGCAACGCCAACCATACCAAACAGTATTATGTGACCAACCCGGATTACATCGACGCCGGCCACCTGAACGAGGGTCCCTGCCCCGCCAACACCGCCAATGACGGCCAGCTGGACAGTTGGGTCAAGCAGGGCGATATTTTAGGCGCGATCTTTGGCCACGACCATGTGAACGACTACGCCGGTACATATAAAGGCATTCGCCTGTTGGCTGCGCCTGCCGTCACCTTTTACAGCTACGGCAATTACCGGGGTGTGCGCACCATTGACCTGGATGAAAGCAACCTGACTACGTTCCAAACCCAGGTGATCCCCGCCGACAAGCTGATGGATTATACAGTGAAGAACCCCTATATCCGAGAGCATGGCTATTATGAATATAAGAGTGTTTTTATTCCCGCACTGTGCGGCGGCATTGCCGGCCTGGTGGCGCTGACCGCGGTTATCATTGTGCTGGTAAAAGTCATTAAAAAGCATAAAGCCAAAAAGTAAAATCAATAATATAGAAAAGCAGCAGCCATCGACCAAAAGCCGATGGCTGCTGTTTTACGCCTAAAATCAATCGCAATCCTTATCCATTCCCGTCGCAGGCAGCGGGGCACTTCACAGGGATCGCAGAAATGCCAGCACCAGGTGGGCCAGTTTAGGACTGTGGACGATATAAGTACCGTGGCCCTCATGGGGCAATTCTTGCAACTGGGCGCCGGGAATGGCGGCGGCAATAGCGCGGCTGTCTGCCGGGCGGATCATATCGTGGGTGCCGCACAACACCAGTGTAGGCACCTGAATACGCCCTAACATAGCCGGGGAGATCTGGGGCTGACAGAGCATCATTTTGGTCCGCGGTTCCCGGCACACCAGGTAACGAAGCGCCATACCCAGGCGCACCGGCCACTTCAGCCCTGCCGGGGTGGTATTGGCGCCGCAGGCGATCAGCGCACCGGGCAATTCCGGCGCCCGAATGGCTGCCAGCAGCGCCACAATTCCCCCATCCGAAAAGCCGCAGATCACCGGCTTTTCCAACTTTAATGCTTTTGAAAATGCCAGCACGTCTGCCGCCATTAAATCATAACTTAGGGGCACATTGCGGCTGCTTTTGCCGTGGCAGCGGCTGTCAATGGTGTAGACGGTGTAATGAGGGGCCAATACTTCTGCGGTACGGTCAAAAATGCGTCCATCCTCCCCATTGCCGTGGAGCAGCACCAGCGGCGGCCCGCTGCCCTGCTTTTCATAGTATAATATCACGCCGTTGACCTGCACATTCATGACCGATCCTCCAACTTACTGTTGACCTACAAGACAAAGCAAGATATAATAGAGTTACTCTTGCAAACGAGGTCTGTTTATGATTTGGAATGTATTTTTTGTGGTTTTTGTGGTTCTTGTTCTGGCAGCCATTGGGCTGACCGTTTGGTTCTTAAAACTTGGCAAGCGCATTTTTCTGCTGATTCCGCTGCTGCTCTTGGCCGGCAGTGTGGCGTACTTTGCCGTTTACTACACGGCAGACAACAACTTTCCGCCTGCCCAGGTGATGATCGCCTCCAACTTTCCGTCCACGGTGGACAGCGCCTTGGTAGAGGAAAGCCTGCAAAAGGCGGACGGCAACTACACCCGCACAGATGAATACGACACCGGCACCGTGCAGTACACCCTGCGCCTGACCTCCGAGGAGCAGCAGAACGCTACGGCGTTTTTCGACGCCAAACCCACCATCCGCGGCGGCGAATACACCCGCTCGGACATAAAGACCAGTCTGGCCATGAAGTACACGGACATTTGCGCCCAGCGCACCGGCGCTCTCCAGCTGCGCACCGGCCGCTTCCAGCAGGAGTTTTACATACGCGCCGCAGGCTATACCTGCGATGTGGTCATCACCTCAAACGGCAAAGACAACAAGGTGCTCCTCTCTGCTATGAAAAAAGAGCTGGCCGCGCTGCAAAAATAAAGATTCCGCTGCCCGCCGGTATTTCCTGTTTCAGTATAACGAAAATCCGGCGGTTATGCAAGTACTGCCCCAAAAGCCACATCAATGCGCAAAGAATTTGCCATTTACAAACGCAGCGGATCGTCGCCGCTGCGATGATCCGAATTTTTTGCTGAGAAATTCTCATTTTTTCTTGACAACCTCTTCCGAATATGCTAATATTATTCAGCAATGCGAAACTGCTTTGCCAACTGAATATAGAGGTATAGTGTAACGGTAACACTCCGGACTCTGACTCCGTCATTTAAGGTTCGAATCCTTATACCTCTGCCAAGAGAAAACAGACATCCGCACGGATGTCTGTTTTTTTCTTCGATAGAAGAAGATAAGGATTCGAAGAATCGTTATTACGAGCAGAGCGAGTAACAAGGTTCTGAACGCTTGCGTTCAGGTTCTTATACCTCTGCCAAAGAGGAACGAGATACTCAAGCGAGTATCTCGTTTTTCTTTTACAAAAAGAAATTAAGGATTCGAAGAATACTTATTACGAGCGAAGCGAGTAACATCGTTCTGTCAAGTCTTTAAGGTGGAGATTTGCAAAGCAAATACTACCGTGACTTGACAGGTTGATATAATCTGCCATTACCTCGGAACATTCGTGTTCCGAGGCTTTTTTATGCCCGAATACTGCTTTTTATGGCGGTGTTCGGGCAATTTTTCTTTGCCTTAAAATATCGTGAGAGTTTTTGAGAGATTTTAAGAGACGGCAAAATTCAAAATCCCAAATCCATTTTAGTGCGATTTAGGGCATTTATGACTGAGACTTTTGAGAGATATCGCTCAAATCAAAATCGTAACACGAATTGAAATGAGCAAAAAATTTGAGAGATATTTCAAGAAAAGAGAGGGCTTAAAGTAATAAAACTTTAAGCCCTCACTTTAAGTTTGCCCTTTTATATTGTTTATCCATCAAAAATGCAAAGGCAGATACTTTTTGATGTTGTTATCGAATTTATGTTTGTAATAGTTCGCTTTGGGGGACAATTGCTCTTTATTTGTTGACATTATGCTTTTTCTACGATATAATTAAAATTGTAATATTATAAGGGTTATCATACTGTTACAGCAGAAATTGATGAATTTATTGCATTTGTCAGAAATGGTGCAGAGATTATAGAATGCTTTGCGTGAGGAAAAATTATGACAACTAAGGAATACTTACAGCAGATAGATGATGTAATCACAAACGGGAAATATAAAGATAGTTGGGAGTCTTTATCCAATCACAAAACACCGGACTGGTATTATAAAGGCAAGCTCGGAATTTTTATTCACTGGGGAATATACAGTGTACCGGCTTATGGCAACGAGTGGTATTCGCGTTTAATGTACGATAAAAAATGCAAAAGAATATTTATATCACAGAAAAAAATTACGGGCCTCAAAATAAATTCGGTTACAAAGATTTTATACCTATGTTTAAAGGTGAAAAATTCAATGCAGATAAATCGCTGGCTCTTTTTAAAGAATGCGGTGCAAAATTTGTAATGCCCGTTTGTGAACATCACGATGGATTTGCAATGTATGATACGCAATTTAACCGCTGGAATGCCACAAAAATGGGGCCGTGCCGAGATATTACAGGCGAGATAAAGAAAGCGTGTGAGAATAAAGGCTTGACCTTCTGTGCATCAACACACAGAGCCGAGCATTATTTCTTTATGAATATGGGCAGAACATTTGACAGTGATGTAAATGATGAAAAGTACAGAGATTTTTACGGACCCTGTTTATTGCCCTGAATGGGACAGCCATACAATACACAAAACGACAGCCGATACGTATTCAATCGGTGCAAGTGAAGAATGGCTTGAGGACTGGCTCGTGCGTACCTGTGAATTGATTGATAAATATCAGCCGAAAATTCTTTATTTTGACTGGTGGATTCACAATCACTCATTTAAACCGTATTTAAAAAAGCTGTGTGCATATTACTACAATCGTGCAGACGAATGGGGCAAAGAAGTTACTGTTAACTACAAGCACGAAGCGTTTGCACCTACTGTTGCTACATTTGATGTTGAGCGCGGCGCTTTAACAGATATATCCCCTATTCCTTGGCAAACCGATACTGCGATAGGCAAACGCTCGTGGGGATATACAAAAAACAACGAATTCAAATCAGCAAGGCACATTATTACTGATTTAATAGATATTGTAAGCAAAAATGGAATGTTACTTTTGAATGTAGGCCCAAAAGCCGACGGTACAATTACAGATGAAGAAACTGCTGTACTGAAACAATTAGGCGCTTGGCTTAAACTAAACGGTGAAGGAATTTACAACACAACATTTTGGAAAACCTTTGGCGAAGGAAAAGTCAATAACAAAGCGGGATTTTTCCAAGATTCAAGTGAAAAGAAATTTACAAATAAAGATTTTCGATTTACATATAAAAACGGGTATATCTACGCATTTCAAATGCGCCCTAACGGTAAGGACGCTGTAATAAAAACACTTAAAAAGAAAAAAAACGGACCTGATTTTATAATTAAAAATATTACACTTCTTTCAACCGGCGAAAAGCTCGAATTTGAAAGAAGCGATACTAAATTAACAGTTAAAGCAAACAGCCGATTTAGCGATAACTACCCTATTTGTTTTAAAATCGAAATTGATTAGGAGCAATTTATGGAATATAGTTTTGATATAAATTCTGAAACCGAAAAAATTTGAACTGTATTATTTAAAATGTATATTTGCAGGCAGAGCACACAAGGGCTTTTATATTGTTTATCCATCAAAAATGCAAAGGTAGCCATCAAAAAAACTAAAGCGTTCTGTAATAAACAGATCGCTTTTTTACTTGCAATTCATATTAGGTCAAGTTAACATAACTTTAATTGGTTTTTCGTAGAACTATTACATCTACACATACTTATTTACAATAGTATAATATCACATTTTTATCTATAGGTCAACTAATATAAATGTTTAGTTTTTTCTATTCAAATACAGTTAATTTATCTCAAAACAATTATGTGAAATTTATTCTTATTTTAAAGTGAAAGGAGTAAATCAAATGTCCAAATATGGAAGCAGTATTTATAAACGAAAAGACGGCAGATGGGAAGGTCGTTATGTTGTTGGTTGCAAGCTGATTTCTGACCATAGCCCAGTTCTGAACCTTGCTGCCGTTCCATTTTTTTGTAAAGCTCCGTAATTCTGAGATAGAGCAATTTTAGCAATGCATTTTCATTTGGAAATGCACCTTTTTGGTAACCTTTCTGAAGCTTGAATTGATGCTTTCAACAGCATTGGTGGTGTACATAACTTTTCTTACTGCACTGCCGTAAGCGAAAAGCTGCTCTACATCCTTGAAAATTGCTTTTGCACCTTCCTCAAGTCCTGATACACCATCCATACTGATAAACAGCACATCTTCTACGCCTCTTGTTTTCAGTTCGTCAAATATCTGCATCCACGTATGTTTACTTTCGCTTTCATTAAGCCATAAGCCTAAAATGTCCTTTTCTCCGTCTGTATCATAGCCTAATATCGTATATACTGCGTAATTCTTGCTTTCATACTCTTTTCTGATTGTGACATACATACAGTCAACGAATAAAAACGTGTAAATCCTTTTCAGAGGTCTGTTCTGCCAGTCACCCAGCTCATCTAAAACGCAATCCGTAATTTGTGATATCGTTTCGTGAGAGATTTCAAAGCCATAGATATCCTCTATCGTTTCGACAATATCCCGTTGGCTCATTCCTTTTTTGTTCTTTCTTTCATTGTAGCACACTCTTTTAAAAATTCAAAAAAGTGTGCAAGTTTTTTCTAACTTACACACTTTATTTTACAATCTCACAGAGTGAAACTTTCCGGACATGATGAGGCTCGCCTCATCATATCCGAATACATCAACTTCTACAACAATTACCGTATTCAAACTAAAACAAAACTGACTCCGCTTGAAAAACGAAATCAGTTTGTTGCTTAAAATTTAATTACTTTACCTTAGGCTTTCTTTTTTGTACTATCTCCACAATCTGGGGCAGTTCAGTTTTCTATCGAGCTTTTAGTAATTAGTATTTTTCAATTTGGATTTGATCTATTCTATAATCAATATAATCTTGAGCTATCTCCTCTCTTAATGACCATATTTTTTTATATAACTTTGAATTTTCCTTGCCTCCATCCTCCCATTCTTTATAAATCGACTTATATTTTTCATATTTTTCATTTATAGCTTTATTATCACTACTGAAACTTTGACGCATAATCTGTTTTTTTGTATATGGTATTGGTATTTGACAGAGGTAGTCATTTCTAAATGCTCTTTAATCAGAGCATCGCAAAAGGCATTGTTTTCTTCATTATCCGGCAAATTTAATTTTTCATATTGTGTAGTTATATATTCGATTTCCTTATTTTCTTCCGACTCGCTTAGTGAAAAGCTATCAGCCTCTGCCAATTGAACAATCGCCTTTTGCTCAATAGCCTTTTCAAGCGGTTTATTTGTATGGCTTGAATATTGAATTAAGCACAGTTCTTTGTTTGTAATATCAACATCATTAACGGCAGCAACAACTTTTCTGTCTGAATTCAAATACTCATAGCGAATACTTTCAAGCGTATACTTATCCGATGAATTATTGTGAACTATGAAATAAACGCCTAAAATAATACTAACAAAGCAAAGCAGAACAAGTACTACAATTATTATTTTTCTCTTCATTGATAAATGCCCTCCACGATCTAGTAAGAAACAACTGTTATGGTTGCCTGGTCAACACTTTGATTTTCGTTCCAAACAGTTTTTACAATATAATTATCGCCAATACTTTCAAAATTTTTTTGCACGTCCACAATAATGCAAATCTTTTAAATCTTGTTCTTTTATTGACGGAACTTTAAGACTTGGAAAGTAAAATGTATCATTTCCCCAGTCGTAATAATCTCTTAAACTAAAAGTTGTTAACATAGTATACTGGTTCCCAGACTTAGTTGCAGTGGATTTAACCCCTATACTTACAGAATTGGCTGCGGCATGCCAATCCAACTGTGTATTTTATTCAATTTTTGAACCGATTTTCCAAATTGTGGTAAATGTAGCTGCTATTATAACCAAATAAATAGTTGTTTATAGATTAAATAAATAGTAGGGTGCATTAAGTTTTATTCATATCGATATTCTTTTTTTATTTGATTTTTAATTAAAAAATTCACCTCATTTCCTAAAATTTAAATTATGATTCACATATTTTATAAATAAAAATATAAAATTATTTGTGTTTTTTTTGTATAAAAATCCTTTATTATACTCCAATAATAACATAAGCAATAGCCGTTGGTCAATATGAATAATGACAGTGTGCTATAAACATCGGTTATTTGTTTATTTTATAGTACCCTGCTGTAAATGATAATGCGGATTTAGAGTTTCTTTCGACACCTCAGTGTAAGGTCCGCTTGTATGTTGAACTGCTGACTACCAGCAAGCTGAGCGATTACCATACAGACCTTAACAAACAGGCAGAAACAATGTTTTCTCGGACGGTTTACCCGCTAAAGAGAAAAGTCGCTGTCACAGACGGCGGCTTTTCCTTTTCGGGTAGTATTCAAGAAGTCATAAAGTTCCGTGAGTAATGGAAGAAGCCAACGCTTTGAGAAAAAGAGAAGTGTAATATTCTGAAAATTTCTTGAAATTTCTGGAAAAATATGCTACAATACTTTTGTATAATTATATAGTGGGGAATTTATATCCTTTTTGCCTTAGGAATTATGGAAGGCGGACTTGTCTATGACAAACGGAAATGCGACAATCATTGTCGGCTCGGCTGGGCAGGAGCATAGCGGCGTTTTTTCAGCGTGTTAAGTCTAATTTCATACAATTTATAACGAACCAATTGCCGGAGACAGGGCGCATTATGCCCTGGCTTCGGCTTTTTGCGTTTGCCGGAAGGATGGTGGTTTGATATTGAAGTCCTAACCACGACCGGCAAATCGATCTTTTCCGGTTAAACCTTCTGTCTTCTCCGGCGTGTCCGCTGTCGGAGAAAGTAAATAGCGGATAAAAATTATTTTGGAGGAATAAAAATGAAAATGAAGAAGAAAATTCTAAGCCTTCTGCTTGCGTTGTGCTTTGTGATGGCACTTGTTCCGATGACAGCGTTTGCTGAAGGAACTTCAGTAGATAATTGGGACGGTACGGCAGATACAAGCTGGTACACCGACCATAAGACGGATACTGAATACCATTTCACCACTGCCGAACAGTTGGCCGGTTTAGCGCAGTTAGTCAATGACAAAACTGCATCTGTATCATTTGAAGGAAAAACGATTTACTTAGATAATGACCTCGACTTATCCGGCTCCCAGTGGACTCCCATTGGAGATGGCAGTAACCATGTAAGATTTTTTGCTGGTACTTTTAATGGACAGCATCATAAAATCATGAATCTGAACCATCACTATACTGGGAATGAAGTTGTTCGAAATGGACTTTTCGGAGTTGTTTCTGACGGTGGTACATTAAAGAATTTACTTGTTATAGACGCTGATATTGACTCAAATGATGGTTCATTAATTGCCGGCATTTTGGCGGATTGGGTCAATGGCGGCACCGTTGAAAACTGCTACACAAGCGGAAAAATAGAAAACAATGTTGGCAGCAAGTTCGTTGGTGGGCTGATTGGTCAATGCACTTGGAGTACACAGGTAAAAGGCTGTGGATCAGACGCCAAGGTTATCAGCACAGAGTCCAATGAAGATGATGTTGATACCGTTGGCGGGCTGATTGGTCAGTGGGAAAACTCTGCGGACAGCTCGTCGATTACCGATTGTTGGTTTGGCGGTTCTGTTTCCTGCAATAATATCTATTCAGCTGTAGGTGGTATTCTCGGTGCAAACTTTGAAAACTTCTCTGGGAACAAGCCTGGCGTAATAATCAAAAATTGCATAGTTGCAACAAAAAACATCACTTGCGCTGAGCCTGGCAATATCACTTGGATTACAGCTGTTGTAAAGACCCATGTTACAGACTGCATTTGGCCGGATACCCCTCCTGATGGTGTAACGCTAGATGAAGAAAAATATCCTGATAATAAAGGCAATTACTTTGCCGTTGCTAAGCTGGTGGTTGATTGGGATGCAGGTACTGCGAGTGCCGACCCGACCTTTGACCAGTCATCGTGCGGCACTGCTGTCTCCAACTTCACCTCCGCAGATATCCTTGCTAGCTTGCAAACCAATGCCGGTGCGGGCGTTGAATGGGTTGCCGGAATCGGTCATCCTACTTTTGTGTGGGATGACAATAACATCCCCGCTGATTACACAGCTGTCGATGCAGCCATCGCAAGGGCAACGGCTCTTGATAGCAGCCTTTATACAAATTATTCTGCGGTAGAAGATTCCATTAACTCTGTTGACCGAGCAAAAAGCAAAGCCCAGCAAACAGAGGTTGACGCAATGGCAAAGGCAATAGAGGATGCCATTGCTGCCCTTCAATACAAGGGAGCAAATTACACCAAAGTAGACGCAGCCATTGCCAAGGCAAAAGCTCTGAACAAGGATGACTACAAGGACTTCACCGGCGTGGAAGCTGCTGTGAAAGCTGTGATCCGTGGTAAGAACCTTACGGAGCAGACCGAAGTGGATGCAATGGCGAAAGCTATTGAAGATGCGATTGCTGCCCTGCAATACAAGGACGCTGATTACACAAAGGTAGATGCAGCCATTGCCAAAGCAAATGCTTTGAAGAAGGATGACTACAAGGATTTCTCCGGTGTGGAAGCTGCTGTCAAAGCTGTTGTCCGTGGTAAAAATATTACGGAGCAATCTGAAGTAGACAAGATGGCAAAGACTATCGAAGATGCGATTGCTGCTCTTGAGAAAAAAGCCTGCCAGTACCAAACCGGGAACATCCGATAAGAGTCCGCAGACCGGCGATGATGCAATATGTTTAGTATACCCCTCTTTTCGGTAAAATATAAGCTGTTTGAGAAAAATTCCCAACAAAAAACCGCCGTCTATAAGACAGCGGTTTTTACTATAATTGTTTAGGCTTTTTCATACATATCGGCAAGTTTCCTTGTGGACTCTGCCAAAAAAGCTTTACGCCCTCAAAGGCATTATTGCGATTGTATGCTTTCATAAACTGATCAGCCTCTAAGGTAAAATAGCCGTCATAGTGGATGGCTTTGAGTGCTTTCACAATTGGTTCAAAATCTATTTGCATTGAAAACGGAATTTGGTGAGAATCGTGGTGTAAATCGTTATCGTGTATATGCAGGGCTTGTAAACGGCTGCCGAGATTTTCAATCATCTCTACGGCACTTGTATCTAAGCCGCGCATTTCGGCGTGTCCAAGGTCGAGACAGGCTACAAAATATGGGTCATTTATGGCATCCAAATGTGCATTAAAGCTTTCAGGGTTAGAACAAGCGGCAAACTTTGCTTCATTCTTTTGAACATTCCAATTCCACATATTTTCTGTTGCGATCTTTACGCCGTAGTCTTTGGCAAAGGGCAAAAGTTCTAAGAAAAACTCGGCATTTTCTTTGGGAGACTTAAGGTTATCCGGGTGAATGACGCAAATCTTGCCACCCGCTTCTGCGGTACATTCAATGGCACGCTGTAAATAAGGGCGAACATTTTTATGGAGTGACGGAAACGGTGCATGGGATTGATTGCAAACCACACCGTTCTCTTCGCCAATCTGCTTTAAGTGCCTTGCAAATTTGAGATAATCATTCGTTACAAGCGCATATTTCTTTTTAAAAAGCCCCTCAAAAGGATTCATGCGTTTTTTCATATTAAACATGGAAAAATCCCACGCATCAAAGCCGGCTTTTGCAATCATTTCAATGGCTTTTTCTTCGCCAATCACATCAACAATGGATTGAATTTCTGTAGAAGTTTTCAAAAGAAATCCCCTCTTTTCTAACTTTTTTCATTATATCAAGTTTAAGAAAAAAAGCAAGAATGAAAAAAGGCGCTGTAAAAAAACAGCCGAAATAAAATCCGGATACATCAACTTCTACAACAATTACCGTATTCAAACAAAAACAAAACCGTCTCCGCTCGAAAAACGAAATCAGTTTGTTGCTTAAAATTAAATTATTCTACCTTAGGCTGCTTTTTTGTACTGTCTGCACAATCTGGGGCAGTTCAACGACACTTCAAGTCCTCTTTTTTCGTATTATGCTTATTTCAACAGAGGAATAATATTTTCGGATACGATCTCAAAACCTTGGGCGTTCAGATGCAGACCGTCATAGCAGTATTCTTTTGCAAGCCTGCCCTTTTCGTCGGACAGCACTTTTGTAAGGTCGAGCCATTGCACCTTACTGTCAAGAGCAATTTTGTGCAGTTCCTCGTTGATTGCCAAAATCTTTTTGTTACTGCGTTTGCCGACCATCTGCCTTGCAATGATTGACAAATGCGAATTAACGGGATAAATTGCCTGCAACACAATGTTGGTATTTGGGCAAAGTTTTTGCGTTCTTTGCAAAATTTCTTTTATATTATTCAAAGTGTACTCGGTCGGAAGTCCTAAGCCGATGTCATTCGTTCCGATTAAAATCACAAGATTTTTCGGGCTTATGTTCAAGGCGTTACATTCTAGCCTTTCCAACAATCTGTCGCTTGTGTCGCCGCTGATTCCACGGTTGTAAACTGCCTGTCCTGTGGTTTGCGAAAAGGCATAAAACAGCTCATAGCTATTGAATATTTCCGTAATTGAGTCGCCGAACAGTACCGTTTGCCCCTGTTGTGCGTACGTCTCGTTCAAAAAACTAAAATTCTCTTTTTTCGTTTGCTGTACATAGTCGTAAGCCGTTTTTTTCTGAAAGTTCTTGTTCATTTGCTTCTCCAAAATAAGTTTTATCTGTCGCTGTCAACGGCAAACAAGCCCACACCGATTGCACCGCAAGATTCAGGCTTTGTTATTTATTAAACTTTATTATACATTTATTTTTGAGTTTTGGCAACTGCCAAAGCTCCCATTTAGCCCTCTCTTTAAGTTTGCCCTTTTTATATTGTTTATCCATCAAAAATGCAAAAGTGGCTATCAAAAGGATTACTTATCTGACAAGTTTATATGGTGGAAAGTACGCTCCCTACTGATAACAGAAACTTCAGAGGGCAGACAAACAAATTGACTTTCTGTCTGCTTTTTGATATAATTTGGTTAGTTGTTGCTAACTTGATTGTATCATACTTATAAACGGATAAACGAACTTTTTTCAACATTTATCAAGATTCACGGCTGCTGTTTGAAATAGAAAACTACCGGGGGCGAAGATGTGGCGACGACGCTTTTTCATGAAGCTGGCGGGCTTCCCGCTCCACAGCAGATGGACGAGCGAGGAATACCTGCGTTTCCTGCGGCAAAACGGCTGGACGGTGCGGCAAAGCGCTGTGCTGAAAGCCTCGTTCCCTCTGACCTATGCCGAGTGTAAAATTGGAGGTGTAATATGTCATTCTTTGAAAATACCCGCAAGCCCATAGGCTTTGGCGGGAAAAATTATGGTCGCCATGATGAATGTCGGGCACAGCGCCGTGGCCAGGTGGGGGCTTCAATTTCTGAATACTGCGCCGGACGCCAAGGTGCTGGACTGCGGCTGCGGCGGCGGTGCGAACATCAAGAGACTTCTAAAAAAATGTCCGCAGGGCATCGTGAAGGGCATCGACTATTCGCCCGTCAGTGTGGAGAAATCCCAAAAGGTCAACGAAGCCGCCATCGCGGAGGACCGCTGCGCCGTTCTGCAAGGCAGCGTGGCGGATATGATCTTCGCAGATGACTGGTTTGATGCGGTCACGGCCTTTGAGACCGTCTATTTCTGGCCCGATCTGCCCCGGTGCTTTCGGGAGATTTACCGGGTGCTGAAGCCCGGCGGGACATTTCTCATCTGCAACGAAAGCAACGGCGATACGGACAAGGATGAGAAGTGGACGGAGATCATCGGCGGCATGACCATCTACAAAGACATTGAATTAAAGACATATCTGGAGCAGGCGGGCTTTCACGATGTGCAGATACACAAAAAGAAAAGCTGGCTCTGTATCACAGCGCGGAAGTGAGGGAGAGGCAGACAGATGAAGGACAACGAGCTCCTATTCGACCGCAAAAGCCATGTGCTGTATTCAAAGCCTTGCAAGAATGAGATACAGGCGACCACATGTGTGAATAGCTGCCGGTGCGACTATACCATCTACGACGACCAGGACCCGTATGTAAAAGGAACATCCCGAATATCGGGATGAGGCGGGCTTCAGAAGAAACAAATAAAAACGCAATGCAAAGGCGGTGAGACAAATGGAAACCTTTCTTGGAATCATGATCCCTTTCTTGGGCACAACGCTGGGCTCAGCCTGCGTGTTTTTTATGAAAAAGTCACTTAATGATTTGGTGCGGCGATCTCTTGCGGGCTTTGCCTCCGGTGTGATGGTGGCAGCGTCCATCTGAGCTTGCTGATCCCCGCCATTGAGCAGTCGGAGGATATGGGGAAGCTGTCCTTTCTCCCCGCCTTTATCGGCTTTTGGAGCGGCGTGCTGTTTTTGCTCCTGCTTGACCGTTTGATTCCCCATCTTCATGTGGGAAGTGAACAGGCCGAGGGTCCGAAAAGCAAACTCGGGCGCACCACCATGATGATGCTGGCGGTGACCTTGCATAACATTCCGGAGGGAATGGCAGTCGGCGTGGTGTATGCAGGCTTTCTTTCGGGAAATACGCAAATTACTGCGGCAAGCGCACTGGCGCTATCCCTCGGCATTGCCATTCAGAATTTTCCCGAGGGCGCGATCATCTCCATGCCGCTCCGGGCGGAGGGGGAACGCAAGGGCCGAGCGTTTCTCGGCGGCGTGCTTTCCGGCGTTGTCGAGCCGATCGGCGCAGTGCTGACGCTTCTCGCGGCGCAGTTTGTGATCCCGGCGCTGCCGTATTTGCTGAGCTTTGCAGCGGGTGCCATGCTCTATGTGGTTGTAGAGGAGTTGATTCCGGAAATGTCGCAGGGGCGGCACTCGAATCTTGGAACGGTGTTCTTTGCGGTAGGCTTCAGCGTGATGATGGTGCTGGATGTGGCACTGGGATAAGGAAGTAAATAATGATTTTACAGGTGATTTTGGAAGGCATCGGGCTGGGCGTTCTGCTCATTCTGGCTTGCGCCATCGGCATCCGCAAGGGCGCGGTGGGCATGGTGCATCTTTACAGCCCGGAGGTGCAGGAGCGGTGCGTAACGCTGGGACTTACAACACACGCGAAAATCAAGCGAAATGCTTTGATTTTCAAAGCTGTCTGCGTCCCCGGCTACATCGCCTATGTGCTGGTCTGCGTCTATGCACTCAACGGTGCACGGGGTTTTCTTGCGGGCTTTTGGCAAATGCTCGTTATTTTATCGGTGATGAACCTGATGGACCGTTTCCTTGTTGATGATTTTTGGGTCGGTCACAAAGGCGTGGACAATTCCAGGAACAGAGGACTTAAAGCCATACATCACCGCAAGAGATAAAGCAAAAAGTGGCTGTTCGGCACAGTGGGCATGGCGGTCATTTCGGCAGCACTGGCGGCGATTATGATGCTTTTTATGAAAATATGAGGTGACAGAAATGCTGTTTCAAATATATGGCGACAGGAGAAATCCTGCCGTGCTGTTCTTTCATGCAATGGGTGTAACAGGAGCGAGCAGCGAACCGATTGCGAAATATTTGCAGGATCGGTATTTCTGCATCCTGCCGACGTCCACCGTCTACTGCGCGGGGCAGAAATATGTCAGCAAGCTGGACGAAATGCGGCAGGTGGAGGACTTTCTGCATCGACAGGGCGTGGAGCGGCTGGCAATGGTGGTCGCTTCTTCCATCGGTACAGACCTTGCCATGGCGTTTCTGACACAGACGAAGCTACCCGTGGAGCACGCTTTCTTTGACGGCGGGCAGTTCGCCCAAATCGGAAAGGGTACGCGCCGCATTATGACACCGTTTCTGTATTTAGCCATCAAGAGCCTATATTGGTCGAAGGGCGGTACGCTGAAAAAGATACTGTGGTGTGACGACGATGCCATAAAGTCGTATTTTATAGACGCAGGGAAAAATCTGACCTATACAAATTTGCGGCGGCAGATTTCGGACAGTCTGGAAGATAAACCCTTTCCGCCGCTTTCAAAAGAATTGCAAAAACATACCTATTTCCAGTTTGGCAGTATAGAAGATCATTTCAAATACCGTCAAGCAGTGATGGAAGCCTACCCCTGCGGCCATTATCCCGTGTTTGAGAAATACAATCACATGCAATATCAGATTCGCGATCCAAAGGGGTTCGCCGAAATGCTGGCACACATCGCCGAGCGTGACTGTATGCCGGAACTGCCATTTATCAGAAAGTGAGTGATACCCATGAAATACAAAATCGAGAAAAACACCGTACAGGAGACGCTGATCATTCCGCTGTATGCGCGGAAGGTCTGCTCAGAACTATACCCGAATCTTTACCGGGATGAAACAGCGGTTCGCCTGATTGACGAGATCGACTACGATTTTTCTGAGGCGGAGAAAAAATCCCGCAGCCTGATGCAGCGCTTCGGTTCACTGGAGGTGGCCATGCGGCAGAATGACCTTGCTTTTGAGGTGCGGGATTATCTGAAATCTCACCCCAATGCGGCGGTGGTCAATCTGGGCTGCGGGCTGGACAGCACTGGAAGAAGCTGCGACAACGGCAGCTGTAAAATTTACAATCTGGACTTTCCCGATGTCATAGCCGTGCGTAACGAGCTTTTGCCCGCCGGGGAGCGTGAGGAAAATATCCCCTGCGATTTGAATAATACTGAGTGGTTTGCAAAAATCGATGCATCGGGCGGCGCGGTATTCTTTGCCTCCGGCGTGTTCTATTACTTCCTGACCGAGCAGGTCAAAGCACTGGTGCAGGGGATGGCAGACGCTTTCCCCGGCGGCATGCTGGTCTTTGATGCGGCGAATCGAACGGCGGTAAAGATGATTGCAAAGACATGGCTCAAAAGTGCGAAAATCAAGGACGTGGGCGCATATTTTGCTGTTTCGGACGCGAAAAGCGAGCTTTCTCCGTGGGATAGCCGTCTGAAAGTCACCAGCCGTGGCTATATGCTGGGCTACAACGATCTGCGCGACCCATCCGTCAGCGGCTTTTTCCGTTTTCTCGCCAGGGTCGGTGACAGCATGATGAAAATGCAGATTGTAAAAATCAACTTTTGAAAGAGGCGTTTTGAATGAAACACATCGCTTAAATCAAAATCGTAACACGAATTGAAAAGAGCAAAACTCCGAGCGAATACAGAAAATCATATTTATAACCGTTGACTTCATAAAAGCTCGGGTGTATAATCAAAAAAATAATGCTGTCTCGGCTGATGAAGACTATAAATTTTGCTGTTTCTGAACACAACAGCAGAGTTTACAGTCTTATTTTTTTGTAGGTGGTATATGAAATTTAAAAAATATGCAGCAAAAACGCTGATGATCGTTATCGGATCAATAATATCCGCATACGGAATTACGCTTGCAATAGGCGCAGGTTTCGGCGGCGCAACACTTGCGATATTGTGGCAAGGGCTGACGAATGTGACAGGTATGTCAATCGGCACATCGTCGTTTGTTGTGGCTGTGGCAATGATAATTTTTGCCTTTTTCTATGACAGAAAGCAAATCAATGTCGGCACAATTCTTTACCAAATCATTTACAGTTTTTTCGTGGATGTATTCACAAAAATTCAGCATTATACAGATATTAAAGCGGTTAATTTTATCATAATGCTGCTTGGCATTGCTATATTTTCGTTCGGAACGGGGCTTTACTCCGCCGCTGATTTCGGCAGGGGCTCATATGAAGCAGTCACATTTTCGCTTGCCGAAAAAAACGGTTGGAAAATCAAAATCGTACGAATGGTTCTTGATATTATAATGGTAATTATCGGCGTTTTGCTCGGCGGTAAATTCGAATTTGCACAATTGCCACCGTTTTGCTCTCCGGTCCGATCATTCAGGCAACCGTAAGCACTGTTAAGAAATCAAAGATTTTAAAAAACATTTCTTAAAATTCTCATACAAGCCTAAAAGTGACAAGACATACAAAAAGGATGGAATTCGATTTGAACAAGTCCGTAAAAAATGGACAATAGAATAAACGGAGTTAAGATTATATCCGCTAACGAAAACATTAGCGAAGGCTCAAAAAGCATAATTCTTGAATATGTACTTGAAGGTATGGCTGAATATTATTCAGCAGACTTAAGACTTATCAGAGAAAGTTATTCGTGGATTAACATAAAATGCAAGTTTAACGGTGATCCGATTACATTCGGATTCAATTTTGAACCTGCTGCCATCCTCGGAACATTCGTGTTTCGAGGCTTTTTTATGCCCGAATACTGCTTTTTACGGTGGTATTCGAGCAAAGTGTCTGCGTTCTTTGCAAAATTTCTTTTATATTTTTCAAGGTGTACTCGATCGGAACTCCTATGCCGATGTCATTCGTTCCGATTAAAATCACAAGATTTTTCGGGTTTATGTTCAAGGCGTTACATTCGAGCCTTTCCAACAATCTGTCGCTGTCAACGGCAAACAATCCCGCACCGATTGCGCCGCAAAATTCAGGCTTATCGGATATGAAAATCTTTGTGTTCAACCGCTTTTGCAACACTTTTTTCAAAAACATGTTTTCGGGCAGATGAAATAGTCCCCCTTGGCTTGCAACTAAACCTAAAAATCGCATAATTTTTTAAGGCTTCTGCCCTGTTTTGGGCAGAAGCCTTTTTGCATATTTGATAAGATTTTTCTTCTTCGTATAATATTAAATGTACCGGCTGCAAAATTGACAAAGAATTAACAGAATTTTCGTTGACACACATTATTCCTTATGATATAATAAAAGCAAATATATCGCTTATAAAGGAAGTGACTTAATGACGAAAAAATAACAGCAATATTGTTGGCATTGTGCATGGCAATCTCAATTTTGCCGATGAGCGTTCAGGCGGCATCAAAGCCGGATATTAAAGTCGGTGACTATGTTAAAATGGGCACGTATAACAATGCCTCAATTCTTTGGCGATGTGTAAGCATTGACGATAACGGACCGCTTATGCTTGCAGACAGAATTATTGACACCCTTGCATATGATGCCAAAACAAATGACAACAGCAGTTCAAAATCGCACAGCAGAAGCTATAAGCGTGATGATTACGGTTCTAACTATTGGAAAGACAGCAATATGCGTTCTTGGTTAAATTCAACCGCAGAGGCAGGCAAAGTCGATTGGCTTTGCGGCAACCCTCCGAAAGACGGATATGTAAGCGGTGTGGGAGCGTACAACGAAAAAGCGGGTTTTCTCAACGCTTTTTCAAAATCTGAAATTGCGGCAATGAAAACCGTTACCCAGCGTTCTCTCGTTTCTCATCCCGAATACAACAAGGGCATAGTTAACGGAGACGCAAATTCGGATTTGTTATATTATACCGATATTTCATATGCGGCAATAAATTACGATAGTGCGTATTTTGAAACCACAACCGAAAAGGTATTCCTTCTTGATGTTAAGCAAGCAAATGCCGTATGGAAAAATCTCAACGGCTATTATGTCGCATACAATAATGACGGAATGGCTTGGCCCTATTGGCTTCGTACCCCGGTTACCGACTGCAACCACGATATGCGTTATATCAGTTCATCGGGTCAGGTCGGTCGTTATGCTCCGTGGTATTCCGATTTGGGCGTAAGACCTGCATTTTATCTCGATTCCGAATATTTTGTTACAACTTCCGGCAGCGGCTCACAAAGCAGTCCTTATATCGGCTCTGCTCCAAACAAACAAGAGGATGATTATACAATTTCGGAACCTGCCGAGGACGCAAATCCCGATTGGAATGTCAGCACCGAGCAAAGCATTCAGCTCACCCTCGGCCCGTGGTATTCAAATGACAGAAAATATTCTAATCCTACCATCCCGGTTTATACCATCCAAAAACACGCAGCGACACGGAAAATATGGTTGTTGTCGTTTGCGGCGAGGGATACACAAAAAAAAGTCAGCAGGGCAAATTCATCAATGATGTCAAACGGCTTTGGCAGGACGCTATGAAATATGAACCGTATCGCAGTTATGCCGACAGATTCAATGTTTACGCTCTTTGCACAGCTTCCGAATCGACTTTTTTGACAATGGTGGAAGCACATTCTTTGATGTTATAGTCGACAAATATAATTCGCCTGTTATTTCTAATAATCTCCACGGAAGTCAATGGAAAAATCATATTTTTGAGAGATGTATCGGTCCTGAATTTATCGAGAAAATTCACGATGCTCATATCAAAAAAAAGTGTGATCCAAACACAATTCCGTCCGGTTCGGAATATGAGCCTTATTATTATGTTCACGATTATATTGCCCAGTTCGCTATGGTTGTAAACAACAAAATCAGATTTCGGCGGTGCTTATAATAACCGTGAATACGGTTTCCATTATTTCATTTCGCCATCAGACAGCTATCGTGCGTCAAAAACTTTTGCACACGAGTTTGGACACGGTTTGCTCGGTCTCAGTGATGAATACAGCGGCGGATATTTGCTTGACGATAAGGAGCTTAAATCACTCAATCTTTCCTCGGTTGAAGACCCGGAACAGATAAAATGGCGACAGCTTTTAGGTTTTAGAAACACATATACCTGCCGCAATGCTTACGGCTCAAAAATGCTTGTTTCAAGTTATGAGTGCATAATGAGAGACACAAACTATCAATTCTGTGAGGTTTGCCGTTTGCAGGGCTTCAAGCGAATGTCTCAGCTTGTTAAGGATGTAGACCTTTATGTTGCAACTCCCGAGGTTAAGGAATATACGGGTGCTTATTCAAAGCCGTCTGATTTTACCGACCTTGAAACAAGTTCATATTATAATTACACATATAATCGCAATGACCGACTTTTGAGCGGCAACAGCAAAAGCAGATTTAATACTAATATGAACGGTAAAAAATCGAGCTTAGAACTGTTATTCAAAACATTTCAGATAAAAATGCACGACAATTAAAATTCAAAATGTGGATTAAGCACTCCGACGGAAGCGTTGCGACCGATTCATCGGGGAATCCGCTTCAAACAGTACAAACCTTTGACATTCCTGTTTGGAATGATAAGGCAAATTTCTGGCCGCTCGGTGCTTTGGATCACATCAAAAGCGACTTTAATTCAGGCTTAAAGAGTTGCTCGCTTATTTATCAAATTCCGTCTGATGCACAGCTTAAGAGCGGCGATACCGTGGCATTTCAGGTGCTCGATGAAAACGGAAATGTGCTTGCTGACGACAATACGGAAACACAGCGCTACACAACCGTTTCAATTCAGTATAAATTTGAGGACGGCTCTGAAATTCCAAACACTGCCGGCGGAACATTTACCGTGCCATACGGCACAAAGCTTGATTTAACACCGGCAAAAACACTTTTTGATTACAAATTTGTAAAGGCTGACGGCTTGAACAAGCCTATTGTTTCGGACGGAACGGTTGTTACATATTATTACAAAAATAAAAACGAAGAACACACTCACACTTGGTCTGCTTGGAAATACAATAATGATGCTGTTTATAATTCATCAAGTGATTATAAAGACGGCACGCAGACTCGTACTTGCTCCGCTTGTGGTGAAAGTGAAACAAAAGAGGCACCGAATACAGCTCTTCTTCGTCGCAGAGGTAATGCATTGTCGCTTGAAAGCAGTATCACCCTTGCAACTTACATTACCAAAGATGTAGTCGATTATTATGACGAAGTGTATGCCGAGTTTACCCGAAACGGTAAAACCGAAAAAGTGTATCCGTCGGGTAAAACATTAACTTCAAATTCAATCGTTTATTGCATATTTGATTATACGGGTATTTCACCGCAGGCTTTAGGTGATGATGTAAGTATTACATTCTATGGTGTCAAAGACGTGTAACATATAACGGTAATGCTTATAAATACAGTGCAACCGACTATATTAAGTCAACGCTGAATAAGCCTTACATCTTCTGCAAAGCTTAAAACTTTGCTGGTTGATTTGGTCTATTATGGCGAGGCTTGTCAGGTATATCAAAACTATAAAACCGATAATTTACTTACCGATATACTTACCGATGAGCAAAAAGCACTTCGCAGCACGGCTGATTTAAGTTTAACGAATATCAAGAATGCAAGCTACGAAACCTGCGAAAACAGGCTTGTAAAGTTTGGTACGGCATTAAGGTTGAATAATTCGGTTGAAATTGCAATACCGCTGAATATGACCAATGTTACTCTTGATGACCTTTCATTCAAAGTAAAAATAGGTTCAAGAACATTGACATATACCTATGCCGAAAATCCGGATAATTTTGAAAAAGGCAAAGACGGCTATTGGTATTTCTATTTTGACGGTGTTTATGCAAATCAAATGAGTGATGAAGTATTTATCACTGCATACAAAGGCGATGAGCAAGTCAGCTATACACTTAAGTACAGTGTGGAATCCTATGCCGCAACTGTTACTGATACAAAGTTAAAAGCAGTTACAGACGCAATGATGCGTTACGGCAATTCCGCAAAAGCCTATGCAGGCAAATAATCGGCATATCAGTTTAATTTTAGATATGAAATAATTAAGGAGGTATTAAGATGAAGGAAAAGTATATCAAACCTGATTCAGACATTCAAAAGTTTGCTGCCGTTGATGTAATTACGACATCCGGTGGCGGCGATGAACCGATTGTCACTCCACCTGATTGGAACGACTAAAGAGTAAAGGAGTCAAGATTTTATGTCTTGACTCCTTTTGACTGCTTAGCAATTGATGAACCCCCCCGGTTCTACCGGTGGAATCTTTTCTGAAGAGATAAAAACAAACGACAGATGATTTCTCATCTGCCGTTTCAATGTTATCGGGATTCTTTTTTATCCTTGCTTTCTGCTTTTTTCTTTGGCCTTTTGCGGATTTTCTTTGCATACAACAGCGATTTGCATCTGGTGGTTTTTAACGCTTAAAACCTTTATCACAAGCCCTGCAGCAACACAATGCTTTTCAGCGTTGAATCAAAATCGAACAAGGAGAAATCAAATGGACGAACAAGAAAAAAGAAATTGAAGAAATACTCAGAACATTTGACAAAGCACCTTCGCCTTCGTCAGAGAATAGTGTTCAAAATCAAGCATAGCAAAACAATAAGCAGCCTCGGCAAATTTCCCAAAAACCAACTGACACCGAACGGATTGCCCGCACATCAAATCAAACAGAATACAAAAAGACAAGCTCAGTCAAGCAAAATGGATATTTGGTTTGAAAACAAATAGGAGTGTAATTAAAGGAGAGGCTTATTATGTTTAAGTTAGGTATTTATTTGCCGCCATATATGACACTTTGTTTGTGAAATTAAATGAAGAGCTTTTATATTCTTCGTCACCAAACGGTGCACTACCCTACTGTAAAAGATAATGTGGATTTAGAACTTCTTTCGACACCTCAGTGTAAGGTTCGCAATTCCTCATACGAATTTGCCGTGCTGAGCAAAAATAAAATTCTGAGAGATTTTTGAGAGACGCAAAGTCTGAAAAATGGCTTAAATAGGCGGTTTTCAAAAAAGATTGCGAGCCTCTGACTCCGTCATTTAAGGTTCGAATCCTTATTACGAGCAAAGCGAGTAACAAGGTTCTGAACGCTTGCGTTCAGGTTCTTACACCTCTGCCAAAAAAAAAGCTGAAATTTCAGCTCTTTTTTTATTTATTTCCCCTATTTTTTTGCTTGTGTTTATGATATTGATATTTTTTAGAATTTTGTTATATATTAAATATGTTAATTATCAAAAAATCAGCGAACATACTTTTTTGATAATTACTCCGACAACTGTAGATAGTAATAGTTGCATTGAATGGTGTTTATTATTTATTGTTCGTATTAATTACCCCAAAGGACTTAAAAAAGCTCCTCGGTGAGCGGTTATTCTAATGCATTATTATGTTGTGTGTTTTCACTTCGTTCTACGGAGAAAGGAGCAGACTATGGCAAATAAGAAAAAAGGTGTATCATCGAAAACGCATACACAAAAAGCAGTTGGATGATTATGCTAACCAACACAATCCAAACAACAAAGCCTACAAAGCAAATCAGGCAAATATAGCAAAGTCTAAAAAGCACAACAAAGACTATATTGACAATGTCGCTGATTTAGAATGGTTTTGTTATGGTTGGTGTGATGATTAATTCATAGTCTTACACTAAAAAGAATATCAATTCTTTTTGGCATACCGTGATTTTTCACGGTGCCTTTTCTTATTTCCTGCCTTTTATATTGTTTATCCATCAAAAGCCAAAGCGATCTGTAATAATCAGATCGCTTTTTTGCTTGCAATTCATATTAGGTCAAGTTAATATAATTTTAATGGTTTTCATTTGCATTACTCCAAATTTCATATAACTATTTTGTAATGAATTGCGTTTTTAATGCAAACACATAACCTTACTAAAAAATCGCAGTATACATTTAAAAAATTTTGCAACTTTTTTTAGTCAATATGTGTTTCATTTATAGGAGGTGATGCATTATATGTCCATAATTGAATTCGACAATCAGCGTTTTGATGATTTATATCAAAAGTATGCAGGTATCGTTTTTAGAACAGCATACAATTTTCTTTTGAATAAAGATGATGCTGAGGATATTGTTCAGGAGGTATTTATTAAATATTTTATTTCTAATAAAACATTCAACGATGAGGATCATGAAAAAGCTTGGATTCTTACAGTAACAGCAAATTTGAGTAAAAATGTTCTTCGTTCAAAAGCACGTCAAAATTTAGAATTAGACGATACAATTAAAATCGTGGATAATAAATTCGAAAAAGCAACAACGAATCATTTAGATTTAGAAGAAGCTATGATAAGATTAACCGCAAATCAAAGACTTGTAATTTATCTGTTTTATTATGAACAAATTCCAATAAAAATATAGCAAAAATCATGAAAAGCAATGAGAATACCGTAAAGTCTCATTTGTTACGAGCGAAAAAGCAAAATGAAAACCTATCTTGAAAAGGAGTAGTATATTATGAATTATACCGAATATAATAATCAATTAAAATTACCGGATGATTTGTATAAAAAACATTAGCGGGTGTTAAATCAGAAATTTCAAAACAGAATCAAATTCAAAGAAAAAAGAAAGTTGCTTCTTTATCATTTGCTGCTTGTTTTATGATACTTGTAACCTCAATATCAACAGTTAAATATTTAAATCATAATTCTTCTGATGCTATTGAAGCTACACATCATTCATCAACAAATAACAAGGGCTTTTCAACTGATAATCGGACGATAAAAATTAAAATTGAAGACACTAAATATCCGCAAAAAATTATTATTGATAACAAGATTTATTCGCAGTATTATTTTAGAGATGCGAAAGCGGATAAGAATAATACTATTGAATTAAAGCAATCTGAAATAGGCGATTTAGTATGTACGCTTGATTATTTTAATCTTACGAATGACTTGTCAAATTATGTACCAATGACTGTTGAAGAAGCTGAAAACAATAAATTTTATAAAGCGTTGGTTTATAAATATGCCAAAAGTGATCATTTAATTATAGTTCAGACCAATAATGAATATTATATATTCTACTTGAATGGTTTAACTACCGACTATACGATCGAAGATTTATTAAATTTATACACAGCAAAAGGCGATAATGAAATTATCGGTATTGAGATTTGGCAAGACGAATTCTATGATTATACGATTGAATTGCCGGGAGAAGAAAATATTACGGATCGGGACATTCGCCCTTTGCTGAAAGGCACTATAACAGACAAGGAAGTAATGACTTCGATAGTAAACATCATTAAAGAATGTAATGAAAATAAACTTGATGATATTAGCAGTTATTTAAGTGATTATGATAAGGGAGAAAGTAAAAAATCACTTATGTCTGATAATGGAGAATATAAATTGAGACTCATTTTTGCAGATGGTCAGGCATTAAATCTCGATAAAAACTCTTTGGATATTACACTAAAAAAAGATTATTTTTATTTTGATATCTGTCATAAAGGAAATCCTGTTTATTATAAAATAGAAAATTCTAAATATAATAGAATCGTTGCATTCATTGAGTCAGCATTATCTTAAAAAATATAACGCTGATTGCGAAATAAAAAAAGGAAAGCAGGCGGTAACAACCGCCTGCTTGTTTCATTATTTCTTAGTGGTCACGCTCTTGGCCTTGCTCCAACCGGAATACAGTTTCACACTCTTGCCGCCGCTGTAATTCTCCTTAAAGGTAACCTTAACCGTGTATTTGCCCACATTTTTCATGCCCTTGGGATAAGACACATTGTAGTCCACACCGCCCTTTAAGGCTTTGCCTGTGCGATCCTTCACCTGCTAAATCGGCGAAGATCATAGCGCCAAACGCCGGCGCACCCTCCATCACCAACCGCTTCTCCCGGGCGTTGATATTTACACATTTCCGCATAAATGGCAAATAAATTTTGCTTACCTATCTAAATACTTTGCGATAAAATCCTCAACTGTACGCCAATACAGCGTGGGCGCAACAGAAGACGAGAGCGCATGGCCTGCGCCTTCTACGGTAAGTTCCTCTTTTTCGCAGGCTGCAGCCGCATACAATTCGCCCAGCATGCTGTACGGCACAAGCTCATCCGACGAGCCGTGAATAAACAGCGTTGGTATGCGGCTCTTTTTCACCTGCGCAAGGGCGCTGGCCTGCTTAAAATCATACCCGTCACGCACCTTGGACAACACCGATGTGGCGTTGAGCACGGGGAACCACGGAATATGCAGGGTATCCGCCTCCCGTTGGAACTCGTCCCATTCCGACGTGTAGCCGCAATCTGCAATAACAGCCTTCACATTTTCGGGTAAATCTTCACCTGACGCCATCAAAACCGTTGCCGCCCCCATGGATACACCGTGCAGAACAATCCGGGCGTTCGGCCCCATGAAAGGATCCGGTTTATCCACTTTATAATATCCATACGCTCCGGCCAGCCCATACCGATTTTTGTTCCTCGCTGTCGCCGTGGGCTCTTGCATCTACTGCCAAAACATTATAACCAAGCGTGTAAAATTTATGAACAAATCCGGCCATATGCTTGGCCTTGCTTGTGTAGCCGTGGCATACGAGAACATATTTTGTGCCGGTATTTTTGAACCGTTTGCCGTGCAGGCGCAGCGAATCAGACAGAATATACACATCCTCGCCGTGTGTAGCATACCATTCTTTGATTTCCGGCGTGCCTGTCATACCGCTGTATTTTGCACTTGCTTCCTCTTCATTGCCGGCAGTATTCGTGGCTTTTTGAACCAAATTGTTGAGTTTGCTCATATGGATAGGCGATTTCGTGTTGATTGAGATATCATAGAATATTTCCGCTGCCGTTGCAGTTAAAGCTGCCAGCCCACAAAGCGCACCGAAAAGCTATACCTACATTCTTTCTATTCATAAAAATCTCCTCCTGCCGTCAAAAGCATAACATGGTCGCAAAATGTCATTTTGCGATCTGAAGCTGTTTTTGTGCGCGCCCCGACTGTCTTTACAATACAAAAGCGCTCTGTGTATATCAAATCACATTTTTGAACGGATGTCAATAAAACCGCTGCCGCATTTTGCAAGAAAAAAACAGACATCCACACGGATGTCTGTTTTTTTGCTTTTTCCTTCATTTTTTCGTTTTCGCCGGGAGCGGCATTGTTGTGCTGCTGCAAGCTACACATAATACTTTGCCTGCGCGTTCCAAAGCGCTGCATATTGGCCGTCGGCAGCCAAAAGCGCTGTGTGCGTGCCGCTTTCCACCAGCCTTGCGTGATCAAACACGGCGATGGTATCGCAAAAGACGCAGCTGGACAGCCGATGCGAAATGTAAATGGCCGTTTTGCTTTGCACAAAGGAATTGAAGCGGCTGTAAATCTCGTTCTCCGCAATCGGGTCCAGCGCCGCCGTAGGTTCGTCCAGCACCACCACCGGCGCGTCCTTATAGAGCGCTCTGGCAAGGGCCAGCTTTTGCGCCTCGCCGCCGGAGATCTCTACGCCGCCCTTGTTCAAATCCTTATAAAGATACGTGTTTTCCTGATGGGGCAGGCATTCCACTCTCTCCTTAATATTGGCATTTTCCAGGCAGGTATACAGCTTGTCCCGGTCAAAATCGGAACCGGCACAAACCGTATCTCTCAGGGGCACAGAGAAGATTTTGAAATCCTGGAAAACAACAGAATAGAGATTTATAATACTCTCTTTGGTGTATGCCTGAATGTTTTCGCCGTTGATGAGAATTTCGCCGTCGGTCACATCATACAGGCGGCACATCAGCTTGATAAAGGTGGTTTTTGCCGCTGCCGTTCCTGCCCACCACGGCCAGATGGCTGCCGTTCTCAATTTTAATGCTCACATTCTCCAGGGCATATTGATTTGCGCCCGGATATTTGAACGACACATTTTTGAACTCGATCTCAAATCGGTCACCGTCCAGGGTCCGGGACCGTATTGCTTGCTGTCTGTGCACTCTATAATCTCAAAATAAATCCGAGCCAGCGGCAAGATCTCCGCCAGCTTGCCCAGCGTGTTAGCAATGAGCATAACACCGTTTACGATCTGCATAAAAGCGCCACAGTACATCACCAGCGCACCAATGTCAAACAGCCCCAAATTGCCCTTGACCCCGATAAAAACATACACGCCAAACGCAACAAAGGCACCCATCACCGCAACGATGGAGCTGGTTTTTGCGGTGCGCATGGAAATTTGCTTCAGCGTTTTTTCGCCGTCAGTAAGAATCTTTTCCGTTGCGATCTTGCCGATCAAGTGCTGCTCTTTGTATAGGCGTATCTCCTTACCGGTTTTATAATCGGCAAACAGGTCAATCAGCGAATAGAACAGACGATCCAGCGTGGCATACGCCTCGTTTGCAGCCAGGTACGACTTGTTCATCCGCACGGCAATCAACGCCATAACCGCCGCCATAACAATCAGAGTGACAATCAGCAGAATCAGAAAGACAGGTCTTTCAAAAAATGAATTGCCGGTTTTGGTAAAACCGATTTTCAAAAGCGGCAGGATCATCACCACAGACACCGCCACCGTAAACACGCCCTTAACAAACACCTGGCTGGTCCACATAAAATACGAAAACCGCGCCCACCGGCTGGCGCCCGCCTCCTCGTGCTTATGGATCGTCTTTCTGAATGTGTTGTCCTCCAGCTTTTCATAATCCATACGAAACAGCTTTTCCGCCATTTTGAAATTTTCTCTGCTAAACAGCAGGTCGGATTTAACATCGTATAGGTCTGATAAAAACCGCCTGTGTAATCCAGCACAAAATTAAGCGCCACAGCCGCAAGAATATAGGCCAAAAGCCCCTTAAAGTCCGCACCGGCAGTCATCATACCGATGATCTTGGCAGTGAACCAAATGTTCACAAAGGGCTTGGCAGCCGGTCAAAATCGCACAGAAGAAATCCACAGGCAGAATACCTTTGTCCAGGCCGGCAATCTCCCGATACATCTTACCTATCATCTTAAAGTTATGCATGCACAGCCACCCCCTGTTCTCTGTAATAGTAGCTTTGCACCTGAAACATTTTGTAATATGCGCCCTTTTTGGCCATCAGCTCCTCATGGCGTCCATCTCGGTGATTTGGCCGCCGGACATAAACAAAATCCGGTCGCAAAAAAACGGGTGGAAGACAGCCGGGGGGAAATAAAGAAAGAGAGTGTGCCATCGGTCAGCTCACTGTATTTTAAGTACAGCTGATTTTCGGCAATCGGATCCAGCGCCGCCGTGGGCTCGTCCAAAATCAAAATCGGCGCGTCCTTGTACATAGCCTTGGCAAGCAGCAGCTTTTGCTTTTCACCGCCGGAAAAATCCACCGCATCCTTATACACATTCTTGTCCATCAGCGTATCTGCGCCCTTTGGCAAGGCATACACCTTGTCATACATTTCCGCTTTCTGCAACGCCAGGTCAAATTTTTCCCGATCATAGTCAAGACTTGCCGTTATGTTTTGCTGAATGGTCATGGGCAAGAAGTAATAGTCCTGAAAAATGGCCGAAAACAAATCGAAATAGCTGTTCTTTGCAATGGTGGCAGTATCTTTGCCGTTTAACAGAATGCGACCGCCGGTGGGCGCATACAGGCCGCACAGCAGCTTGATCAGCGTGGTTTTGCCTGCGCCGTTCTCCCCCCACAATGGCAATCTTTTCGCCATTTTTGAATGTAAGGTCAACATGCTTCAGCGTAGGTGCGTCGGCAGAGGGGTACTGAAAGGACACATGCTCAAACACCACCCGATCAACGGATTTGGAGGTCAGCCGCTCCCCCTCCTCTGCATGATCCTCAAACGCAATATACTCCCTGTATGCCTGGCACCCTTGCAGCACATCTCAATCTGATTGACCGCAAAGCCCAAATGGAGCACCCAGTTGGAAAAGCCAGTAATGATGCCGAAATAGAAGATAAAATCGGACACACTGAGCGCACCCTTGCCGGTCAAATACGCAAGGTAAATGTAGGCAATGGCCTGGCGCACGGCGCTGAGCAAAGCGGTAATGCCATTAAACGCTACGCAGGTGTGGGTGTACCGGGCATAGATTTTTTCAATCCTGCAAAGGGAGGCGGCAAGCGCCCGAATAAAATAATCGCCCATATTGTAAAGCTGAATATCCTTTGCCGCCGTGCCATCCTTGCACAGCTTATAAAAATAATCGAACTTCGCCGCAGGCTCCGTGCGTTGATCCAAGTTTTGCCGCTGTTTCTTCGTCAGCGCTCTTTGCAAACAAAACTGGGCGCCGCAGGTGGCAATAATCAGCAAAATCATCCAAATATTGATCTTGTAGATGAGTACGCCGGACGCAACAACACCCACCACCGCAACGAAAAACAAATTCAGCGTGCTTATAAAGTTTGAACCGCCTGCATACCGTCCGTTATAAAAAACCTCTGCGCGCTTTTGTTTCTCGCGCATTTCCAGATTTTCTATATTGGCATAGTCGGTACTGAGATTTTTTTCAAACGCAGCCACCGCATAGCGCATGCGCACGATCCGGGCACCGCCCAGGATCAGTTCCTTCATAAACGGATCCAGCCAAATGGTAATGGTCAGCAGCAGGCTCAGCAGCGCCACCACCAAAATCAGTTGCCGGGTGGTAACGCCCTTTTTCGATACAATCGATCATCGCCTTGGGTATATAGGCGGTAACAATGGGCTGGAACACCAGTGCCGACGCCGGATCAGAAAGTACACCGGGCTTTTCTTATCCCAGGCGATCCAGTTTTTCAGCATATACTTTATGTTCGCTCGCATAACTCCTCCTTGCCTAAAAAGCAAAATCGCCCCTGCATAGACTTATACAAGGGCTGGATGACTGTGTTCGGAATGGGAACAGATTTCTCTTTTTGATCGGCAACAACCGTCTGTGCTTTTATTTTTCCCGAACCCACCGAGGATGTCAATGCAGGATCCCCTGTTTTTGTTGACAACCGGGGGCGTGCATTGTATGATAGTAACATAATGAACCGTGTTCATTCATATAGAAAGGAACATATATACGATCCATTCACTTAGCAAACCACACGCTGATTCGCACTTCCTGTTTGCGTACCCTGCCGGCAGGGGAAAACGCACTATATTTTTGTGCGCTGGCCACGGATTTGAAATTGGTTTTCATTCAATATCTTTTCACAAATGAAGGGGGATTTTTATGAGCGAAAAGAGTTTAACACACGGCATAAAGTTTAAGGACAAGATCGGCTACGCCATGGGCGACATGGGCGGCCTATTGACCTTCTCACTGATCGGTGCATTTCAAAACAAGTTTTACACCGATGTGCTGCACATTCAACCTGCCAAGATCGTGGTTCTGATTTTGGTGGCTCGGCTTTGGGACGCCATCAACGACCCCATTTGGGGCGCGTTCATTGACTCCAGAAAACCCACCAAGCAAGGCAAATTCCGCCCGTATGTATTTTGGTTTTCCATTCCGCTGGCGGTGTCTGCGGTGCTGATGTTTACGGTCATTCCCAATTTGAGTGCGGCCAAATACCTGCTGTTTGCCTACATCACCTACATTCTGTACGGTATGATGTACACCTGCGTCAACATTCCTTACGGCTCGCTGGCCTCCGTGGTCACCGATGACGAGAAAGAACGCTCCTCCCTGTCCATGTGGCGTTCCATCGGCGCCGGTATCGGCGGCTTGCCGAGCACCATTCTCTTTCCCATGCTGGTATACAACACCACCATCGCCGCCGACGGCACCAAAATTCAAACGCTGAACGGCAACAAACTGACCATCGGCGTTTTGATCCTGGCCATTCTTTCCATTGTGATTTTCTTCGGTCACTACAAGCTGACCAAGGAGAGGATCGCACCGATTCAAAAGAAAAAAGGCGACTACAACGCCTTTAAGGCGATTGGCGACCTGGCAAAGAACAGACCGTTTGTGATGCTTTGCCTGGTGTCCATGCTGCTGATCGCGTTTCAGTTCTATTATCAAGCCACCTATCAGTACCTGTTTGCGGACTACTACCACAGCGCGCAGCTGTACGCACTGGTGACCATCTGCACCTACTTGCCCATGGCCATCTTAATTCCTATTATGAACAAGCTGATCGACAAGTTCGGCAAAAAAGAGCTTTGCGCCTTTGGTATGGGCTTTGCGGCACTGGTCAGCTTTATTCTGTTCTTTATCGAAACCAACAATCCCTATGTATTTTTGGTGTTCACCTTCTTCTCCGGCCTGGGCCAGACCTTCCTGGTACTGGAGGTGTGGGCGCTGGTGATGGACGTGATTGACTACCACGAAATTCGCACCCATCGTCGAGAGGAAGGTACCGCCTATGCGGTTGTCTCCTTTGCCAGAAAACTGGGGCAAACCCTGGCCGGTGTTGGACTCAATGCCCTTTTGGCGGTGATCCACTACGACAGCACCGCTTCTGCCAACAACACGGCGCTGCCGGAGAATGTGCTCAATAAGCTCTATGACATTTCCACCCTTGTACCGGCCATTACTCTGACTCTATTGGCGATTTTGCTGGGATTCGGCTACAACCTGTCCAAGAAAAAAGCTGGCCGTTTTGCAACCCCAATTGAAAGAAATCCGCGAAAACGAAGAATAACCCACCCAAATAAGTATAAAGAACAGATACACCGGCGTGTATCTGTTTTTTTATTTGCCTATTTATAAGGTATTGCCGCTCCGGCACACCGGTGCCGACGACTGGGCGAACAGACGCACTGTCGTCGGCTGATTTTTAATACCCCTCGATCCGGTCGATGAGGAATTGGCGGCCGGACAAAATGAGATGATCGTGGCTACCGCAACGGGGGCAAGTGCGGGCACAGGCCAAATGAGCATACAAGTGGGCACAATGCGCACACATGGCAATAGCCGGCAGGTGCTCCAGCTCCAACCGGGTAGAACGAAGCGGCGTATCTCGCACCACAGCATTCCAGCACTCCCGCAGGTACGGACCCTCCACACCGGACAGCTCCCCCACTTGCAGGCGCACCGCTTCCACCCGGTGCAGCCCGGCCTCTGCGGCCAGCTGGGTCACCGTGCGGTACAGCTCATACACAATACTCAACTCGTGCATTCTCTATCGCGCCTCAATTTCTCGAATACTGCATGCATTGCCTTGCAGCAAGTGGGTGTCCCCGCTGCCACAATAGGGGCAGGTGCGCCCCTGGGGCACAGTATCATAGGTCTTGCCGCAGGCGTCGCACAGGGTGACGGCATGCACCGTCTCAATCTGCAACCGGGCGCCCCGCAGCATCTCCGATCGATCCGCCGCCCAGCGCCAGCAGTCCATCAAATAGGGGTCCTCAATTCCGGACACCTGACCCACATCCAGCGTAACGCAGCGCACCTGCGTTACCCCGTTCTCGCGCCCCACCTGCTCCACAGTATCAATAATATGGAATACGATGCCCAACTCGTGCATACTTACTCCTTGTTAAAACGAATTTTGATCTCGCGCTTCAGCATATAAGGCAAAATGCTCTTCATCTTATCCTCCGAGCGCACCATCTTGCTGGCTGCCGGCAGCTCCCGGTGCAGGTGAATGGCGTCAAAGGCGCACTTGGTGGTACACACGCCGCAGCCGATGCACTTATTGGGATCCACCACAGAGCCGCAGCCTAAGCAGCGAGCGGTCTCCGCCTTCACCTGGGCCTCTGTATAGGTCAGATGTGCGTCTCTAAAGGAATGCTTTTGGTCAATGCTCTTGTCCACGCCGGGCACCTGGCGGTCGCCGGTATCGTACTGGGCCACGGAGATATTCTCCTTATCCAGCGCAATAAAGTCCCGGCGGTTACGCCCGATGGTCAGGCTGGTGTTGGGCTGCACGAATCGGTGAATGGACACGGCACCTTCCTTGCCCGCTGCAATAGCGTCAATGGCAAACTTGGGGCCGGTGTATACATCGCCACCCACAAAAATATCTTCCTGTGCCGTCTGATAGGTCAGGCTGTCTGCCACAGCGCCGTTGCCGCGACCCAGCTCCACCTTGGAGCCGTCCAGCAGGTGACCCCATTCAATCGCCTGGCCAATGCTCAGGTACACATGGCTGCACGCCACGGTCTTGGTCTGGTTCTCGTCATAAACCGGGGCAAAGCGGCCGTTCTCGTCCAGCACGGACAGGCACTTCTTAAACACAATACCGGTGACCTTGCCGTTCTCCGTCAAGATCTCCTTGGAACCCCAGCCGCAGTTCACATCTACGCCCTCAACCCGGGCTTCTTCCACCTCTTCAACCGAGGCAGGCATAGCGTCCCGGCTCTCCAGGCAGAACATAGACACGCTGTTTGCACCGCAGCGCACGGAGGAACGGGCCACATCAATCGCCACATTGCCGCCGCCAACTACAACCACTTCACCCTCTACCGGGTAATCCGGGTTGCCGCCAACGGTGCGCAGAAAGTCCACAGCGGTCATGACGCCCTGGGCGTCCTCACCGGGAATACCCGCCTTGCGGCCGCCCTGGCAACCAATAGCGATATAAAAGGCCTTGTAGCCCTTGGCGCGCAATTCGTCCAAGGTAATATCCTTGCCCACTTCAACGCCGCAGCGAATGTCTACACCCATTTCACGGATCACATCAATCTCCGCAGCCACCACATCTTTTTCTAACTTGTAAGACGGAATACCGTACACCAACATACCGCCGGGCTTCTCGTTCTTCTCAAACACAGTGGGGGTATAGCCCTTCTCTGCCAAATAATAGGCGCAGGACAGGCCGGCCGGGCCGCCGCCGATAATGGCGATCTTCTCATCAAAGCCGCCCTTGTTAGAGGGGATCACCTTGGGCACATAGCGGTGCTCTGCAATCAGATCCTGATGGGCGATAAACTTCTTCACTTCATCAATTGCCACCGCACGGTCAATGGTGCCGCGGGTGCAGGCATCCTCACACCGGCGGTTGCACACATGGCCGCAAACGGCAGGGAACGGATTTTCTTTTTTGATCAGCGCCAGGGCGTCCTTGTAGCGACCCTGGGCTGCCAGCTTTAAGTACCCTTGCACGGCAATATGGGCCGGGCAAGCGGTCTTACAGGGCGCCGTTCCGGCGTCGTAGCAGTTGATCCGGTTCTTGTCCCGGTAATCCGGGCTCCACTTTTCCGGACCCCACTTGATTTTATCCGGCAACTCCTGTCGGGGATAGGTCACCGTACCGCCGTCCTTGGTGCACAGCTTTTGACCCAGCTTCACCGCACCGGCGGGGCAATACTCCACACAACGACCGCAGGCCACACACTGCGCCTTGTCCACCTTGGCAATGTACGCGGAGCGGGACATATTGGGCGTATTAAACAACTGAGAAGTCCGCAAGGCATTGCAAATATTCACATTGCAGTTGCAGATGGCAAAGATCTTGTTCTCACCGTCAATGTTGGTGATCTGGTGCACAAAGCCGTTGTCCTCGGCACGCTGCAAGATTTCCAGCACCTGATCGTAGGTCACATAATGGCCTTTGTTGGTCTCTACCAAATAGTCCGCCATATCGCCTACGCCGATGCACCAGTCCTCGGCATCATCGCCGCAGCCCTCGCCCAGCTTGGCGCGGCTCATACGGCAGGAGCAGGGACCGGCGGCATACTTACCCTCATATTTCTTCAACCAGTGGGAAATATGCTCCACATCGACAGATTGATTTTCCGTCTCAATGGCCTTTTCCACCGGGATCACATGCATACCGATACCGGCACCGCCGGGGGGCACCATGGCGGTGATCTTTTCCAGCGGTAAGAAGGTCATACGCTCAAAGAACTTGGCCAACTCCGGGTGGGCGTCGATCTGATCCTTTTTCATATTAAAGAACTCGGCGCTGCCGGGTACGAACATAGGCAGCACATACTGCTTGGTGCGGCTGGGGTTCTCCCAGTTATATTCCAACAGGCCAATGCTGCTCATCTCTTGCAGCAGCGGCTCCAGATATTTCTTGCTCTTGCCGGTGGCTTTTGCCACCTGGTCCAGGGTCATCGGCTTGCGTACCTTCATCTTCAGTGCGATCTCTGCCATCTCGTCCGTGACCACACAGGCCAAGCCGTAATACTCCGGATCCTCTACCGTCACTTTGTGACCGATCCGGTCCGTGATCTTTTGACCTAGTTTGAGGATCAATTCTCTCTCTTCAGCCATCGTCTTCTCCCTCCGTACTTATGCGTTCCAGTCCCGGACTTGCTGCCGCAGCCAATCGCACACTGCATCCATACCCTCGCCGGTCTTGGCAGAGATAAAAAAAGATCTTGGCCTGCGGATTCAACTTTAAGATCCGCTCCTGTACCGCCTGATCGTCAAAGTCAAACACGCTCTTTGTGTCCATCTTGTTGATGAGCACCACATCGGACACGGTAAACATCAGCGGGTACTTTAGAGGCTTGTCGTCCCCCTCCGGCACAGACAGGATCATCATATTTTTTGGCAGCGCCGGTGTCAAACTCGGCAGGGCACACCAAATTGCCCACATTCTCCAAGAACACCAGATCCAGATCCGCCGTATCCAGGTTCTCCACCCCCTGGCGGGTCATGCCCGCGTCCAGATGGCACATACCGCCGGTATGCAGCTGAATGGCACGCACCCCGGTCTCCGCAATGGTTTTGGCGTCCACATCCGAGTCAATGTCCGCCTCCATTACACCGATGCGCATCTCCTGCTGCAAGCGGCCGATAATGCCCCGCAGGGTGGTGGTCTTGCCGCTGCCCGGGGAGGACATCAGATTTACCAAAAAGGTCTTTTCTGCTTTCAGCTCGGCCCGAAGTTTCTCCGCCTCCCGGTCGTTACTCTCAAACACGCTTTTTTTGATCTCAATGACTTTATACGCTTCCATAAACACCTCTCCGTATTTCGCATATATTATGTATAATATAATATGAACGCCAAAGATTGTCAATCCATTCACAATACCCCGGTGTTTTTTTGCCGTTTTGCCCACATTGGGCGGTTATTTTTTAGATAAAATGTTTTTGTTTTTGGATACTTGGTTCGTGGTATGACCAGTTGCCAAAACGAAAAATACGACAGACAACAAAAAGTGTCTGCCGTCATGTTTTCTATTTGCTCCCCGCCTTTTGCTGGCGGCGCCGCAGCAGCCGTTGCAGCCGCGGGCGATTGTAACGCTGGAGGATGACCGGTATCAAATCCGCCGCAGCCGCCAATACAGAGGTGATGAGAAACACCGGCAGGTTTGCCACCGGATCGTCGCAAAACAGACAAAACAACAGGGGCACAAAGCTCAGTGTCGCCATCACTTCGTGTGCCAGCTCGTTGCGGCACATCTGCACCACCACCGCTTGCAGATCGCCGTGCATATCGTAGGGCTTATAGGAGGGCACCCGGTGCTTCCACCGCTTGACCCCCAGGTGCGCATACAGCCCCGGCTCCCAGGGATGTGGGCAAAACCAGCGCCCTTGCGGGTTCACCGGCACCCGGTGGCGGCCGACGACCCAGCCCACGGCAAAGCGCATGGCCGTGTGATAAGTAAAGGTGCCGCATGTAATCGCCAGTGAAAAACAGACCGCATGATGGCTTTTTACATAAATCAGAGAAAAGCAAGCGGTGCATACTGCCAGCAAAGCGATGCACACACCTCCCCAAAAATCTACTTTTCTATTCATATCCGCACCCCCCTCTACCGCCATTGTACCAAAGGCGGGCAAAAAGTGCAAGAGCGGTCCTGCCGCTGCAGAACCGCTCTTTATGCTTTCAGCGCACTTAAGCCACGCCCTCGCCCTCGGTAGCTATAACGGCCTTTACGCGCTCCTGGCCTTTCCACGCCTGGATCACCTGGGGGTGTGCAAAGATGCTGTCCATCTTCTTCAGGAAGGGGATCACATCGCCGAAGTCCAGCGCACGGTGGTCAAATACCACGGTGATGGGCAAGATCTGGCGAGCCTCAATGGTCTTGTTGCCGAACTTATCGGTGACCACCACCGGCTTATCCTGCACAGCGCCCAGAGCGAATGCGCACACCTGGGGCGGCACAATCTCGATCAAGGTGCCGTAGCCGCTCTGTCCTCTGTACAGAGAGCCCAGGTTAGAAATGGTCACGTGCGTCCCTGCTCAATATCTTTCTTAGTCAGGCGGTCTTTCTCCGGAATGCTGTAATAAGCTTTTTTGGCAGCGCCGCGGAGCGTGTGCACCTTGTGCTTGCCGGTCTTAGAGCCGATCAGCCGACTAACGGTCTGTTTTACTTTTCCCTGTTTCAGTCCGGTAATGGTGTTGTCCAAGGACACATCAAACATCACTTCATTCAGGTTGGTGTTCTCTGCTCTGCGGGTCACATCGGCAATGTAATCGGTCATAGCCAGCAGGGATTTGTTCTGGAAGTCCCGCAGGTTGACGGTCATCATTCTGCCGTCCGGCAGCAGCATGGGCATAGAAATGTTAATGTCCTCAAAGGTCTTCAGCTCGCCGCGCACCAGCTTGCGGTTGTAGCGCAGGTGGCTGTTCATCACCGGTGCCGCTTTCAGCCCCTCAATGATGGCTTTCATCAAAACCGTATTCAGGGTGATCTTGGTTTTGCCGGTAGAGCGCAGTTTCTTAAACTCGGTCATCAGGTCGGTTACATCCGCCTCATATACATAAGCCACATGGGGAATCTGCTCCCAGCTCTCGGTGGTCATATTGGCAACAATCTTTCTTTGAATGTCGAAGTGTTCGGTTCTTGTGATTTTCATACTTGTGCATCTCCTTTAGTCATGGTGTTTTCAAAATGTATTGCGGAGATCCGCCGAGGGATCTTGCTGACTGTGTTGGTGTCCCGGGCTTTCCCCTGAGGACACTCTCATCATACCCATTTTGGTCGGTTGCGGCAACATACTCTGCTTTACATTTGAAAAAATCTTCGCAACTGGCGGTTGCATTTCCCTTGGTTGCGCCATATTTTCGCCTTTTGCCAATATCTATTGACCGGAGCGGGCATTTTTGCGATAATACCCATAGAGGGGGCTTTGTATGATCGACACCATGGACAAACACAGCTGTGAGCTGTTCTTAGAGGATGCACTGGAGATTGACGCCGCTTGGTAGAAACCGGTGCCGAGGTCAAGCGGGTGGAGGACACCGTGCGGCGCATTTGCATTGCCTACGGCTTTACCGACTGCGAGATCTACGCCGTCACCAGCCTGATCGTGGCCACCATTCGGGACAAGGACGGCAATCACTACACCCAATCTGTGCGGGTGCAAAGTTACGGCACGGACCTGGGTCGGTTAGAGGAGCTTAATGCTTTCTCCCGCCGCATTTGCGCCCAGGTGCCGGATGTGGAGGACCTGACCCGGCAGATCCGCCAGTACAAAAAAGGCAAACCCAAACCGGTGATCAAATGCCTGGGCTATATGCTGGCAGCCGGCGGTTTCTCCGTCTTTTACGGCGGTGATCTGAAGGACGGGCTGGCCGCAGCCGCCATTGCCATTGTGATCTATCTGATGGATTATCATTTGAAGCTGCGGCAGATCCACAATGTGATCTACACCTTTGTGGCCGGGTTCGTCTCCGGGCTGCTGGCGCTGGGGCTCACCCGCCTGGGCTTAGGTCACCAGGCAGACAAAATTATGATCGGCGACATTATGTTGCTGATCCCCGGTCTGCTTTTAGTGAACGCCATTAAGGAGATGTTCAACCGAGATATTGTCACCGGGCTGTACAGACTGATTGAGGCGGTGCTGGTGGCACTGGCCATTGCCGGTGGCTACGCTCTGGCGTTCCTGGTAATGGGAGGTGCAGCGGCATGAAAGCAGCACTCATTCAAATTCTCATGGGCGCCATCGGCACCTGGGCTTTTCCATTTACTTCCGGGTCAGCGAACGCAATGTGGCGGCTGCCACCTTTGGCGGCGCTCTGGGCTGGGGTGTGTATCTGCTGTGCTTCCACCTGTGGGGCAATGTGTTTGCCGCCAATGTGGTGGCCACGGCAGTGGTGTACTTCTGGTCCGTAGCCATGGCACGGGTGCTTAAGGCACCGTCCAATACTTACCTGATCCCGGGCATCATTCCCTTGCTGCCCGGCGGCCCGCTGTACTACACCATGGCCGGGCTGGTGGGCGGCGATCGCGCCCTGTTCACCAAGAACGGTACCACCACCATTTTAGTCACATTCGGTACGGTCACCGGCATGGTGGCAGCCGCTGTGGTGTTCTATTATATTCTCAAGCTGCAGCAGAAATGCAACCGCAAATCCCCTGCGCCGCCGCAGGATTAAAAACAAACCGCAATATAAAAAATTGCCCCTTACGGTTCAAACCGCAAGGGGCTTTTGTGTTGCTCGGATCAGTCTGCAGCAGGAGCCGCAGGCTGTTCTTGTTTGTCTTTATCGGCCGGCGAATCAAAGGTAAACGCACCGTCCTTATAGTCCACTGTCACCGTGCCGTGGATCTTATCCTCCAGCAGCAGCTCGGACAGCGGGTCCTCAATTTGGGTCTGAATGGCCCGGCGCAAAGGCCGCGCGCCATACACCTTATCAAAGCCTTTATCGGCCAACGCATCCACTGCCGCGTCCGTAAAGGTGGCTTGCACATCCAGGTCTGCCAGGCGCTTATTCAGAGCCTTCAACATCCGGCGGGCGATCTCCTGAATATCCTGCTTCTCCAGCTGGTTGAACACCACAATCTCATCCACACGGTTCAGAAACTCCGGCTTAAAGGTCTTTTTCAGTTCCTCCATCACCAGGTCCTCAATGGTCTTGGCTGCGTCCTTGTCATCGCCAAAGCCCAAGGCCTGACGACTGTCGGTAATCTTAGACGCACCCACATTGAGGTCATAATGATCACTGCGTGCTTAAAGCTGACCTTTGCGGCCTTGGGAGTCGGTAAGCACACCGTCCTCCAGGATTTGCAGCAGCATATTAAACACATCCGGGTGGGCCTTTTCGATCTCATCAAACAGCACCACGCAGTAGGGCTTTCTGCGGACTTTTTCCGTCAGCTGGCCGCCTTCGTCAAAGCCTACATACCCGGGAGGCGCACCGATCAGCTTAGAGACCGTGTGCTTCTCCATATACTCGCTCATATCCAGCTTGATGATGGCATTCTCGTCCCCAAACATCGCCTCGGCCAAAGTCTTACAAAGCTCCGTCTTACCCACACCGGTAGGGCCAAGGAAGATAAAGGAGCCCATAGGGCGCTTGGGGTTTTTCAGCCCCGCACGACCACGACGAATGGCGCGCGCCACCGCCGATACGGCCTTATCCTGACCCACGATCCGCTGGTGCAGGATCTTTTCCAGTTGCAGCAGCCGCTGGGACTCCTCCTTGGTGATCTGCTGTACCGGAATACCCGTCCAGCCGGACACCACGGCGGCAATATCCGCAGGGGTCACTTCTTTTACATCGTGGGAGGAAGTGTTCTTCCACTTCTCCTTTTCCTGATCCAGCAGGTCTTGCAGGCTCTTTTCCTTGTCTCACAGCTCTGCCGCCTGCTCAAAGTTCTGGCTGCGCACGGCAGCGGTCTTTTCTGCCGCCAGGCGCTTGATCTCCGTTTCCATCTCTTTCAGGTTCGGCGGGGCCGTATAAGCCGCCAGGCGTACTTTAGAGCAGGCCTCGTCAATCAGGTCAATGGCCTTATCCGGCTGGAACCGATCGGCAATATATCGGCTGCTCATCTTCACCGCGTTTTCAATAGCGGCGTCGGTAATTTTCACTTTATGGTGGGCCTCGTACTTATCCCGCAGACCTTTCAGAATTTCCACGGTCTGCTCCTCGGTAGGCTCGCCCACGGTCACCGGCTGGAACCGGCGCTCCAAGGCGGCGTCCTTTTCAATATTCTTGCGGTACTCGTCAATGGTGGTGGCACCGATCACCTGGATCTCACCACGAGCCAAAGCGGGCTTTAAGATATTGGCAGCGTCCGTTGCGCCCTCGGCAGACCCGGCGCCCATTAAGGTGTGCACCTCGTCGATAAACAAAATAATGTTACCGGCTTGCTTTACCTCGTCCATGGCTTTTTGAATTCGCTCTTCAAAGTCGCCACGGTACTTTGTGCCGGCCACCATAGAGGTCAGATCCAGCGCCACGATCTTTTTGCCTTCCAGCAGTTCCGGCACCTCGTGCTTAACGATCTTCAGCGCCAGCCCCTCGGCAATGGCGGTTTTGCCAACGCCCGGCTCACCGATGAGGCAGGGATTGTTCTTGCTGCGGCGGGACAAAATTTGAATGACCCGCTCAATTTCCTTTTCACGACCGATCACCGGATCGATCTTGCCGCCCTCGGCCAGCGCAGTCAGGTCACGACCAAACTCGTCCAGCGTAGGCGTCTTGGTCTTGCCCTTTTTACCGTCGGTCTTGCCGTCTGGCTGCGTCTCCTGACCGGAGAACAGCTGCTCCACCAGCACTTCCGGGCGCACGCCCAGTGCCAGCAGGAACTTGTAGCCGTAAGAATCCGTCTCCTTAAGCAGTGCCAGCAACAGGTGCTCTGTGCCTACAAAGGAATGCATCATACCACGGGCAATCTGGAACGCCAACTCCAGCATCCGTTTAAACCGCGGAGTAAAGTCATCCGGGGTCAACCGGGTAGGCTCCCCTACGCCGATATTCTCCTTGATGAGCTTTTCCACATCTTCGGTCTGCACACCGCTTTCACGCAGCGCCTGGGCGCCTAAGCCGGCGTCTTCTTTCAAGATACCCAGCAGCAAGTGCTCGCTGCCGATATAGTTATGGCCCAGCTCCTCTGCGGAGGTAATGGCCAGGTTGATCACATGGTTTGCTTTTTCGGTAAAGTAGTTAAATCTATACATGGTAAATCCTCCTTATTGCCTTGGTGCAAGAGGAAATTCCGCTCTCCTTTTTACGCCAAAGCCTGCCGCACCAGTCCGGCGCGGATCTTATCCACTGCGTCGGCAGTTATTTCTGCCCCGGCAGCGGCTGCAATGGTGGCGTTCTGCACCTTTTGGATCAGTTCGCCTACATCGCTGTATGTTTTGCTGCTCTCGCCAAGAGAAATACCCAGGCGCAGCAGCGACACCAGGTCAAAAAATTCGTCCTGGTTCAAAGTACGAGCCATTTGCAGCGTGCCCATAGCTCGGTAAATACGATCCAAAAAGGCGTCTTGCTGTTGCAGCTGCTGACGCAGATTGCGCTCCTGGCGCACGATTTGGTCGCAAATGGCATTTACATTATCAATGGCCGCTTTCTCGGTAATCCCCAGCGTTACCTGGTTCGTCAGCCGATAAAAGCTGCCGTGGCCGTCATAAAGAGGTTGCAGCGACAGTCCCAGCTTGCCGATCATCACCGTCAGCTGGTCAATGAGCCCTTGACCTGCCAGTGCCGGCAGATGCAAATCCAGCATGGCCTGCATACCGGTACCCAAATTGGTGGGCACAGCTGTTAAAAAGCCCAGCCGCTCATCAAAAGCAATGGGTAACCGGTCCAGCAGGGCATCGTCCAGCTGATCCGCCTTGGCGTAAGCGCCCTCCAGGTCCTGCCCGGCGGCGCGCACCTGTAAGCGAATATGATCCTCCTCGCAAAGCATCACGCTGGCGCTGCCGTCCTTGCTGAGCAAAAAGGCACCTTGATCCTTTTGCCGGGCAAAGCGACGGCTGATCAGCTGTTGCTCCGCATAGGCATACGCCTGCGCCGAAGACACGGCGCTCAGATCCACCAGATCGAACTCTCCGGCATAGGGAGAATTCTTCACGGCGGCAAAGATTTTCTTCACCGTGTTTCTGCGGATCTCATTGTTCATACGAATGGGAAAGGGGGCGTCTGCCAAATTGCGGGCCAGGCGCACGGTAGCGCCCACCACTACATCTGAATTTTTGCCCTCGCCGCTGTACCACTTATTCATCTTTATTCCTCCGGCTTTAGCTCTTTGATTTGGTCACGCAGCACCGCCGCGTCCTCGTAGCGCTGCTCCTGCACCGCCTTATCCAGTTCCGCCTGCAAGCGCTCCCGCTCACTTTGGGGCTTCTCTGCTGCCGGTTCTTTCGCCTTGGCGTTGTTCACCGGCTCCTTTTCCTCCGTGTAAGAAATATTCTTGCCAATATGGCGGGTGGCACCGTGGATTTTGCGAATGCTGGGTTCCAGTTTGTCTGCAAACCGGTCGTAACAATGCGCGCAACCCACATTGCCGGTGTTGATAATATCGTTAAAGGTGGAACCGCAGTAGTCGCAGCGATCCACGCCTGTCAAGGCGTTCATGGCCGCCAGCCCGGCCCCCAGGAAGTTGCCGAAGAAGCTGCCCTCAAACATAGAGCCAAGGCCCATATTGCTGTGCATGGGCTTCCAAGACGCCTAACTTCTCGGCACAATCCCGACACAGGTGCATCTCGGTCATCTTGCCGTTGATATTCTGTTTAATATAAGTGGTTGCCTCGTTTTGATTGCAATGTTCACAACGCATAACAAATAACCTCCTAATTGATGTATGCAAGCAGCATTTGTTTAAATTGACGGGCGCGTATCTGGTCCAGCACCTGCTCGTCTACGCCGTGCTGGTTCCACCCGGTGAGCGCCGACTCCATGATCTTGGCGCTGCGGGCGTCCATCAAGCCCTGGTAGTGCAGGTTGTACAGGTGGGCCTTAGCCGTCTTTTCATCTATGGCAGGGCCAATGGAATTGATCAGCGCCATCAGCGCCTGGTTCTTGCTGTCGGCACGGGTAATGAGAATACACCCGCCGCCGCCACGCCTGGACTCAATGCGGTAGCCCTGCTCCGGTGTAAACCGGGAGGTGATCACATAATTGATCTGGCTGGGCACACAGCCCACCCGCGCCGCCAGGTCGTTGCGCTGGATCTGAACGGTGGATTTGTTGTCATCAAACATATCAAGAATCATATCTGCGATCACATCACTGATCTTCATTTTCCAATCACTTCCTATCTAATGAAGGTGGAAAGCCCGGCGAGAGGGATACAGGAGCCGTTATTGATCTTGCGCTCGTTCGCACTCTGACTTTGACTTTCTTTGACCTTCTGCCATCATAGTAGCACAAAGGTCAGAGAAAGTCAAGAACTTTTTGACTTTTTTTGACCTTCCCGGAGAGTATGCCCGATTTTCGGCTTGGTTATGCGGAATTTTAGCACAAATATTTTTTGACTTTCATTGTCTTTGGCAAAAATACGTGCAAAAAAGCGCCGATCTTTGACCATCGGCGCTATGGGTACTCCCCTATTTTTTGATCTTATTATGTACGGCAAGGCATGCCGTGCACACCTTGCGCCGACCGGATAATCAGCAGCCGCAGCCACAGTCATTACCGCAGCCGCAGTTACCGAAACCGCCGCAGAGCAACAGGATGATAATCAAAATCACGATCCAGGAAGATCCGCAGCCGCAACCGTTATTGCAACCACAACCCATAACCGTAGTACCTCCTTTCGCCTTTCTAAACCATACTATGAAAGACGGCAAAAGGTGTGACAGAGGGCGCAGAAAAGCCGCGCACATTCCCCTACGCGGCACCTCTGCGCCCTACGCTCATTTTATTATATTATACAATACCGCCGTTGACCCCCAACACCTGGCCGGTTACATACGGACTCTCTGCCAGGTACAGCACAGCCTCTGCCACCTCCCGGGGTGTGCCCAGTCGACCCATAGGCACCTCGGCCTCCAGCTCTGCTCGGTCAAAGCAGGCATTCATACGGGTGTCAATGATTCCCGGCGCCACACAGTTGACGGCAATGCCCTCCGGCGCCAGCTCCTGGGCCAGCGCCCGGGTGAAGCCGATAACCCCGGCCTCGCTCATGGAATACACCGTCTCACAAGAGGCGCCCACCTGCCCCCACATGGAGGACACATTTACAATAGCGCCGCTGTGGCGGCGCAGCATATCCACCGCTGCCGCCCGGCTACACAGGAACACGCCTTTGCAGTTGACCCCCATCAGGGCATCATAATCCTCCGGCGTGGTGTCCTGAATTTGGCGAATCAGACTGATCCCGGCGTTATTCACCAGCACATCCACCGTGCCCACCGCGGCAAACAACCGTTCCACGTCCGCCGGGTCCGTAATATCGCAAGGGATCGCCGTCACTCCCGGCAGCTCCGCCGCCGTTTGGTGCACCGTCACAAACACGCGGTAGCCCCGTTCCAAAAACACCTGCGCCGTAGCCGCACCAATGCCGGTAGCGCCGCCGGTTATTAAAACTTGTTTCATACAATCACCGTCCCCAGTTTAGCACAAACGGTTGTATTTTTTTCAACGCAATCCGATATAATAAGGGGGAGAACCAACGGAAAAGGTGATTTTTGTATATGGAAAAAGCATTTTATACCATCTCCCTTTATGTGGACGAAGACGAGAACCTGATCGGCATTCCCTGCGGCGAAAGCGACAAGTACGGCATAGCGGATATTGATAAGGTGCATCTGCTGAAAGCGCCGTACAGCGAGGAACGGCTGGAGCAGTTTATTGAGGAAGTGATCGACTCCTGCTACTCCAAGAAGCACAATGACCAGAGCGACCTGTCCACCATTGAGAAATATACCAAGAAAAAGGGCTTTGTTAACGCCACAGCGGACTACACCCTGATCTCTATTGTAAAGACCGCAGAGAATTATAGTCTAATGCCCACCTTTAACGACTTTGAGCGGGGGCCGGTGGTGATCGACGATGACGAGCACATTTTGCCTAACCCCTACTCCGCCGGCGAACTGGCTGAGGTGATCAACGGCTATATTCAAGTGTATGTTAAGGCCAACATGTTCTATAAAGAACAGCAAGAACTGGAAAACGAAAAGAAAAATTAAGAATGTCAAGAGCCGCCCCTGTTGCTACCATGCAGCATAGGGGCGGTTTTGTTTTATCCGCCTTTTCATTCCTTATAAAGCGCAATCAAAACAAAAAAAGCGGCCCCCATAAAGAGGTGCCGCAAGGCGTTTAGAAAATTAAGAGGCCAGGTCGCCCACGATCATCATGTAATCGCCGATCATGGCGCCGAACTCCGGCGCGCCTTCCATGATGAGCTGCTTATCCTTGGTCATCTGGAGCATATCGCCGGTGCCAAGCAGGATCATCAGCGCGTGCTGGGCGGTGTCGAACTTCATGCAGAAGAACGGCTTGGAGCGCTTATACTCCCCACGGCCGGCACGGGACTTGCCTGCCTTAATGCGCAGGTAAGCGGTGCACTCCGGGTGACCCTCCACAGCCCACTGGTACACCCGGTCCGGGCTCTTGGAAGTCCAATCCCGAATGGCCGGGTGACCCATTTTGTTCAACTGGCTGATGCCGGAGGACAGCAAATAAAAATACAGCTTGGTCAGCAGCAGACATAGCTGCTCATCTTCCGGCGGTTCTTTAATACCCAGCAGAGAACTCATTTTCAGCAGGACCATCATAAATTTGATAAACTTGCCAAAGCTCTTGATCTTCATCTTGGGCAGGGCGCTCATATTGCCCTTATTAAAAACGCATTCATCTTCTCCATAGAAGAGAACTGCAATTCGGCGTCAATCTTCTGCTGCCCCAAGTACTCACCCAGTTTGACCGTCCACTCTCCATCCTCGATGATAAAGTGGATCGCCTCTTTGTCCTGTGCGTTAGCCATAGCAGAAACCTGGTACACGGCGTTGACGCCCTCAAATTTCTTCTTCAGCTCCGGCACATCGTTGGCGATGGTCTTCAGCAGCGGCAAGGCGCCGGTCATAAACACCTTGTTGGTGTAGCGTGTGGTATCACTTGCCATACTGGCACATCCTTTCTTGATTTTGAAGTTTTAACATCTGTGCGCGAATTAGAATTCGTCGTCCCAAGCGTCGTCCGCTTCAAAATCGGCGTGCATCACTTCGGCAATGGTGTCGGCAATGCCGTTGGCGTCGATCTTTGCAAGAGACATCAGGTCCTCGTGCAGACCGATGGTGGAGAATTCATCCTGATGGCCCAGCATCCGCATGACGCAGGCCTTGCCGCTCTTAGCAACCACCTCAGCAACAGCGGTGCCCAAACCGCCCATCACGGTATGATCCTCTACGGTGATAATCCGGCGCGTGTCCATAATGGCGGACATTACAGCTTCCTCATCCAGAGGCTTAATGGTATGCATATTCAGCACACGCACCTTCAGTCCAGCGTCAGCCTCTGCCATCTGGGCAGCCTGCATGGCCTGATACACACAGGAACCGCAGGCAATCACGGTAATATCCGTGCCCTCGTTCATTACCTTGGCCTTGCCCACCTCAAAGGTGCACTCCTCCAGATTGGGATAAACGATCTGGTCAAAGCCGCGGTTGATACGAATATAAACCGGGCCGGGATAGCTGTACGCTGCCTTAACCGCGTGATAAGTCTCTGCGCCGTCGCAGGGGCAGATCACGGTCATGTGGGGCAGAGAGCGCATGCACGCCATATCGATCAAAGCATGGTGGGTAGAGCCCGCCTGACCGAATGAAGTACCCGCATGGGTAGCAATAATCTTAACCGGTACATTCTGATAGCAAATATCCGTATGTACCTGATCCAAGGAGCGGGCAGAAGCAAAAATAGCAAAGGTAGAGGCAAAGGGGATCAGCCCATTCTGCGCCAGCCCGGCTGCCACGCCAAACATATTCTGCTCTGCAATACCCACATTAAAGAAACGATCCGGGAACTTCTCGCCAAACATACCGATCTTGGTGGATTTACCCAGGTCAGCGGTCAGCGCCACCACTTCCGGGTGCTCCGCACCCAGCTCGCACAGCGCCTTACCGTAATATTCCGCCGTAGAGAGGGCGGTGGTCTCCGTCATTGTATAAGTCATTCCGCTTGCCATGGCTTAGCCCTCCTTTTCCGCACGCTCGCAGCGTTTCTTGTAATACTTATCCAGGCTCTCGTAGCAAGCCTTCTCTTTTGCCTCGTCCAGTGCGCCGTAATGCCAGTGGTAATCATCTTCCATAAAGTCGATACCGGCGCCGCTTAAAGGTATCCATCACGATACAATAGGGCTGGTCGCCGCCGTTTTTGTGATTGGCGATGGCGTCCTCAATGGCATCGTTAAGTTCCTTCATATTCTGGCCGTCTACGCGCTTTACCTTAAAGCCAAAGGCCTCGAACTTCTTATCCAGCGGCTCCACTTTCATCTCATCGTCCACGCGGCCGTCAATCATGCACTTGTTGTTATCCACAAGCACCACCACATTGGACAGCTTAAACTGGGCAGCGGTCATGGCAGCCTCCCAGTTGGAGCCCTCATTCAGCTCGCCGTCGCCGGTAAGGCAATAGACCATATAGTCCTGACCCTTTACGCGGCCTGCCAGGGCAAAGCCATCTGCCAGGGAAAGGCCGTGACCCAAAGAGCCGGAAGAGCAATCAATGCCCTTGATCTTGTTCTTATCCAGGTGCATACCAAACTTGGAACCGGTCAGGTTAAAGTTGTGCAGCCCCTCCACCGGCATAAAGCCGTAGTCGCAGATCACCGGGCCGTAACCCACAGCCGCATGCCCCTTGGAGAGCACAAAGCGATCTCTGTCCTCCATGTCCGGGTTGTTTACATCCAGCTTCATAAAGCGGTGATAGAGAATGGTCATGGCGTCCATGGCACTCATGGCATGCCGCCGATGTGGCCGGAGCCGCCCCAAACGGTGGTCTGCACGGTCAGTCGTCTTAACTCATCCGCCTTTTTCTCCAGGCGGAGCCACTCGGCTTTGTCAAATGGCTTAAAATCAGCAGGCATTCAAAGTCCTCCCTTTCTGTTGTTGCCGGGGCCGTGCCCCCTTGCACAGACCTGGCAAAATGATTGGTTTATTTCACTAATCCCGGGATCTCCGGATGATTGGCAGCCACAACGCCGAAAGCGTCCTCGGCAATGTCAATGGCCAGCTTAATATCATCCTGGGTAACCGCAGCATTCATAAAGTGATTGTGGTGAGATGCCAGGAACAGCCCGCGGCTGACGCACTCCGCCATCCACTCCTGGTGGAGCATCAGGCTTTCATCGTTGGCAACGCGCAGATAGAACAGCGCCGGCTCGCCAGACACCACCAGGTCAAAGCCGTGCTGCTTACCGGCAGCCACAAGGCCGTCCGTCAGCTGGATGCCCATTTCCCGGAACATCTTAGGCGTGTTGAGCTTCTTCATCTTAGGAATACAAGCCAGGCAGGCGGCGAACGGTTCGGCGCTCATCCAGTAAGAGCCGGTATACACCACGGAAGAAGCGGTATTCTTCATATGCTCCTGACCGCAAACAGCAGACATATTGTAGCCGTTGGCCAGGGCTTTACAGAAGCAGATCAAGTCTGCCTTAATGCCGTAGTAATGGTCGGAACCGGCCAGATCCAAACGGAAGCCGGTACGCACATCGTCAAAAATCAGCACCATACCGTGGTCGTCGCAGAACTTACGAACCGCTTTCCACTGCTCCGGTGTGGCGCACACATTGTCCTTAAAGTTGCCGTGGTCATAGGGCTGGGCAATCAAGCCGGCAAAGTCGCCGCCTGCCTCGTCGTAGGCCTTCTGCATAGCGTCCAGGTCAAACCAGGGCACCCACCACATTGTTTTCTACTTCCTCCGGCAAAATGCCCGGGTAGTCCACCTTTGGGGCCACTGGAAATCGCCGTGGTAATAGCCCTTAAAGAACATCATCCTCTTTTTGCCGGTGTGCGCACGGGCGCACATCACGGAGAAAGTGGTGGCGTCGGAGCCGTTCTTCATAAAGAACGCCCAATCAGCGGTGTTCACGGTGTCGATCAGCAACTCGGCGCACTCTACCATTTTGTAAGAGGGAGAAGTGGTGCAGTTGCCGGTCTTTAACTGCTCCATGGCAGCGGCGTCCACATCGTCATCGCAATAGCCCAGCACATTGGGGCCGTAAGCGCACATAAAGTCCAAATACTTGTTGCCGTCTACATCCCAAAAATAGGTACCCTTGGCCTTTTGGGACATCAGCGGCCACTTGGTGATGGGCAGGAACAAACCCTCGCTGGGGCCCAAGTGCCCGTACACGCCGGAGGGAATGGCGTTCAGTGCCCGATTAAACCACTCCTGGCTTTTTTTCATGCTTATATTCAGGAAATTTACTCATTCTAAAAGACCTCCTTAACCCAGATATACCGCAACTCTGTCCAAAACGCGGTTGATATTATCCACCATAGAAATCATACCCGCCATATAAATATGACCGGCGCACAGCTCTGCCATGGTGGAGGCGGTGCCGTTAAACAGACCGTTTGCCAGATCAATGGTGGCAAACTCCATCACCGCCCGGGGAGACTGGGCCTTTTCTTTAATGGTGCGGAACGTGTGGTTATTGACCCGAATGGTGGCGTAGCACACATCCTTAATGCCCATAGACACATCACCGTCTACCGTATAAAGCGCGGACTGCTTGGACACGCTGTCCGTATTGGCAAGGGCAGAGATGGCCCGGCAATGGTGTAGAAAGTCAAAACGGTGGACTCCTCAAAAAACGCTCTGTCCTTTAAGTCCGCCTCACTGGGCATCAGCAGCTGAGTCAGCCGATTGGTGAGCTTGGTAAACGGACCCAGCAGGAAAGAGAGCACCTGTACGGCGCCCTTTACCGGCACGCCGGGCTTAGAATCGTCAATCAGTGCATTAAACTTCTCCGGGCTGGCAAAATTCATTTTGCAAGTGCAGCCGTAAGTACCCTCGCTCATTTTGCAGCCATCCTGGGTGAAGTTGAATGTGCAGCAGGGGCCGTTCGTCACATCAAAGCAGATGGACACCGGCTTTTTCAGCTCACGGAGCACGGCCTTGGCCTCGTCGTCGATCTGGCACAAGTTCTCCAGCGTAGCGAGCACGCCGTACATGTTCACATAAGCCATTGCTTTTGCTTCTTTCAAAATAATTCCTCCTCGTGTTTTGCCTGCGATAGGCAGAGTTCTTGCAGGGGGTTGCACAGGGCACCCGCCGGGTGACAGAGATCATTTGTACAAAAAATGACACGCCGCCCGCCCTCTCAGGGCGTATCGGCAATCCGGTATATACGCACTTATTACATACATACATACAATGCAAGTTTATTATAACACACATTTTATAGGCAGGTCAACGGCAAACCGCCCAAAAATATGTTTACAAATTGGTGAAATTGCCCATATTTCCGCATGGGCAAAATAAAAGGGCGCACGCCGGTGCTGCCGGTGTGCGCCCTTGCACATTTTTATTTCAGCAAAAAGCCGATCTTCTTCATGGCCTTATCCAGTGTACGCTGGCTGACCCGCTGGGCCAGGTCCGCGCCCTTGGTCCAACATGCCTGCAAATAGGACTTATCCTGCATAAACTGATTAAAGCGCTGCTGCACCGGCTCCAGCTCAGCGATCACCGCCTCGCCCACAGCGGTCTTAAAGTCGCCGTAGCCCTTACCGGCAAACTCCTGTTCGATGGTCTCCATCGTCTTGCCGGTCACGGCGGCGTAAATGGTCATCAGGTTGTTGATGCCGTCCTTACCCTCGCCGTAGTGCACACTCATCTCGCTGTCTGTCACCGCAGAACGGAACTTTTTCATAATAACGCTGGGCTCGTCCGTCAGGTACACCGTACCCTTGGGGTTGGGGTCGGACTTACTCATCTTGCGGGTGGGGTCTTGCAGGCTCATCACCCGGGCGCCGCTCTTGGGAATGTAGGCTTCCGGCACGGTAAACACATTGCCGTAAATGCCGTTAAAGCGCTCGGCAATATCCCTTGCAATTTCCAAATGCTGCTTTTGGTCCGCACCTACCGGCACAATATCCGACTGGTACAGCAAAATATCCGCCGCCATCAGGCAGGGATAGGTAAACAGCCCGGCGTTCACATTGTCCGCGTGCTGCTTAGACTTATCCTTAAACTGGGTCATACGGGACAACTCGCCAAACTGGGTGTAGCAATTCAGCAGCCAGCCCAGCTGGGAATGGGTGGGCACATGGGACTGGATAAACACAATACCCTTGTCCGGATCCAAACCCAAAGCCAACAGCATAGCGTACAGCTCCGTGGTCTGCCGCCGCAGCTTTTGCGGGTCCTGGCGCACGGTAATGGAATGCAGATCTGCTACGCCGTAAATGGTGTCATATTCTTCTTGAAAGGCGCTCCAGCCCTTCATCGCCCCCAGGTAATTGCCCAAGGTGGGAATGGAGGTGGGCTGAATCAGCGACAAGCTGCGCTTTTTCCGTTCTACTTTTTACTTCTTCAGACATAATTCTTTGCTCCTTTATTTGCTGCGCAGATCGGCAGCCACTTCACCCAATCGGTGCACACCGGCCACAATGGCCTCGTCAGACGGGGTGGAGAAATTCAGCCGAATATGGTGGCTGACTGCCTTGTCGTCCATCATAAAAGGCGTTGCCGGGCACCACAGCCACCTGTTTGGCAATGGCACGCTTACAAAAGTCCAACATATCCACATCGCCGGGCAGCTTGCACCAAATGAACAGACCGCCCTGGGGCCGCACATACTCTACAAAATCGCCCAGATCACTGTCAATGCAGTTGCACATCAGCTCCAGCTTTTTGCGATAAATGCCGCGGATCTTCTCAATATGGGCGTCCACATCATACTGCCGGAACCACTGGTACACGATCATCTGATTGAGCATAGCGGTATGCACATCCTCCGCCTGCTTGCCCACGGTCATTTTGGCCAGCACCGGCTTGGGACCCACGCAGTAGGCTACCCGCAGACCCGGGGACAAGATCTTGGAGAAGGAACCGGCATAGATCACAATGCCGTCCGTATCCATACTCTTAATGGTGGGCAGCGGCTCACCGGCCACCCGCAGGTCCCCCGTAAGGGTTATCCTCCAGGATCAGCACACCATACTGCTTGGCAAGGGCGTACACCTGCTGCCGTTTCTCCAGGCTCATGGTGGCGCCGGAGGGGTTTTGGAAATTGGGAATGGTGTAGATAAATCGGGCGCCCGGGTTCTCCTGCAACACCCGCTCCAAAGCGGCGGTGTCCATACCGTCTGCCTCCATAGGCACACCGGCCAGCTTGCAGCCGTAGGAGCGGAAGCAGTTCAGCGAGCCGATAAAGGACGGTTCCTCGCAGATCACCGTATCGCCCCTCGTTGCACAGCACTTTGGTAACCAGGTCCATAATTTGGGTCGCGCCACTGACAATCAGCAGATCGTCCACGTCGGTACCGATCTTTTCTCGCCGGGCAAGCCAGTCCCGCACTGTGTCCCGCAGGGGCTGATACCCCTCGGACACGCCGTACTGCAAGGCGTCAATTGGCGTTTTTTGCAGAATATCGGCGGTAATGGCCCGTACCTCGTCCACCGGAAACGCATCCGGCTGCCGGGTTGCCCGCTGCCAGCGGAATAATGGCCGGGTCGGCGGTAGCCTTTAAGATCTCTCGAATGGCGCTGGGCTGCAGTGCGGAGATCTTGTTTGAAAATGTGTATTCCATTAAGAATCGCTGTCCTTCTTTTGCAGCAAAGTCAGCACAAAGTTGGCTAAGATGGCTGCGTTATTATTCTTGGTATTCTCCACATATTTGGACTGAAACGCATAAAGCGCGTCATAGTCATAAGCCGCCGCGCGCAGGCTGTCTGCCAGCGCATCCGCGTCCGTAAAGGTGGCAGCAGGCATCTCCTGCCGCAAGTCCACATTCAGCCCCCGATCCCGCATATACAGATCATAATCCGGCACAAAGAAATACAGGGGTTTCATTAAGAGGGACGCCTCAAAGGCGCAGGCGGAATAGTCCGTCACGATGGCGTCTGCCAACTGCATCAATTCATAAGTAGAGTAGTTGCCGTGGATACTGAATTCCGGATCCGGCTTTACCTTGCTCAATGGGTGGGTACGCACCACCAACCGGTAGGTCTCCTGCTCCGCAAAGGCCAATTTCAGCTCCTGGGCCACATAGGCCTCACGATCTCGGAAAGTGGGCAGATACAGCACCAGCCGCCGGTCACTGAGACCCGGGTTCTCTGCATAAAAGCGCTGCGCCAGCCCCTCTTTGGGAGTCACAATATCGTCCACCCGAGGCAGGGAGCAAATTTTGATCTTCTCTGCCGGGCAGCCAAAGGCTTCCATATAAAACCGCGCGGTGGCTGCCGAGGGGCACAACACATAGTCGTAACCTCGGTGCATATGCATGGCGTGGCTCAAGCGGGCGTCCCGCCCCTCCTTGGTGCCTAGGGATTGCAAGCCGAATTTCTTAACGGCCCCCAGTGCGTGCCACATCTGCACCACCTGCACGCCGTCTTTATGCCGCAGGCAGGACACAGCGATGGAGTAAGTGTCTACGATCACCACTTTGGAGGAAGCCAGGGCTTTCATATCCCCCACCAAATGGCCGAAATAGCGAAGCTTGCCGGCAAAGCCGTCCTCCATCATTTGCAGCCGAAACACCTGGCGGGTGCCGGGAGCTTTCTCCTCTATGGCCTGTTCCAGCAGCTGCATATCCAGACTCTTCTCGTTGCTTTGGCGAGAGAGATAGACCACCTGATCCTGCACCTTACAAAACGCCTTTAAGGGCAGATAAATCAGCTGCAGCAGCGCCTGAAACAGATAAACAAACAGAATTTTCATAAAATTTTACGCATAGAGCGGGTATTTTTTTGCAGATTTCTGCCACGCCCGCTGCAATGTTCTCTTTTTGATTGTCAAAGTCCGTGATGGCCAGGTAAATATACTCGGCGATCTTGTCCATATCCTCCGTATTCAGTCCACGAGTGGTGGCTGCCGGGGTACCGATCCGCACACCGGAGGTGATAAAGGGAGACAGGGGCTCGTTGGGCACGGTGTTCTTGTTCAGGGTGATATGCACCTCATCCAGCCGGTGCTCCAGCTCCTTGCCGGTCACATCGGTGCCAATCAGGCTCAGCAGACACAGGTGGTTGTCCGTGCCGCCGGACACCAGGTTCAGCCCACGGTCGGTAAGTCCCTTCGCCAGTGCTTTGGCGTTGTCGATCACCCGCTGCTGGTAGGCTTTGAATTCCGGCTTCAGCGCCTCGCCAAAGCACACGGCCTTGGCGGCAATAATGTGCATCAGCGGGCCGCCCTGGGTACCGGGGAACACGGCGGAATTCAGCTTTTTGATCAAATAGGGATTGTTGCACAGGATCAGGCCGCCCCGAGGACCGCGCAGGGTCTTATGGGTAGTGGTCGTCACCACATCGGCGCAAGGCACCGGGCTTTGGTGCAGACCCGCTGCCACCAAGCCGGCAATGTGGGCCATATCCACCATGAACATAGCGCCGTTGGCATGGGCAATATCCGCCATAGTCTGGAAGTCAATCTCCCGAGGATAGGCAGAGGCACCGGCCACAATCAACTTGGGCTTCACTTTATTCACCTGCTTGGCAAATGCCGCATAGTCAATAAAGCCCTCGTCATTGACGCCGTAGGGCACAAAGTTAAAGTACTTGCCGCTGATGTTCACGGGAGAGCCGTGTGTCAGGTGGCCGCCGTTGTCCAGCGCCATACCCATCACCGTGTCACCCGGCTTCAGCAAAGCAAAATAGACAGCCGTGTTGGCCTGGGCACCGGAGGTGGGGCTGCACATTGGCATACTTGGCACCAAACAGTTTGCAGGCGCGCTCAATGGCGATCTTCTCCACCACATCCACATACTGGCAGCCGCCGTAGTAGCGCTTGCCGGGCAGACCTTCGGCATATTTGTTGGTGAGCACAGAGCCCATAGCTGCCATCACAGCAGGAGACACCAGGTTCTCCGATGCGATCAGCTCAATATTATCCCGCTGGCGTTGCAGCTCCTGATTCATTGCCGCAGCAACTTCCGGGTCCGCACCTGCCACCTGGGCAATGGAATCATAGTAATCCGAATACATAAAATCGTCCTCCGTTCTTTGTTTTTGCTTAGAACTTATACGCATTATCATACCATATTTTAGCAGCATATACAACAGAAAGTTGCGATTTTGACCGGGAAGTAACCCGCTCGGCGGCTGAATGCGGATTTTGCACTTGATATTGGCGGGGCTTTGTGGTAAAATTGACGGGTATTTTAGACTAAGACTGAAGGAGTGATTGGATGAGCGGACATTCCAAATGGAGCACCATTAAGCGCAAAAAGGGCATCGCCAACGACGCCGCCAGAGCCAAGGTCTTTACCAAGATCGGGCGCGAACTGGCCGTTGCCGTAAAAAGCAGGGCGGCCCGGACCCCAGATGTAAACACCAAGTTAAAGGACATTATCGCCAAGGCCAAGCAGAATAATGTGCCCGGCGACAATATTGATCGTATGCTCAAGAAGGCGGCCGGCGAGACGGACACCGCCAACTATGAGGAGATCATTTATGAGGGCTACGGTCCCAGCGGCGTGGCCGTGGTGGTAGAGGCCCTGACCGACAACCGCAACCGCACCGCCGGTGAGGTTCGCCATTACTTTGACAAGGCCGGCGGCAATATGGGCACCCAGGGGTTGTGACCTTTATGTTCAACCGCCAGGGAGTCATCGTCATTGAGCGCGAGGATGTGGACGAGGACCAGCTGATGGAGGACGCACTGGAGGCAGGCGCTGCCGATTTCTTGACTGATGATACGGATATTTTTGAAATTCGCACCGAGCCAACGATGTGGGTGCCGTGCGGGACGAGCTGGAGGGCAAGGGCTACAAGATCCTTTCCTCTGAGCCGGCGTATATCCCTACCACCTACACCCGCCTGGAAAGCCAGGACGATATGATGAAGATGGCCCGGATGATCGAGATGTTCGAAGACAACGACGATGTGCAAAACATTTGGCACAACTGGGAGAACGAGGACGAATACGAGGGCTAACACCGAATAGCAAATATAAAAAAGAGTTCCCTTTGATTGGAGAACTCTTTTTTGTATGTTGAGGGCTATTGGACAGGACAATCCCGCCCACCGTTTACACAAGGGAGGCAAAATTGTAAAACTTGGCTCCCCTTTTATGCAATAAAGGGGAGCTGTCAGCGCAGCTGACTGCGGAGATCAAAAACGAAACAACCTTTTCTCACATTACCGGGGTATGCTGGAGGATAAAGCGCTCCAGCGCCGGGGCGATAAATTTGGCATGACCGGCAGCGTTGGGGTGAATGTTATCTGCCATATAGGCGGTGCGAAACGCTTTGCTGCGCATCTGCATGCCACTCTCCCGGGTCAAATCCAGCACCGGGAAACTGTACAGCGCCGCCACCTGGCGAATGGCGTCTGCATAATCAACTAAGGTTTTGGTCGGTTCTACGGTGCCCTTTTATGGTACTCATCCTCGCAATCGTGGCGGGGCAGCGGGGTGACCAGAATCACCAGCGCATTCGGGTACTTGGCGCAAAGCAAATCGCATGTTAACTTTAACCGGCCGTAAAAGCTCTCCGTGTTGGCGTCGTCTGCCATGGTGCCCAATGGCATAGCCACCGAACGACCGAAATCATTGGTGCCGGCAAAAATGGTAACCAAATCCGCGTCTTCATTCTTGTCTGCATTCACATAAGCCGGCATGCTGTGCTGGCCGACTGCGGTCCTGCAGTCACCGTATAACCCATGCTGTTCATGGCGTGCATGCTGCCGCTGACCAGCTGCAAGCCTAAATCCTTGGCGATCAGCTGAGAGTACAGCTGGGCATCCGGATCGTCCAGCTGAAAGCCGGCGCTGATACTGTCGCCAAAGGCCACCCACTTTTTGCCCTGCCAGTAGGCTTTTGCGCCGGAAAGCGCCTGCACCTGCTGCTCCAAATCTGTAATTTTTTGGGACTGGGCGGTCACCGTTTGCTGCAAAGACTGCAAGCTGTCGTCCTGGGTGGCAACGGTCTGCTGCAAGGTCTCCAGCGCGCTTTGCTGATTGGCCAGCAGCTGCCCTTGGCGAAGCACCGTTTGTTGCAGATCGCCCACGGTCTTGCTCTGTTCCAGCGCCGTCACCCGGCGGATCATACCGTCCACCTTGCTGTTCAGGCTTTGCAGGCTCTTTTGGGCAGCGTACTGCACCGCCGTGGCCTGCACCACCGCCGTGTAGCCGGAATACTGCTTCTTTTTCTTCACAGTTTTATAAGCGCGCACCTTGTAATAATAGGTCTTGCCGCCTTTCAAATTGCTGTGGGTGTACTTGGTCGCAGAAGTGGTTGCCAACAGGGTATATTTGCCGCTTTTGGACCCGGCGGTATACACCTGGTAGCCGCTGACTTTCTTAGCTGCCGTCCATTGCAGGGTAATAGATACATTATCATTGACCTTGGCGCTGAGCTTGGTGGGCTTAGCCACCCCTGCCGCCTGCACAGTCAGCAGCCCGGTAAAAGCCACCAGCAGCGCCAGGCACACCGCCACCAGGCGGTAAATGCGTTTGCGTTTTCCTTCCATCTTCATTCCCCTTTCTATAAAATCCTTGCGGCGGGAGCAAGCCCCCGCCCTACGATCGCATGGCCGGGCTTAAAGGGTCTTGCGCATATAGTCCGGTCGGTATTCCACATAACCATGCTTGGGATAAAAATAGCGGGACTCAAAATAGCTGTTTTTCTCGCCCAAGTGCAGCTTCATCACCGTTCTGCCGTGGGCTTTGGCAAAGTCCTCTGCCACCTGCAAAAGCTGGGAGCCAAGGCCCCGACGCTTCAAATCGGCTTTCACATACAAGCGGTGGATCACCGCCTCGCCGTCAGGCAGCAAATTGCACCCCACTGAGCCGACCACCCGGTCCCGCTCGTCCAGCATGATCCAAAAGCAGTCACCCTTGCTAAAATAAGCCCCGTCCAGATCCAAAAGGTCCCCCATTGAGCGTAGACGCCGGCCTAAAGCGTCCTTGGCTGCCAACACCATAAAGATCAGATCATCACGGTATTTGGGCGTATAAACGATAATTTTCATGCTTACCCTTTCTAAAAAACCCGGCACAAGTGAGGAACTGCGCCGGGTATGTTGCGTATGGCTACGCCGTATTTTTCTTTATCTATGCACCGGGGGCGGCAGGTCCGGCGGGCCGTCCTGATCCCGATTGCCGGAGGTCTGCATCTCCTCGTACTGGCGCATTTTCTCTGCCCTGCGCTTGCTCTTGCGGCGCGCATTGCGAATAAACAGATACAGGTACACCAGCACAAACAGCACAGCGGCGCCCAGCACGATCCGCACCACAGTCAGGGAAAAGAACGCTTTGACTGCGTTCAAAATCTTTAAGAAAGTGGACAGCTCCACCCGATTGGCAGCCACCAGCTGCACCGTTGCCACCACCTGGTCTGCGTAGACGATCTCCGCCTTGCAGATCTTCTGTCCTTTTTCCACCGGGGCTTGCACGCTCTCCGGCTTATCCACCGCCCGAATAATCACGGCGGATTTATCCAGTCCGGCGGGCACGATGGTGTTTACATCTTTCGCTGCCACCAGCTGCACCGCATCTGCGTCCTTGCCGTTCTCTACCGGCACCTCGTCGATCACATCGCTCTCGCTGACCAGGGTGGTATATTTCAGCGAGTCAAAGGCCCAGTCAAACAGGGACGCAGCGTCAATAAACGAGCATTTCTCCACATAGCCGTCGCTGTTATAATCGATCACCGGCGCGCCCAGCACCACAGCCAAATAGTTGTAGCCGTCCTTGGATGCCTTAGTGATTACGCAGTAGCCCGCCTCCTCGGTGGAGCCGGTCTTAATACCGCTGGCGTACTCGTAATAGTAAGACACATAGCCGCTTTGCAGCATTAAGTTGGTGTGGGTAAAGGTGGTATTCTTGTACTTGTACTGCACGGTGGTGCTGATTCTCTCAAAGGTGTCATTTTGCAGCGCCTTTAAGGTGATCTTGGCCAGATCGGCAGCGGTGGAATAGTGGTTGGGGTCGTGGAGGCCGTCCGGGTTCACAAAATGGGTGTTCTTGCACCCTAGGGACTGAACCCAGCTATTCATCTCTGCCACAAAGGCGTCCGTAGAACCGGAAACAAACTCCGCCAGCACCTGGCAGGCGTCACAGGCAGAATGGACCATAGTAAGATATAGCAGCTGTTCAATGGTCAGGCTCTCCCCCACTTTCAGCCCGGCCGTCTGCGCTCCGGTGCCCAGCACAGCGTCGTAGGCACTTTGGCTCACCTTGGTCTTTTGGCTCAGGTCCTTCACTTTATTCAGCACCACCATGGTGGTGACGATCTTGGTCAGAGAAGCCGGGTACATCCGCTTGTCCTGATGTTTCTCCGCCACCACAGGGAAGGACGGATCATCCAGGCTAAGGAGCATGTAGGCCTGGGAATACAGCTTGCGGTCCGGCTTATATACTGCGGCAGAGGCAGAAAAGCCCGGCACGCAGAACACGGCGGACAGCAGCAAAACGAAAGATAAAAAGAAAGAGACAGTTTTTTTCATGGAACTTGACACCTGAACCAATTAAAGATATTATAATACTTAGTCTATCATCTTTGGGCCCAATTGAAAAGCCCAAATGCGTAAAAACTTTTTGAATTTTTCGGAGCGAATTATGATTTACATTACCGGCGACACCCACGGGGATCTGTCCCACTTCAAAGACCCTAAACTCAAGCGCCTGGGGGAGAAAGATATTGTCATCGTCTGCGGCGACTTTGGCTTTCTTTGGAACCCCAACGACCCCAAGGAAAAGCGCAACCTGGAGTGGCTGAAAAAGCGCAAGTACACCATCTGCTTTTTAGACGGCGCGCATGAGAATTTTGATATGCTGGACAGCTATACCCCCTACCGCTGGAAAGGCGGCAACACCCACAAGATCGCCGACAACATTTACCACCTAATGCGGGGCGAGATGTTTATGTTTGAGAACAAGACCTTCTTTGTGATGGGCGGCGGCGAAAGCGAGGACAAAGATATGCGAGAGGACGGGGTCAGCTGGTGGAAAGCGGAGCTGCCCACCGCCGAGGACCTGAAAAACGGCCAAGACAACCTGCGAGAGTATAAGTACGCCGTCAACTATGTGCTCACCTACGAGGCTCCGGCCATTGCCAAGGACTTCTTAAAGCTGCACACCAACAAAGGCGTGCACATTACCCCGCTGAACACCTACTTGCAAGAGCTGATGAAGCAGGTGGAGTATATGCACTGGTACTTTGGCAGCCTGCACACCGACCTGGAGGTCAGCAAAAAAATGACCGCCGTGTTTAACGAATTCATCGAGATTTAGTGCAGCTTAGCAGATAGAACGACAAAGCACCCACATTCTTTACGAATGCGGGTGCTTGTTTATTTTATGAAAATGCGATTAAACCGGTAGGAGCGGATCGTATCTGCCCGCTTTTATCCCCTCAGTCGCATAAATGCGACAGCACCGGTTAGGTGGTGGCAACGCCGTAGGCGTTGACGAAGGGATTGGCGGGCGGCAATGACAAGAATGTATTACTTCTTGGTGGTCACGCTCTTGGCCTTACTCCACCCGGAGTAGAGTTTTCCGCTCTTGCCACCGATTTTTACGGTTTTATAGGTGCGCACGCGCACATAATACTTCTTCTTCGCAGACAGCTTGTTCACACTCTTAGAAGTGGTCTTATTCTTGCTGATCGTCACCGTCTTGGCGCTCTTAAACTTGCTGCTGGTACTATACTGCACCTGATAGCCGGTGATTTGGGTCGCCTGCTTTTTCCAGGTCACCTTAAAGCCTTTCTTGGCAGCGGTAACCTTAGACACACTTGTACCTTTCGGGTTAATATTGTAGGTCATGGACTTACTGCCGCTGTAATTGCCCTTGAGGGTCACTTTCACGGTGTATTTGCCCACATTCTTCATGCCCTTGGGATAGCTGACGGTATAATCCGTGCCGTTCTTCAGGGCCTTGCCCTTGCTGTCTTTCACGGTCACAGACGGTTTTTGCACTTTGCCGTTGTAGGTGCAAGCAGTTTTGCTCAGCTTGATATTGCTGGCTTTATAGTATGTTTGCAAGGTCTTGGTGTATGTGGCCTTGCAGCCGGTACGGGTACAAGCATAAGTTGCCGTCCGTTTGCCGTCCTTAGAAGTCGTGGCCTTGGTCAAGGCACGGCTTTTTTTCTTTGTAATTATGACCCAGCGCCGGGACAATATCCCGGTGCACCTCATCTGCGCAAATGGTGCAGAAGTAGGGCGTGTAGCCCGCAGTGGTGCAGGTGGGCAGTACTGAATCCCCCGCCTCGTAATTATGCTCGTGACTGCGGATTTCAAATTTTGCCTCGGCGCGATAGCCCTGGTAGTACACCGCCATGGTGTTCATGCCCTCGGCATGCCGCAGCCGGACATATCCACGATCACATCGACGCCGTTAATGCTCAGCACACCGCCGGCATCTTTATAACACCATTCCAAGGGCTGGGTGGCGTTCTTAAATCCCACCAGCAGTTTCAATTCATTGAGCACCGCTTGGGGGTTGTAGCCGTTAAACACTGTCTTGCCCTGCAAGTAAGCACGCAGCCCCAGCTCCTCCGTCAGCGCACCGCTTGCACCACTGATAAATGTAATATCTACATCGGAAGCCTCACTGGTAGGCAACCAGCCCCAAACATGGTAGGTATATGTTTTGCCCTTTTCCAAGGTGGCGGTTATATAAGGTCTGCTATAATCCTTAGCGTTGGGACGGTATGGATACTCCCCTTCCTGCACCTTTCCGCCCGGGAAAGTCAAACTTGCGTGCGCATTGCGTCCGCTTTCGCCGTTCGGATTGTGTACAAAAAGCTCAGAGTATACTCCGCCGTGTACTGAGGGGTAAAGGTCAGCGTGGCCTTTTCGCCTTTTGCATAGGAAACTACATTTTTTTGGGTCTCAGCAGAACGAAACAAGGCACGGCTTAAATCATAAGATGTTGACGCTGCCCACGCCGTCACCGGCAGGGTGCACACCAGCAGCAGAAACGCCAGCAGAAAACTGCCCAGGCGTATAGTTTTTTTCATAATCGCACTCCTTTGCTGCCCTTATTGTAGCACAGGTCAGACGGATTGTAAATAGGAAAGGTCTGTCAATAGGTATAGCGCAGCACGGCGGAATACACTGTGTGCAGGACGCCGTCTGCGTCTGCATAAGTCAGGTACGCCCGCGCGGCGGCAGTGCCCACATGGGCGGAAATGCCGTAGTACAGCACAAACTGGCCTTCCGGCTCCGTAGAGCGGTTTTGCGCGCAGCGCACCATGCCGGCGTCCGTACCGGTGTCCCGGCTTACCGGCCATCTCCAGCACCAGGTCATCGTCTGCCAAATTTTTGCCATAAAGGAAAGCCGGAGGTCACCAGCCGGTTCCCTCCCTGGCCATGGACCGGGTGGCAGCAAACATCACCCGCCCGGTGTCCGACTGCAACTGGGCGGAGAGCAGTGACACAGAGGGCACCGGAGTCAGATCATCGGTGCGCTTCTCCAGCGCCAAATCGGCAACGGCGTAGAAGCTGTACCGGCTGCCATAACCCAGCACCCGCCCATCGGCTGAAAAGCCCTTGGCATCTGCCGCAGACACAGTAACCCGCGCCCCATAGGCAACAGTCAGACGGTTCCGGGCAGTTTGGCTGCCGCACTGCAAGATGCAGCCGGGGGCGGTGATGGTCAGCTGCTTGGCTCCACCGGCGCGGTACAGTGCCTGCACGGTTAGGGAGCCGGTGGCGCTGTGGATCTGCGTCGGCGTGTAGGACCAGCCGACAAAAGTATAGCCGGTGTAGGTAGGCGGCGTGGGGATCTTTACCTCCGCGGCACTGTCCACCTGTTGATAAGACAGCACATTGGAAAACGGGTCAATAAACAAAAAGGTCAGCCGGTCGCTGTTATCCAAAAACAGCGGCGTGTAAGTGGCGCTGGCCACCGGGGTAAAGGTATAGCTGGCATCGCCGGACAGAATCTTATTTCCCTGCTGCCAACCGGCAAAACGGCAGCCGCTATTGGGCAGAGCCAGCAGCGTGCAGTCCTTGCCCCGATCTACATAAATCCGGCCGCCGGCGGTCACGTCCGTATCGTTAAACAGCAGCGCGCCCATATCCGCGCCGGGGGTAGCAATGCAAAAGCCGTCATAGTCTACAAAATTCGCCCGGGTGGTCGCGCTGCACCGGCTGCACCCCAGTAGGTCATAACCGCGGGCAGTGGGCGTAGCCGCCACCCGTTCCAGCAGCACAGAATAGTCGTGGGCCAAATTGAAATCCGCCGTGGCGGTGTAGCCCATATAGTGCACCTGCACCGTGTTCTTGCCGCATGCACCGCAAGCGGACAGATCCACGATCACATCGGCGCCGCCCACCAACAGGCTGCCCATGGCATCCTTATACTTCCATTCCAAGTGGGCGCCGGTGCGATCCACAATCAGCAGCTTCATTGCATTCAGCACCGCCTGCTGGCTGTAAGCGGTAAATTCCGTTTGGTCCAGATACAGCCGCAGCCCCACCTCCTGGGAAAGGGTGCCGCTTTCGCCGCTGGTAAAGTCCACATCTACCGTTGCGCCGGTGCTGGTTGCCGTCCAGCCCCAAACCGAGTAGGTATAGGTTTTGCCCTGCTCCAAGGTAGCGGTCAGGTACGGATGGCTGTAATCCTTAACGGTAGAGCCGGTACGGTTAGGGTATTCAAAGTCCGTGACCGTGCCGTCCGGGTTCGTCAGGCTGGCACGGATATTCCGCCCGCCTGTCACATGACCGTACAGCTTTAAGGTGTATTTCGCTGTGTACTGGGGCGTAAAGGTCAGGTTTGCCGTCTCACCGGTGCCAAAGGAAAAGGCGTTAGTCCGGGCACGGAACAGGTAATTTTGGTTCAGATCTACCGAGGTGGTGGCACCATGTAAGTGACCCCGGCAGGGCACAGCAGGCCAGTACCAACGCCAGCACCAGGCACGCCAGGCGCTTTGTCATCTTTTTCATACCGCCGCCTCCAATTCGTTTCGTCTGCTTTCATTGTACCATAAGTGCCACCCCATTGCCATAAAAAAACAAAAAAAGCCGACGGTCTCCCCGTCGGTTCGTACAATGCAGCCCGGCGCAACATCCGGCCGCACCGGTAAAGCAAAAAAATCGAGCCGAGGGATTGCTCCCTCGGCTCTTTTCGCTCGAGCAATTATTTTACTAATTGCAATTAGTCGTCTTCGCCACCAACAATTTCAGGACCGCTTGCGGTCATCACATTGATCTGCTGAAATTCCTTGACGTCGACAACAGGCTTAGAATAAGCTTCTTTCATGAAGACATTCCTCCTATTCCTAAATTGCCTTATATCGCTGCCGGCAGTTGCCCGCCGGCAGGAGCGATAAATAGGGGTCTACGTGATTAAGCGTAAGTGTGGTTCATCACATCAGAGTACACGGTCCGCACTTTGCCATTCTGATCTCTGTAGGTCAAGAATGCCTTAGCGGAGGCAGTGCCGGTCTGAGCGGAGATACCATAGCTCAGGATGAACTGAGTGCTGCCCTCGGTGCTGTTGGCATAAGCAGCCTTCACAACGCCGGAGTTATCAGCGGAACCCTTCTTGCCAACGTTGGCCAGAGTCAGGTCAGCATCGGTCAGGTTCTTACCATACACGAAACCGGACTTCAGGTAAGTGCAGCCATCCACCATAGCGCGGGTAGCAACGAACTCAACCTTGTAAGAACCGGCAACCTGGTTGGCAGAAACAGCAGCCACAACGGGAGCCTGGGTGGTAGCGGAAGCAGCCTTCACAGTTACATCAGAAGCAACATAGAAGGTGTAGCTGTCGCCGTAAGCAACGATCTTGCCGTCGATAGCCCAAGCGGTAGCGCCGGCCTTAGACACGGTTACCTGGGTGCCGTAAGGAACGTCAGCCAGAGTACCCTGTGCGGAGTTGCTGCCGTAAGCAACGGTAGCATCAGCGTCAGTGGTTACAGTGTAGGTAGCGGCAGCGTCCTTCTCATACTGTGCATAAACAGTCATGGAGGAGGTAGCGGCCTTAATGGTAGCCTCATCTGCGGACCAACCGGTGAAGGTGTAGCCGGTGTAGGTGGGCAGCCTGCGGGATCTTCACATCTGCGCCGGAAGCAACAGGCTGAGAAGAGATCACGTTGTTGAACATATCAACAAAGGTGAACTGAACGGGCTTAGCGGACTCAGCGAACACGGGCGTGTAGGTGATGTCAGCGATAGCCACGGTGGTGTAGGTAGCATCGGTGGAAACGATCTTGTTACCGGTCTGCCAGCCTACGAAGGTGCAGTTCTCATTGGGAGTAGCAACCAGGGTGTAAGTGCCGTTCTCAGCGAACTTCTTAGAACCACCGGCGGTCACATCCTGACCAGCCAGGGTTACAGAGCCGTTCTCCACAGCATTTACGGTTACGGTCACACCAGCCAGAGCCGGAGCGGTCTCCTTGGTGTAGGCGTAGCCACAGTCCTTACAGGTGTACGTGGTGATCTCGGCCTGATCCAGAGTCGCCTCCTGGGTCACCTTAGCGGTGAAGTCGCAGGCCTTGGTCTCCTTGTGAGAAGCGTCATTGGCGCAAACGCGGGTATGGGTAGCATCAGCCTCTGCAGTTGCAGCGTCATGGCTCCACTGGCCCCAAGCGTGGTCGGTAGCCGGAATAGCTACAGTGTAGGTGCCGCCGCAGTCGGAGCAGGTGAAGGTCTTCACGCCGGGCTCGGTGCAGGTAGCAGCCTTGGTCTCCACACCATTATCGAAGGTGCACTTGTCATTCTTAGTAGGCTGGCTGCAGGTACCTCGCCAGTGCAGGTTGCCGTGTGGGTGTAATCCTTACCCTCAACGAAGGCCTCACCGCTGGTGTAATCAGCAACGGGGGTGCCATAGTTATGGGTATGACCCAGAGCGGGCTTGGTCTCCTCCGTGTAGGAGTAGCCACAGTCCTTACAGGTGTAAGTGGTGATCTCAGGCTGATCAGCAGTCTGCTGCTGAGTTACCTTAGAAATAAAGTTACAAGCTTCGCTCTCGGTATGAGACGCATCGTTCAGGCAGATGTGGGTGTGCTTGGAATCAGCCTTAGCGGTAGCATCGTCATGCTTCCACTCGCCCCAGTTGTGTTTCGTAGCCGGGATAACCACATTCTCAACGCTGATCACATAGCCGCACACGGAGCAGCTGGTGGTCACGGTCTTAGAACCGTCCTTATCGCAGGTGGCATCCACAAAGTTGCTTTCCAGCTTCGTCTCGGTATGAGGCGTGGTGGTCAGCTTAGCAGTGAAGGTGGTGTCTGCGGAGATGGTCGCCGTGGTGGGATCGGTATCCCAAGCATAGCTGTAGTGGCCGGCAGCATCGGGAGCCTTAGTGGGCAGAGCCGGTACAGAAGCGGGGCTCTTGCCCTCTTCCACTTTCTCGGTGCCCAGAGAAGCGCCGTCCTCGGTCACATAGTTAACGGTGTAAGACTTGGTCTCCGGAGCGCTGTTGCCAGCGATCTTCAGAGTACCGGCTGCATCAGCAGTACCGTTCTTATCAGTCTTACCGGTAAAAGAGAACATACGACCCGTGTCGTTGGAACCCATGTAATAGGTGGACACGCCGGGATCCTGGTTAAAGGTCAACAGATCATCAGAAATAACTGTGCCTGCCGCAACCTGGAAACCGAAAGTACCCAGATACAGGCCATCCAGAACAACGCCCAGATCATCAGCGCCACCCAGAGGACCGCTCTGCTCAAAGGTGTAGGTGTCGCCGGTGTAAACAACACTGCCCTTGGTGGACAGTTTCTTATGAGCAATACTCAGGTAATAAGAAGTATCACGATACTTACTAGCAGCGTCGATCAGATAAGGGCTACCATCGGCATCGCTGACTTCAGACTCAGTCGGAAGCACGCGACCATCACCGGCAGTAAAGCCCTTAGCTGTTCTCTTACCCATGCTCAGTGCTTTGTCCCAGCTAAAGCTCAACTGGCAGTTACCAAACTGGCCACCGTAGTTCTTCAGGATGAAGGTAGCGGTTACATAATATTTACCGCTCTTGATTGCAGCAGCCGGAAAATCGGTGCTGTTGGCAGTCTTGCCTTCCAAAGAAACTTTGGACAGGTCAGCCACAGTATCATTGTCAGCAGAAGTCTGCCATTCCTCATCACCGTTGGTGATGAAGTTCTTGTTCAAACCAGTGTAAGCAGTCCAAACAATATCGATCTCGGGAGCAACATCAGATGCAGAAAGATAATCCGCTGCATTTACGACATCGCCAGGATTGTAGTCTGCTGCCATGGCAGAAATGGGAGCCATGGAGACTACCATCAAACCTGCCAGTACACCGGAAAGAAGCTTCTTTGCGCTTTTACGCATAAAACTTTTCCTCCCAAATTAATCTTTATTCGTAACTGAATAATGAAAGATCACAACCACTAAATGCACTATAAAGGGCATAGTCAGAGGCATTCACATAGCCATCGTGATTGAAATCACAAAACTTATTGTAATCCGCTTCATCTGATTGGCTACCGGACGATGCGTAATACACCGCATAATCCGCACTGTTGATGTATGTGTCCTTATCAAAGTTACATACAATCATGCCCAAATTGCCTAAGTCCAAATCGCCGTCTGCCACCGTAAAGGTAACCGTGCGATCATAACCATAGGCATAGCGCAATGTAGCGGTGTACTCCCCTGCCGGGAGTGACGGAATGGTAAAGCAACCGTCATTATTGGTGGTTGCCACCACTTCATCTGCAATCACTACATCGCAGTTGCGAACTGTAAAAGTATCTCCCGCCAAATCCCCATTGGTATTGGCCAGCGCCAGCACCTTGCCTGTAACGGCATGGCCGGTGGCCGGGGACAGATCCGCTGTCATTGGATACAGCGTTGCGGTATAGCCGTCAAAGGCGGTGACCAGCGCATAGCAGTCCTGGTCAGCTGTGCCATAATCGGCATAATCCGCATAATCTGCCTCAATGAAGGTTTGGTTCGGGTCCGTATCCAAGGTCACAATCTTTGCAAAGTCCACAGGCGCTTCCGTAGTCACGGTGACCTGCAACTTCAAAAGCAGTTGACCCGCCGCATCAATGGCAGTGGTGGTGGCGGTCTGGTCCACCCTGGTGATAAAGCCAAAGTTGATGGTCCCATTCTGCACCAGCACACCGGCGGCAGCCAAAGGCCCCGCAGCTGATCCGGCAAACTGTCCGACAGCAGATCGCTGTGCCCGTTGACGGTCAGCACAGCCGCGTCATAAGACATGGTGTACTGCATCACGGCAAAGGACTGCATACCGGAAAGCGTAAAGGATACGGTATAATCCCCGGCAGACAGTGCATTGCCGTCTACCGCCCGGCCCTCGCTGTCCGTAAAGGTACAGGAGAGGTGGGGCTGCTCGGTGCCCAAGGTACCCTGGGCGGCCAGCGGGGTTATAGAGGTTAAGGTCAAAATCAATACAAACGATAAGAAAGCAGCAAGTGTTCTCTTGAGTTTGTTTAATTTCATAATCAAAATCAGTGTGACCCAAGCGGTGCCGAAGCACCGCCCGGGTACTTTAAGTTAGGATTTAGCCATAGATTGCGTTGCTCAACTCAGCGCCGGAGAATGCAAGGTAAATTGCATAGTCGGATGCGTTGACATAACCATCGTGGTTATAGTCGCATGCTGCGTTGTAGGTATCATCGCCCTGAGATGCGCCGGAGGATGCAAGATATGTTGCATAGTCAGCAGCATTGACATAGTCGTCCTTGCTATAGTTGCAGACAAGCATACCCAGGTTGCCCAGATCCACATTACCGTCCTTCACCGTAATGGTGACGTTGCGATCGTAACCATAAGCATAGCTCAGGGTAGCGGTGTAAGAGCCGTTAGCTAGAGCCGGGATGGTAAAGGTACCATCCTGACCGGTGGTAGCCACAGTCTCGCCGTTAATGATCACATCACAGCCTCTTACAGTGAACTCATCAGTAGCAAGTTCGCCCTTATCATTCGCCAAAGCAAGCACCTTACCGGTTACAGCAAAGCCCTCTCAGAAGGAGGAGCAGTTGTGCCCTCTTCAAGAGAGTTCTCTGCATCTACCAGGTTCTTGTAAGCGGTGAAGCAAGCAGACAGGTTAGCGGTGTAGTTGTCCTTATCAGCCGGAACATAGGTGGCAGCGTCCTTATGGGCGTAGTCGCCGTTACCGGTGGTCGCAACATCTACAGCAGCAGCCAGTGCGTTCACATAGTTGGTCCAGGACTCGTCGGTGTAAACCTTCTCGCCCTTGTTAACCAGCTTGCCGCCCTCAACAGCACCGTACTTCGCGGAAGTCGCGGTGGTGGCGATTGCAGCATTCTTGATGGCATTGCCGTCTGCATCGACCTTACCGGAATCTGTCCAGGTGGTGGTCATTGCGCTGTAAGCGCTGCCGCTGGCGTGAGAAACCTCAGCCTCCACCTTGTCGCCGATATAGCCGCGCTCGGTCACAGTGCCCATGTACAGGCTAAACATACGAACAGCCTCTTCAATCAGCAGAGAAGAAGTGCTGGTGGAGAATGCATAGGTATAATCCGCAGCGTCATTACCATTGGTGTTTGCCAGGTCAGCAATGGTCTGGTCGATCTGGTTCCAAGCGCAGGTGGCAAGCACCGTCTTGGACTCGTCACTCTTCAGGTAAATATCTGCAGCGTACATCTTTTCAGCATCCTTCGCCACGGATACCATCTTCTGGTACTCGGGCAGATCGAAGTTGGCGTCCGTCATACCGTCACGAATGGAAGAAACATCCGTGAAGATCTGACCGGCAACGGTAACGCTCAGCATCTGCGCACACTGATCCACAGCATAGCGCATCTTGTCTCTTGCCTGCATGGCAAGTGCACGGGTTTCCTCACCATTGTTGACAATGGACTTCTCGGTCACCATGTGCTTCACAGTGAAGTCCTTGCTCACGGCAACGCCATTGGCATTGTAGTAAACGAACTTCGCCTGATTGAAGGTGTTCTTCCTTCCTTTTCAGCACCGTTGATCGCATAGGGAGCATCCTTATAAGTGGTGGTATCCCATGCGGTGGCATAAGCCGGGGTGTTCAGGAAGTACCAGGAAGAACCGCTCTTCACAACAACCTGGCCGGTCTTATCCATACCCACGGTGTAAGCCTGACCACCAACATTGGTGGAAGTCTGAACCGTTACATCAGCATCGGTCAGAGCCTCCGTGGTGTAATAAGGCTGGCTCATAGCGCTGTCAGCATAGTAATAATTGCCGTCAGTCGTTGCATAAGCAGCCAGAGCTGCAGGCAGCTGATCCAAGGAAGTTACGGGCTTGGTTGCAGGCTCGCCGATCACGGTCTTTACCTCAGAGGTAACAGGCGTCTTCGTGAACGCACTGGACAGCGTGCCGGCAGTGGACAGATTCAGCGGAGACTGGCGGGCCTCAAAGCCGGCAGCCAAAGCAGCGGTTGCTGCATCATAGGTTGCGGAAGAGCCGCTGGCCTTATCGTAATCCTTAAAGTCAGAAGGTCTGTAGTTCTTAATGTAGCTATTCAAAAGAATCGTAAGCACTATTGAACTGGCTACGGTTACCATCGTCAGCAACAGTTACTTTCAAGCTACCGGTTGCCGGGTTCTTGTCGCAGAAGAAGCTCAACTTCACTTCTTTCTTGGACACCTGAGAAATATCCGTAGAACCATCATACTTGAACAGATCCAGGGAAGAGGAGCTGTCCTTAGACAGAGTCACGGAACCGGTCTGGATGTACAGACCGTCAATGCCGGTTGCGCCGGAAACCTTGCCCAGCAAGTTGCTGTATGCGAAGTCGCCGGAGCCGCTCTTCAGATAAACAGCGGTGTAATAACCGTTGCTATCCTTAACAGCTGCAGCCAACGCTTTGCCGCCGTTCAGCTCGCTCAGCGTGTAAGCGTGGTTCACACGAGATACGCCGTTGGAGGGAACCTGGCTTGCGGCAACGCCCTTGACCCAAGTCTGACCGCCATCGGTGGTGTAGTCTACCTTTTCGTAGTTCAGCACATCACCGGTGAACTTATCAAACGCAGCCATCATGTTGGAATTGTTCACAGTTACGGTCTTGTTGCTAAAGGAATCCTTAACAGAACCGGTGCTGTAAGCAAAAAAACGCCGTCCAAAGTCTTGTCGGGAGAACCGGCAAGGGTACGGTCATAGCCAAGACGAATCTTGTAGTTCTTCACTGCATCCAGGTTAGAGCTTGCCAGAACAATATCGGTAGGATAGCTTACACGGAACGGCTTCTGGTTCAGGTAAGCGTTACCAAAAAGTAACCGGTGTTGTTCACGGTAGCCTGACCATCGGCGGTCTTACCGGAAGAACCATTGGAGAATCTGCTGTCCTGAGAACCGCCCGGATACACAGAATCGGACCAGTTCTTCCGCGGAGTCACAAACTGATAAGTCTTGCAGGTCAGGCCGGTGTAGAGGGCCTGGTTGGTGTTGGTGTCGATAATGTTGTAAGTAACGGTGTAAGTTACTACAGTATCTTTATCAAAACCGCCGTTGGTAACAGTGAAGGAAGCGGACTTCTCAGGAACAACTGTCTTGCTGGAGAAGTCTACGGTGCAAGCACTGTTATCGGAAACCACATTCGTGATCTCAATGTTGTAACGGCCACGAGCAACGAAGTTACCCTTGGCGTTCTTTACCGCACGGTTCAGACCGTAGCAGTTATTGGTAACCGTCAGCGTTGTGGTGGTGGTGTTACCGCCATAGCTGAGGGTCAAGTTGCTGTCTGCCACACGAGCGGAAGCCAGCTTCATGTTATGATCCGCCAAGGTGGTGATCAGACCGCCGATCAAATTGTTCACCGCCTGTACGGTGTACATAGCGCCGGGCAGGATCGTATCGGTCTTGCCGCTGTCGCCGCCTACACCGCCGCTGGCTTCATACACATTGTATACCAGGGTACCCAGTACGCCGTAACTGCTGTTGTTGGAAGTACCGGCAAAGGTATCCTTCTGCAGCAGATCGTCGAAGGGATGATTGTTGGTCGCAGCAGCGGGAACCACATTACGGGCTGTGCCGTAGCGGCCGCCGAATACAACGTTCACCAGATCAGCCAATACATTGTAAACGGTGCGGATAATGCCTTCGCTCTTGATAGGCGGTGCGGAAACCATGGTCAGCAGACGGGTTACAAACCCGGTTGCGCCATACTGGCCGTTCGCATCTGCCACACCAATATTCAGCATACCCTGGATCACATCGGTGTAGATCAGCTCTTCGGAATTCAAAGCGCCTTTCTTTGCAGAATCGCCATACTGCAGCACGCCTGCAACAGGCAACAGCTTGTTGGCGATCACATTGATGTTCTCCCACAGGGATTTGGACAGCTTCACCAGGCAATTGCCGTTGGTGTCGCAAACGCCCAGAAGATTGGCAAGGCCCTTGCCATGCTCGCCGTCCTTGAAGGTGTCGGTGCCGGCATAGTAAACAACAACGGAATTCAGCAGATCAAACAGAGAAACGCCGTCATTCAGAGTAGCGGTCTCCGGATTCCACAGGTTGCCGTCCTTGTCGTGCATGATAATGTAGGGGCTCATTACATAACCCACAGCATCACGAGCCATCAGCAGCAGATTGTCAATGGTTACATCGTACTTACCGTCTGCGCCCTTCTGCACCAGAGAAGAGTAGTCGTGATCCGGCAGCACATAGCCCAGATACAGCTGCAACGCCAGAGCAGCTACGCCCTCTGCATCGTCGCAAGCGTCCAGGTCCTCATTGTGGATGCCCTTCTTGAAGTCGGGGATATTCCGCAGTGCAGAAATTGCAAACGGAATCATCGCGCTCTCCAGATTGGCCTCGGTCAGAGCAGTGCCCTCGCCGTTCTCATGATAGAAGGCGCCGAGAATGTTCGCATCTGTTTTATCACAGATGAACTGCAGCACCTTCAGCATATTGCCAACCAGGGTCTGCGCTACATTGCCGGGATCCTCGGAATTTACCTTCGTCAGACCGCTGGCATCATAACTCGGCAGGAAGTCCTTTACTGCGGCAACCAGGAAATCATTCAGCGCTGCCAGCATGGAGCTGTAGCTGCTGTAATCATTTGCCATGAATGCCTCAATGTTCTTCATACCGGTCTCAGCAAAGCTGCAGTTCAGGGGGCCGGTTGCCTGCTTAAAGTAGTAAACAGACATGGGGCTGAAACGCAGTTTGTTGAACAGGGTGGTGGAGTCAATATCTCTCCAGGTGTAGGTAGGATCCTTCACCAGGTCACGGCTGTTGTACTTCTCCAGATCCGCCTTGATGTAATCCAGATAGGAAGCCGCATCCTTGTACTCTTCGCCAAGGGTCTGGCCGGGTTTCAGGTTCTTTGCAGCCTTTTGGCACTCATAAGCGGCCCAAGCCTGCACATCGGCAGCGCCGTAGTTGTTGGCAACATTGCTGTAGTCCCAAGCCGTGTTGTGGGTCGTGGCACCGGTGTACCACATATAGTAATTGTAGTCGTAACCGCCCACACCGGAATTCAACTGGCCCAGCGTATCCTTCAAGGCGGTGTTCCACACCATCTCAAAGGCTTGGAAGCCAAAGTCAAACAGCGTATTTGAGGGCTTCAGCTCCAACTTCTGATCCTGATAACGGAACAGATATACATTACCGATGGCCTCGCCATTCTTGTCATGATCCTCCTGCGTTACATAATGCAGGTTGGTCGTGTCAATATACGGTGCGGAACCCTTCTCCAGATACTGAGCATATCTGTCTCGAGAATTGGTACCGTCGGCGTATGTAATCTGTGCGGTAATGTTGCTGAGCAACTGGGTGGAGAGCTTATCAAGCAGGACGGAATCCAGCTTGCTGGTCTCCAGACTGGGATTGTTCCGGATCTGAGCCTTCTCTTCCGCAGTAAACCAACCGGTATTCTCCAGAACCAGCTGCTGAACAATATTATATACCATATTTTTCTGATAGCCGCTGGGCATACCGATCAGGTCGCCGATGGTCTTGTAAACATCCAAGAAGCTGCTTACGATACCAAGGCCAAGATCGCCGCGCAGCAACTTCTTTACGATATTGCCGTTGGCGCCTTCAGGACCCGCGTCGGAAGAAATGTTCCGAACCAGCTTCACAATACCGCGTACAATATCGGTAGAGGAAGTTGCGCTGCGGGACATTCCGTCAACTGCGCTCAAATCTACATAGCGGGCATCGCCGGCCAGCAGAAGCAGTGCGGACTTGCTGTTCAGGAAAGAATCCAGATCTTGAACAGTTTTAAGCACCTCATCCACGCTGCCCAGTTTGATGGTGATGCTACCAAGAACGCTCAGGTCGATATTCATCGGTGCGATGTTTGCCTGGGCAAGAGTCAGATCCACAAAGTCCAAAAGGGCTGTGCAGGCCTGCTCATCATTGAGGATGGGCCAACCCAGTGAGTTGAAGTCCAAGTCCTGGTCATGGTACTTGGTGTTTGCCGAAGCATTAGCCGCGGAAGCGACCATAGCGCCGGAGAAACAGCTCATCGCCATCAAGACCGCCAAAAAGAGCGCAAGCAACTTGCGGGAAAACTTTTTAGCTTTCACTAATTTTTACCTCCATAGTAATTTGTAATTCTTACGAATAAATGGTTGCGTGTACGCGCCGTCCCATCCTCTGACCATCGGGCAATCCGATATTCAGGATGAAGGCATTGCAGCCGGACGCCATACATTATGAAAATGCGCATAGAAACACATTTATCGCATTCTTATTAAAACACGATGGTCTCCAAAAATCAATAAAGAGCCGTGATTTTTCTGATTTTCGGAATGTTGCACAATTTGAGCGGCCGTTTTTTGTGCGAACGGACAAATTTAATTTACACGAAATTAACAATTTGTTCATATTTTATCGCTTAGTTAAAAGACAATGTCCATTATTTTGCAAGTTTCGACATGTAAAGGTCATGTGCTTTACGCGAGATTTTCACACGCAAAGGCGTGCCCCTTTACACCATCGATTTTTTGGCGTAACGGCGGGAAACTTTCACAAGTTCCACAGGATTTTCCACATTTTTTCCTCCAAAACCGGTGGAATTTCTGTCAGCAGTTGTCGAATGTAGCAATAACGATAAACGCGCCCTGATCCTCCACGCAAATTCAAGATAAGAATGCAGCGCAGATCCATCGGCCGGACCAAACATGGCTTGATATATAAGTACACAAAAAAAATATTGCGCCGGAATTTCGCTATAAATCGGGAAATTTCGCCCACCCGTTCACATTTTGTTAAAAAGTTTTCGGAAACCTATTGACTTGCCGTTCTATATTTGGTATAAATATACTGTATTTGTTGTACGCGTGGGTATCCTGCGCCCTTTTAGCAGAGGAATTGTGAACAAATTGTGAACGCAACTTGTAAGCACATCCTCCGCTAAAAGGGTGCGCTGCCCAGGCGAATCCAAAACGACAAGTTCGTCAACATATCAGAAGGAGAGATGAATTATGAAGACGGGCAAAAAGTTACTCAGCCTATTTTTGGCTGTAGTAATGATGGTCACCACCTGCTCTGTCGGGTTCACTGCATTTGCAGCGGACAAAGACAAGGGCATCTGGAAGAACTCCACAAGTGCCGATTCCACCTTTGACGCACTGACGGAACTGGTAGACACCTATGTTCCGGTACTGCTCAATCAGCCGAATATCAAAAAGGCGCTTGAGGAGAAGTTGGGGATGACCGTCACCGACACCACCTCGATCAGTGATCTGATCATGGGTGTGTCTCCCACGCTGCTTAATCTTTTGAGCAGCCCCATGAATAAGGCAGACATCATTGACGGTTACCAGAAAGGGTATTCCGATGTGGCGTATGCCTACCTGGACGAGAAAGATGCAAAGATGAGCTTTTATCAGCTGTTTTCTTTTTGCGTCAACAACATTTCGTCCAGCGACGCAGAACTGGCCAAATGGTGCGAGGACACGCTGAGCGATCTGTCCGCCCTGCTGGAGCAGTTCCCCGAGAAACAGGCTAAGCAGCAGGAAGACCTGAGCGCTGCCTATGACGCACTGAACAAAGTGCTCGAGGTGCTGGGTACTGCTGAAGGCAGCCTGGACACCCTGGAAGACATCCAGAAAGCTACCGTTACCTACAAAGACAAATCGTACAAAGTAGACGACTTGATTGCTCTGGACGATTTCAAGGATGTAGCTAAGTGCTTTGGCACCTTCACCGCCTACTTCGAAGAAGCCGGCAGCAAGAAGAAAGTCAGCACCATGAGCGAAGCGATTTGGTATGTGTTGCTCCAGTATCAGTCCGACAAGGCAAGCAGTGAACTGGCAGAGGCCGCCAAGGCTTATCTGTGCAAGCTGGCCAAAAAGGACTACAACACCATCAAGGATGACGATGCTGCACTGGCAGCCGCTTGCAAGATCGGTGCTGCCGTACTGGCCAACAACGGCGATGACGCCTTTGTTAGCGAGTACTATGCTGCGCAGCTGGATGACGCTACCGTAGCTGCCCTGCGTGCGGACATGAACAAGAATGTGCCCGACGGCAACGCAAAAATCGGTTCCAGCCGTGACACCTTCCAGGCTTACCTGAACGGCGACTATGCAGACAAGGGCATCGCTCCTGTAACCAAGCCGGCAATGGCCACTTACTGGAGCAGTGAGGATCTGGATACGCGTACCGAGGGTATTTACCGCAGAGCGTTGATGGAGAACAGAACTGTCGGCGGCATGTCCCCCGAAGAAGTGATCGCCACCATCAACCAAGATCTGTTAAAGACCTTCTACAGTGGTGAACTGAAAGAGAGCGTTGACGAGGCCGTTGATTTCTACTTTGAGATTACCGACGCCAAGGTTATCTCTAATTCTTGCAGAAAGTATTCTTTCGCGAAATACGGCTTTAAGGATTCCTTTGCTGTTGCTGCTGTAAACAACGCCATCAATCAGTACATGGTACTGCTGGATCCTGAGGATCAGGAAGGCGTAACCATCGCAGGCTTGCACCTCACCGGTAATGCGGTTATGAACGAAGTGGTCTACAAACTGGTAGAGTCCAAGGTTGACCTGAAGGGTGCGCTCACCGATATATGGATGAACCTGTACGAGCACCCGGTTGAAACCATTATGCAGTTGCTGCCTGTTTTGACCGTTGTGATTGACGAAGTGCTGATCCCCATGGTATTCAACCAGGAGGGTGATCCCTTTAATGGTTTCCTGGGCGGTTTGCTGAGCGGTCTGATGGATCAATACGGCCAGAGCGTTGGCAGCCCCGTCGGTTTGGGCGGTGGTCTGAGCTGGGATTTGAACGAGGTTCTGCCCACCCTGATGCACTGGCTGATCGGCGACACCAACTATGACTTTACATACTACAACATCAGCGGTGTTGAGTATGGCAAGGATGCCGACGGCAAAGATGTGATCGTCAGCCAGGTGTATGGTGACCCCACCACCGGCAAGTACGATGACACCAAGACCCCGGTAATCCTGAACATCTATGCAGCCGATAAGGCGCTGCAGGGTGCCAAGGCATCCGGCATTGCCGATGCACTGAAGCTCACCGGCGACGCTGCCACTGCCGTGAATGAGGCTGTGTCCGAGCTGGCCACCTTCTTCACCGCTGCTGTGGATCAGTATGTGGCTGCCTATGGTGAAAAAGACGCCAAGAGTGCCATGACCAAGGAAGAGGGCACCGTTTACAACCACGGCGTCAACAACCTCTTCGTTGCCCTGCCCAAAATTCTGGACATCATGGGCAAGAACTTCATTAAAAAATATGATGTAAAGAGCGCTGACAACACCAAGAAGGCTTCCGACTGGTCTTATAGCGATTATAAGATTAAGAGCGATACCGTTGGCGACAAAGCGTTCTTCTACAACCAGTCTTTGGTTAACTTTAAGAACCTGGCAGACGGCGGCAAGCCGGCCAAGATTCTGGACTGCTTTGTAAACATCTTTGTGAACGACTGGTTCAACGCCATCATTGACCTGCTCAATGATGTGACCGCCACCGACAACAAGATCACCACCAACCTGCCCATCATCACCGGTCTGATCCGCGCTATGGGCGGTCTGGGCGAAAAGAGCACCATCAGCGATGTACTCAACGGTGTATTCCAGCTGAAGTACAACGACAAGGCCTCTTTCGTAATGGGCGTATACAACAAGGATTCCAAGTTTGTTGGTCTGAGCACCGAAAGTGCTTACTTCCTGCTGTCTAACATCGGTCAGCTGGTGAATGTGATCCAGGCCATGGACACCAAGACCAAGAACACCATCGACGTGAGCTTCCCGAAAGTGAACGGCAAGATGGCAAAGATCGAGACCCAGCCCAAGTGGGCAAAGGTACCCAAGACCTCCAGTAAGAGCGGCGCTTCTCTGCTGTCCAATCTGGACTCCGCACTGTCCAAGGTGCTGGAGAACTCCACACTGAACAACTTCAACCTGAACACCACCCCCGGCATCCTGTGCGGTCTGGTGAGCCTTGGTTCTTACATCCTGGGCAGCGACAACACCAACCCGATGCTGAAGATGCTCAATAAGACCTTAAACTTCCTGAACGACGGGGACAAGAAGTCCACCGATACCTCAGACAAGAAGGTTTACACTGAGGATCATCTGACCAATCTGGTGGTTCAGATGTATGTTGCACTGGAGAATGTAATTGATTACTATCTGGTGAATGAGGACGCTCTGGGCCTGAATGTTTTCTACGACGGCAACCAGAAGCTGTACAAGAAGAAGGATAAGGCCGGCAAGCCGGTGTACTACACCAGCAAGACCGGTGCTTACCACTACAACATTTTGGCTGCTGCGCTGAAGGGCTTGATTTCTCCCCACGCAGTGAGCAATCACCTGACCAACAAGTCCGCCGCCAAGAAGCTGGCAAGCCTGCCTACCTGGCACAACGCCATTCGCTTGGACAAGAGCACCAGCGGCTGGACCGGCGCCACCAACATTAAGATCAACTGGGGCTTCCGCGCAGGCAACAACACCAAGTTCTTCCAGAACTTCGGCGAGAGCCTGGGCATCATCACCGATCTGATCGGCGTGCTGACCAAGGATGCCGGTTACTATGACGGTGTACTCTACCCCCATCTTTAAGGATCTGGAAAAAGCACAGGGCTTTAGCCTGGGCGTGTATGCAAAGGGCAGCGTAAAGGACGGCGCAACCGGCCTGCTGGCCATCATCACCCCCATCAGCAAGCTGCTGGACGGCTTCTACAGCAAGCCTGTCTCCGTGCTGACCAACCTGATCAAGGGCCTGTCCATTGTGATGAACAAGGACCTGAACAATGTGGCGACTGCCGCCATTTACCCGCTGTACAAAGAGATCCACGGCGTATCCACCATTCTGAGCGCAAAGGTGTCCAACCTGATGCCCTCTATGGCAAAGAACGACGCATGGTTCTCCGCGATACTGGGCCTGATCTTTAAGACCAATACGGACGACAAGGATCAAAACGCGCAGAATAAGCAGACGATTGCCCTTGTAACCGGCCTGCTGAAGAAGAGCGCAACCAAGGCTGGCTTGGGCATCAACGATGTGACCGTGATCAACGCTGTAAACAGCCAGCTGGCTAACTTCGGCTTTGAACTGCCCACCACCCTGTTTAAGGACATTGCAAACTGCAAGAATGCAGAGGCTGTTCTGAAGTACCTGACCCACCTGGTGGTCGATGTACTGCAAATTCGCCAGATCATTGATCTGCTGAAAGTCGTGATCGACAATCCTTCCATAAGCCAAGTGCTGGATATGATCAGCCGCCTGACCAAGAAGGATCTGCTGAACATCATCAACGCTGTGATCGCCAAGACCACAGATCCCACCACTGCTTACTGGACCTTCCTCCAGTATGTACAGGAAAAGACCACCGGCTTCTATTATCCCGCCGGTGTGACCGCACAGGACGCCAGCGACGCTGTTGGCGATCTGGACACCATGGTCACCTCCGTGATCGGTCTGCTGGCCGGCCTGGATGTAGTGAAGCAGGATAACCTGAAAGACCTGGTTAGCTCCCTGATCTTCACCAACGCCAACCTGACCAAGCTGGCTTCCGCACTGTACGGCGCCATTGATCCTTACAAGGATTACCTGGGCTATGCCGGCATTGATGTAAGCAAGAAGGGCGTAGCTAAGCTCCTGACGGACGGCAGCTACGGCAAGACCTACTCCTCCGCAGCTAAGGCGATCAAAAACGCCAAGAGCTGGAAGAAGCTGGGCAACATCAACTGGGGCTTCACCGATGGCTCCGCAAAGGCACAGCAGGGCTTTGTAAACGGCCTGGCTGCGATCCTGCGTCCGCTGGACGGCGTACTGTCTCTGCTGCTGGCAGGCGACGACTTGGCCGTTGGCCAGATCCTTACCGATTTGGTGAAGAACCTGAACTTCGGTTCTCTAAGGACACCGTACAGCTGAAGAATGGCAAACTGCGCATTCGCATCAAGGGCTCTGACAAGTATTCCAAGACCTCTGTACTGGAGATCAACCTGTACAAAGTGATCGAGGATGTGAAGTCCCTGAGCATCTATGGCGGCAATGGTTACGAAAGTGCCATCGTTCCGCTGCTGGAGGCACTGGAGTGCCCCAACGTGAAGACCTACAAGCAGTACAAGGCAGACATTAAGAAGTCTACCGACAGCGTACTGACGGATGTGTTGAATCCCATCGTAGGCTTCCTGAACAAGGTACTGGACGCTCCGTTCGATACCCTCACCGCAGTACTGCCCAATGTGGCATACTACATTGATAATAATGGCCTGGCACAGCTCGTCAACAATCTTCTGTCGCCGGTAACATCTCTCCTTCCGGTACTGAAGAAGAACGGCGTAGATGTTGAGGTCATTGTCAAGGCTCTGGCCGGCAAGTCACTGAACGACCTGGTTAAGGACGCACTGGGTGTGAACATTCACCTGAATCTGAACCACCTGAACAAGTGCGACATCCAAAACGCCATCGTTCCGCTGGTGAACAAACTGCTCAAGTCTAAGAAAATCAACATTCAGTTGCCCAAGATCGACTGGGGTACCCTGGCAAGCCACGGCACAGTCAGCACGGTCAAGAGCGCTGCAAAGAACAGCGAAGGCTATTATAATAGAAAGCACGTTACTGCAAACCAGGGCGAAACGCTGATCGCCGTGCTCCGCTATGTAGCCAACCTGCTGACCAAGAACATCAGCGGTTTGAAGTCCATTTTGGGCGGTATCGACGCGATCAAGGATTACAAGTCCATCATCAACGCGGTACTTGACCAGATCGGCACCTCCTCCGCAGACCAGATCATCCGTGCGCTGTTCTATCTGCTCCAGGAGAATCCCACCAACGCGTTCTGGAATTACAGCGAATACCAGACCAAGGACTACAAGTTCTCTTATCCCTCCACTGTGGATCAAGAATTCTTGAAGAACATTCCGCCTATGCTGGATGGCCTGATCGGTAGCTTGGCTGATCTGAACAAGCTGATCGCTGACGCTGCCTTTAAGGACAGCACCATCAATGGCATGATCACCGGCATCGGCAAGGCACTGGACGGTGTGAAGATCAACGACTCCACCAACCTGACCGCCCTGCTGGCTCAGACCGGCATTGACTATTCTACCAAGACCGTTGCCAAGCTGCTCACCGATGAGTCCTATGGCAAGACCTTCGCGAATGCGGCTGCCGTAATCGGCTCCGCCTCCTCCTGGTCCAAGGTCAACACCTCCGCTCTTAAGTGGGGCGTAAAGGATAAGGATAGCTTCTTTAATGCACTGGCTGCTGTAATGCGTCCGTTCTACGGCGTATTGGATGTACTGCTGAATGATGCTTCTCTGGGCATCTTCAACATCGTTCATATCCCCGGCTCCAACGGCTACTCTTCCGTGGTCGTTCCGCTGCTGGAGGCATTCGGCTGCTACAACATTAAGACCCAGTATCAGTACAGAGAGGACATCAGCAAGGCCTATGACAACATCCTGTTGGATATTGTCAACTCCCCTGTGGGATAAGGTAGAGGACATTCTGAATGCACCGCTGCAGACACTGATGTCCATGCTGCCCAACCTGGCACTGTTCATTGCCAACGACGGCCTGCTGCAGCTGATCGAGAACCTGTTTACACCGGTTTCCGCTCTGCTGGATGCTTTGAAGCCCATCGTGAATGTGAACACCGTACTGACTCAGGTATTCAAGGCCTTCAAAGTGGATCTGAATGGTTTACTGGCTAAGGTTGGCCTGAAGTTGGATCTGAACATTGACCTGTACGATCTGACCGCTATGCTGAAGCCCATCATCGGCGTGGACAACATTGTTCCCCTGCTGAATCAGGTGCTTGGCATGATCAAGATCAAGGGTAAACCCCTGGGTCTGGAACTGATGGATATTGACTGGTTCCAGCTGGCAAGCCACGGCAAGGTGATGACCGATGCTTCTCAGGCTGCCACTTACGGCACGCGCGTGTTTGTAAAGGGCGACGCCTCTGAGACTTTGATTGCCGTGCTGCGGTACCTGGTTGAAGTTGTCAACTACAAGGATAACTACAACACAGTAGCCAGCTTGGTAGGCTCCCTGATCGGTGGATCTGACAACAGCTCCATTACCGATGTGGTAGGCACCGTGCTGAATATGCTGAAAGGCGACACCGACAAAGTAATCGGCGAACTGTGTAACCTGCTTCAGCAGCTGGGTGGTTAATCCCCCATTCCTAAATGAAAATGGCGTACCTTCGGGTACGCCATTTTTGTTACCCGCCGCCGGACAGGCTCCTGTATATAATGTATATAATATAGAACGCCCTTTGGGTGCAGGCTCTCACCTGCCCCGGAGGGCTGCTTTTTTTTCGCCAAGTTTTACGGCTTTTTGAATTTTCTTTGCGAAAGCCTTGTATTGCTTTTGCAATTTATATATAATAAGTGCATAGTAACTTTTATCTCGGTGGTGAATACAAATTGCTCGGTAAATACGCCAGAGTCAAGGTCGTTATGCCTATTGGCTCTACGGACGGTACGGGCTATCGGTATCCGCTGAACTACGGCACAGTATACGGTGAAAAGGACCAGACTGCCTACATTATGGGCATCCACCACCCTGTGCGTAACTTTGACGGGCGTGTGATAGCCGTCCTCCGAAACAAAAAAGAAAAGAAATCCATTTGGATTGTGGCATGCCCAAGAGCACACGATTCATTGTCAACGACATTTTGGAATATCTGGACCCGGAGCGGGACTTTCCCGGCTACCGGCTGGAATGCCTTTACGAGAGCAGCTGCGGCGCGGTCATCTTCCATGATATTAAGGGGGAGGTGCGCTACCTGCTGATCAAGAACAAGCGCTCCGCCCACTGGGGCTTCCCCAAAGGGCATATTGAAAGGGGCGAGACCAAGGAGCAGACCGCCCCTACGGGAGGTACAGGAGGAAACGGGCTTGCGGGTTAAGCTGATTGAGGGGTTCTCCTGCCTGTCCAAATATCGGATTCGGGATCGGGTTGAAAAGACGGTAACCATCTTTGCCGCCACCACCCCGAGCACGGTGATCCACATGCAAAAGGAAGAAATTGAGGACTACATTTGGCTCACCTATGACCGGGCGCTGTCGCTGCTGCGGTTTGACAATGACAAGAGTATTCTCATTGCCGCCCACGATTTTCTGGACCAAAACAACATTATTTAACGATGGAATCCATGTGTGCTGAAACTGCCTATTTAATTGAACTGACCGCCGCCTTTTTGCGGGACGAGCCGGTAACCTTGCGCCCGGATATGGATTATCGCAAGCTGTGCGGCATTGCCAAGGCGCATAATCTGATCGCTGTGGTGTACGCAGTGTGCAACAAAGCACCCAATACCGAGGTGATCCCGGAGGACTGCCGACTGGCACTCAGCGAGCACTTCTTTAGCAGCGTGTTCCTGTACGAGCACCAAAAGCAGGGTGTAGAGCGGGTGTACCGCGTTCTCAGCGACGCCGGCATCCCCCATGTATTTTTTAAGGGCGCGATCTTAAAAGAGCTGTACCCGGTGCCGGAGTGCCGCCTAATGGGCGACATTGACCTGCTCATTAACCCGGCGAACCGCCAGGCAGCCAAAAAAGCGCTAATGAGCAGCGGCTTTGCCTGCACTGCCCAGAACGGCCCGGTATATGACTATCGCAAGGGCGATGTGTTGCTGGAGGTGCACACAGCACTGATCAGCGATGATCCCCGGTGTGAGACTGCCTTTGCAAACGCCATGGATCAAGCCCAATTTGAAGGCTGCTGCGGCAAATTGGAGGACAATTACCACTTTGCCTATCTAATCGCCCACTTGGCCCACCACTTTCGCTTTTACGGCGCCGGAATCAAGCTGATCCTGGATCTTGCCGTGATGCTGCAAAGGTGCCGGATCGACGAAAAAGCGGTGCTGACCTTGTGCGAAAAAGCCGGTTTGGCACAATTCGCCAAGATTGTGCTCACCGTGTGTTATCGCTGGTACGGCGTGGGTACGCCTTATGTGGATGACACAGCGGACTGTGAATCGTTTTTGGTCAGCTACGGTGCCTTTGGTAACGCGGACCGGAACAAAAGCGCCGTCATTGCCCGCCGCCAAATGGAGCAAGGCGAGAAAGCAAGCCCCCTGCGCAGCAAGCTGCGTCTGGCGTTTCCGGCATACAGCCAAATGCGCCGCATACCCTATATTCGATTTTTAGACGGCCACCCCTGGCTGACCCCGTACGCCTGGTGCTACCGTCTGATTTACAACACCCGGCACCGCAAGGACTTTATGGTGCGCACCGCCCGGGGACTGGACAGCGACGATGCCTACGCCGCTGCCAAGGAAGAACTGGAATTCTTTAAGGAGATGGGATTGTTATGATTTTTGGTATTATTTTGCTGGCTATCGCAGCCATTTTATTGGTGTGGTTTGTAGCCTGGTTTATCATCACCCGCGTCAACGGCAACTGCCCGCTGTGCGCCATGGAAAAGATTGCACACCCCTCTAAGCTGACCATAGACACCACGGACGCACCGAATTACGGCGGCGCTACCGTGCCCCCTATGGGCTGGTCCAGCTGGAACACCTTCCGCCAAAACATCAATCAGGATCTGATTCTGGAGGTGGCAGAGGCCATGGAGGCCAGCGGCCTGGCAGAAGCGGGCTACAACTATATCAACCTGGACGACTGCTGGCACAGCTCCGTGCGAGACGAAATGGGTCGCCTGCAAGGGGATTTGGGCACCTTCTCTATGGGGATCCCGGCGCTGATCAAGCAACTGAACAGCCGGGGCTTTAAGGTGGGTCTGTACTCCTCTAACGGGACCCTCACCTGCGAGGATCTACCGGCCAGTTTAGGTCACGAACGGCTGGATGCCAAAACCTTGGCCAGCTGGGGCTGCGAATTCTTCAAGTATGACTTTTGTCATCACCATGTATTAAAGGGTGATGTGCCCATTATTGAAAACCTGCAACTGAACCTGCCGGGTACGACGGACCGGCACTGATCCTGCTGCCCGGCGAAGCAGAATTTACCGGCAAAGGCCGGGTAGTCAAGTGCAGCGATCTGCCCTCCGGTCAAGGCATCGGTATGATCGGTTACGGCGGCTACCTTAACGACCGCCGGATTCCGCTTTAGCGTAGAAGCAGGCGGCACCTATGCCCTGACCCTGGCCTATAACAAATCTCTGTGCCTCCACCAGCGCTACCTGCGCATTCGAGTCAACAACGGCAAGGAACATGAGCTGCTGTTCCCCACCACCAAGGGCGCCAGCCCCACCGGCCGTATCCAGCTGACGGTTGAGCTGCAATCGGGCGAGAACCACCTGTTGCTCTACAACCCGGTGGTTACCCGGGCTGACTCCTCTTACCTGCAATACGCCCGCATGGGTCGAGAACTGCAAGAGGCCACCAAGGAATGGGCTGTCATCACCGGCGAAGAGGAGCGCCCCATCATCTATTCCATCTGCGAATGGGGCTTTGCTTATCCCTACAAATGGGGAGCCAAGGCAGGCAATATGTGGCGCACCACGCCGGATATCATGCCCAAGTGGCTAAGCATTAAGACGATTTATGAGCACAATGTACGCCTGTATGAGCACGCCGGTCCCGGGGCCTGGAATGACCCGGATATGTTGGAAGTTGGCAACGGCAAGCTGACAGAGAACGAGAACAGGGCGCACTTCTCCCTGTGGTGCATGATGGCCGCGCCGCTGATCCTTGGCAACGATGTGCGCAAGTTTGTGGACGGCAACAACGAGCAGGTGCGGGAGAACCCCACCTTAAAAATTGTCACCAACAAAAACCTGATCAACATTGACCAGGACCCGCTGTGCAAGCCCTGCAAGCGCATTCGTCGCCAGGCCGGGCTGGATATTCTGGCCCGCCCGCTGCAAAACGGCGATGTGGCCCTGTGCCTGTTTAACAAGGGCACCTCCCGCCGCACGGTCACCTACGACATTAACGCTCTGGCGGACGATGCGTACCTGAACTTCCGCAAAACGCCGGGCAAGTACGAGGTGCATGAGCTGTGGAGCGACGAGTGGTTCAACGACAACACCATTAACGCCACCGTACCCCACCACGGCGTAAAAGTCTATCGTATTCATAATTCCTAACAACATACAAAACAGGCTAAGCAATGTAGATTGCTTAGCCTGTTTTTTGCGTCTGTATTGGTGTGTGCTTATTCGTAAATCTGGTGCTCGCCGGTCATCATATCCGTTAAGTGCGTCTCCACCAGCGCCACCGCCCGAGCGGTATCGCCGTTGAGCAGCTGCACCAGCAGTTGCTGCAGATAATGGTACAGGGACGCCTTGCCATAACGCTGCACATATCGAGCGCCCAACTGCACATTGGCGGTCTTAAAAGAATTATAGATCAGCGGCGCAAAGGTGTTGCCGCTAAGGAAGCTCAGTTCCTGATTATACGCATAAGCCAGCTCTGACACCCGCTGCGGGTCATCCGTCTCGGCCATTTGGTCCACAAAATCCTCCAGCTTTTGCACCTCTGCCTCCGTAATGGCGCGGGCAGTGAGTTTGCGCACGGAAAAACAGTCGATCAGGCTCTTAAACTCCAGCAGGGAGCGAATTTCCTGCTCCGGCAGAATACCGCCGTTATAGTGCATAATGGACAGAAAAATATCCGACTTGCCCACCCGGCGATAATCTGCCACAAAGGTGCCCACCCGGGGTCGCACCTCTAAAAAGCCTTTGTGCGCCATCTCCGCAATGCCGCTATTCACCACACCCCGGCTTACATCCATCATCTCCGCCAACTCCCGCCCGTGGGCAGCTGCGCGCCGATGGGCAGCTCGCCGGACAAAATCTTGTCCTCCACAGACGAAATAAACAATTCCTTCAAACTGGCGGTCTGCAGCTTTTCAAATTCCATAGGTTCCCCTCCTGTGGTTCTTGGTAATACCAGTGACATTGTATCATCTTTGCTACTCAATTTCAACAAAAAACCGCCCCGGTTTTTGCCAATATGTAGAAATGTGCAGCCGGGCTTGTTAAAAGATTGACAATCTACAAAAACAGGACTAAACTGAACATTGAAGCGGGCGGAAAACCGCCCACGGAAGGTTGCGCTGCGGCGCAAAATGATTTATTTTTTAGGAGGAGATAACTATGTTATTCCAAATCTACGGCGATACTGCGCTGTGGCAGCTGCTGGGCTGGGCATTGGTCTTCACCGGGTTGGTGCTGGCTAACGAAATCGCCCGCCGCTCCAAGGCAGGCGGCATTTTCTTTTTCCTGGTGCTTCCGGCTGCACTGAGCGTGTACTTTATCGTCATCAATGTGGCGGCCGCAAAGGGTGTTGACTGGGCGGTTAATAACGATACGGTGGTCCACATGAACAGCTGGTTCCATTATGCCAAGCTGTATGCTGCCACCGCAGGGTGCATTGGCTTTATGATGCTTAAGTACAAGTGGAGCATCGGCAAGACCCAATGGTTCAAGGTGTTCCCCTTTGCCATTGTGGCCATTAACATTCTGATCGCTGTGGCCAGCGACTTTGAGTCTGCCATTAAGGGCATCAGCGCCGGCGGTGCTGCCGGTGGTTGGTGGCTCTCCAGCGAAAATGTGTGGCTGTTCGGCGGCTGGTGGAATATCCTCAACGGCCTGGCCGGTATCATCAACATTCTGTGTATGACCGGCTGGTGGGGTATTTACTCCTCTAAAAACAAGCAGGATATGCTGTGGCCGGATATGACTTGGTGCTACATCCTGGCCTATGACCTGTGGAACTTTGAGTACACCTACAACTGCCTGCCCACCCACTCCTGGTACTGCGGCCTGGCTCTGCTGTTGGCGCCCACCTTTGCCAACGCACTGTGGAACAAGGGCGGCTGGATCCAGAACCGTGCCAACACTCTGGCCATTTGGTGTATGTTTGCCCAGGTATTCCCGCTGTTCCAGGATCAAGGCAAGTTCGCCGTGATCACCAGTGTGTATGCTGACGGGTTTATGAACCCGGCGGTGCACCCCACCGCTGCCAACCCCACAGCGCAGGGCGTAATCTCCGTACTGGCGCTGGCAGTCAATGTGGTGGTATTCGGTTTCATTATGAAGAAAGCCAAGGAGACCAAGACCAACCCCTATCGTCACGAGATCTTCACCCATCAGAAAGACTTCCAGCTGGCTATGAGCCGCGCGGAAGGCAAATAATCGTACATAAGCAAACGCACTTGCAAGTATGCAAGTGCGTTTTTCTGTATATAAAGCCGAATTTGATATGAAGAGTACGCTGGCAGCGTATTGAAAAAAGATCTGCCCATTTACTACAATACAAAATATAGTATGGATTAAGGGAGATATATAATGAAATGTCCTAACTGTCATAGAGAAATACCTGTCGGCTATCATACTTGCCCTTATTGCAAAAGGACCTTGAATACATATAATCAAAGCAACAATCCATCCATCTCAAACCAAAACCGAGTAAAAAGTCGAGCCCTTAATAAAGGCACCAAGATACTCATTCTTGTAATAAGTATCTTTCTGCTCCTAACGGCTATCATTGCCGGAGCAGTCGCCTTATTACTGCATACCGCAAACAACAACCACAGTGTACCGGCCGTATCTTCTGAAAATGCCATCACCAGAACAGAGTGGATTGCAATGCTGGCTGACCAGGAAGGCTATACCGACTGCAAGAATGACAAAAGCTATTTTGACGACATAAACCAAAGCAATGATAATTTCAAAAAAATACAAGCCTGTGCCGAATGGGAAATCTAGACAAAGGTGGATCGTTTTTACCAAATGACAAAGCTACGACTGAATTTGCCGTAATTACTGCAGTAAAATCCATCGGACTGCAATTTATATCGGCTAATGACAAACCCATTCGCACGGATAGTGAAATCATTCATTTCTACAAAGAAAAAACAGGAGATCGTTTTGATAATCAGTCGTATATTGACGCCGATTATGCAACAAAAATATTAAATAACACCAAGCAAATCAAAGAGGGCATCAAACTCAAAAAAATAGCGGCAGCGTAGAATACAAAGATAATGTTAAGAAAATTGACACAAGCTCCATAAAAATACAAGGGAATCAGGCCACAACGCTACAACCAGTAAAAGTTGGCGACATATTGGTAATAGAGCCCTGCGACGCATATCCATCGGGAAAAGCACTCAAGATTAAGAAGGTAAAAGGAGAAAACATAGAATTCACCACGCCCGGCCTGGACGAATTTTTGGGCGCATACACATTTTCAGGTGAAGCGTCGCCGGTAGTAACAGCTGTTTCATCCTCCGACAAAGATACAACTGTGAAAATTGAAACAGGAAATGCCGATACTACACCAACCGTTACGCCCGCCGCGATTACGCCATTGGCCTTAGCAGGGAACGAAATTCCAACAAGCACAAGCACCAGCCCATTCAACTACGACATAAAACTCTCCAAAAAGGTAGGCAATGTAAAAATCAGCGGTACTATATCGCTCAAAAAGTTAATCATGCGAGTTGATGAATTCAATGCAGTAGGTATTACTGTCAAAAACTGTAACGCACACCTCTCCTATGACCTGGAATCCAAAATATCCGTATCCGGTAAAACCGAAACTAAAATACCGGTGCGCGTGGACGCAAAGCTTTTTGGCGTGCTGGGCGCGGCAATAAAGATAACCGTAAAGATTGGCATAGACGGAAGTGTGTCTGTCATTTCTTCAACCACGGTAACGGAAACCATGAAATACAAGCAAGGCGCACTGCCCATATTCCGGCAAACCAACACACCACCGCAAACCGATTTGGAATTAAAAGTAAAGGGCTATGTAAATCCGGAAATCTGTATCGCAGGCGAAGTATTTAATGTAGATATGTTTGACTTTGGCGGGACCATAGGTGTATTTAATGCCGAGGCGTCCACAAACAAATACGGCTGTTTAGACATCAAAGCCTATGTACCGCTCGACCTATTTATAAATTCGCAAGATAGCGTCTTGGGCAAGTTAAAAATAAAAATATCCTGGAAAATCTGGGACAGTAAAAGCAGCAAAATAAAAAAGCAATGGCATATTGAGTCAGGAAAAATAGTGGCTAAATGTACCACCCCCAAACCAACAACCACAAAGCCGGCCACTACACAAGCAGGAAAGCACCCAACGGTCGGCAACTGGCGCAAGGCATATACCAACTTTTTAAAAAAGTATTTGGCTGAAGCAGACTATCCTGAAGCGTGCGGTTTTAGCCTTGTGTACATAGATAATGACGACGCTCCGGAACTTGTGATACGCGATGATAATGGGCATTCTGCCGCAGCACATGTTTACACCTGTATAAATTCAAAAGTAGTCAAATTGGTTGGTGATTTAGGCGGCACTATATGGCATGATTGGTTATATCGAAAAAGGAGAATTAGTGTCTTCGGATGTTTGCTATCACGGCGTCGAAACTAGGACAATATACAGGATAGACGCAGGTACTTGCAAGAAGGTTGTAACTCTATTTAATAATGCGGGAGATACACCTGAAGGAAAGACACCAACATACGAGGTAAATGATAAAAAAGTGAAACAATCAGAATATACTCGTGCTTGGAAAAAAATACAAAGACCGTAAATGGGTCTATTCTTTAGATAGTGATATGATCTTAACATTAGACAATATCGAGTCTATCGCCAGTTAAATCTAAAAGGTGCCCCATACGATGGGTATTCCATCGTATGGGAGCACCTTTCATGTACACATAGATAATCGGGCAATACAATAAATCAATAACCCAGTTCCTCGTCCACGATCAGCACCTTAATGCGGCCGATGTGGCGGTCAAAGGCGGTGGTCACATAGTTGCAGCACACCCGCTGGGGGCTAAAGCAGCCGTCGCACAGAGCGGGATTCTCCTGATCCAAGCTGATGCAGTGGCCGGTAGCGGCGCAAGGGGTCTTGCAATGGAGCCGCTGGGTGTTGCGGGGAGCGGCAATGCGCTTTACCCGCTCTACCGCCTGGTCAAAGGTATCTACGATCTTGTTGCGCCCCACAATCATAATCACCTGGCGGGGACCAAACACAATACAGGCCACCCGGTTGGAGTTGCCGTCCACATTATAAAGCACCCCATCGGTGGTAATGGCATTGGAAGAAGTGAAATAGGCGTCACAGCCAAAGGCATCCTGGTAGCATTGGCGCAGCGCCTCGCCCTCCAGTCCGGCCCGGTTGATATATTGATAATCCCCACCGGAGAGCAGGTCGATCACGCCCACTTCCTTTAAGGTCTCCGACCCGCCGTGGGACACGCTGCTGCCCGCAGGCACCAGCTTTTGCACCAGGGGCAGCACCTGTGCCCGGCTCTCCAAATAATACGGCTCAAAGCCCCGTCTTTTTAAGTTTTTGATGGTTTCTTCTATTCTTGCGTCCATCCCAGTCGCTCCTTTCTTATCGGTTCCAGTATTTCCGGTCCAGCGCCCGGTATTGCAGCGCCTCCGAGATGTGGGCGCCGTTAATTTCCTCTGTCTGCTCCAGGTCCGCAATGGTGCGGGCAATGCGCAGGATTTTGTCATACGCCCGGGCAGACATCCCTAATTTATCAAAGCTGATTTGCAGCAGGGCGGAGGCATCCTCCGTCAGGCGGCAACAGTCCTTGGTCATTTGGGGCGGCATTTTGGCATTGCAGGTAATGCCGGTGCCCGCAAAGCGCCGCGCCTGCATTTGGCGTGCCCGGTTCACCCGCTGCCGAATGGCGCTGCTTGGTTCGCCCCGGGTGGTATCTGCCAACTGGGCATAGTCCACGCTCTGCACCTCCACATGCAGGTCAATCCGATCCAAAATGGGACCGCTGACCTTGTCCCGGTAGCGGTTCACCGCCGCCTGGCTGCAAGTGCAGTCCTTGGTGGGATGACCCAAAAATCCGCAGGGGCAAGGGTTCATCGCCGCCACCACCATAATATTAGAGGGATAGGTTAGGCTGCCCCCGGCGCGGGAAATGGTGATCACACCGTCCTCCAACGGCTGGCGCAGGGACTCCTTCGTGCGCCGGTCAAACTCCGGGAACTCGTCCATAAACAGCACTCCGTTATGGGCCAGGCTAATCTCGCCGGGCTTGGGCACCGCACCGCCGCCGGTAAGCCCCTGGGGCGATACCGTGTGGTGGGGACTGCGAAAAGGTCGGTGGCTGATCAGCCGCGTGCCGCTGGGCAGTGCCCCGGCAATGGAATAGATCTTGGTGGTCTCGATCTGCTCCTCAAAGGTCATTTCCGGCAAAATAGACGGCAGCCGCTTGGCCAGCATAGACTTGCCGGTGCCCGGCGGGCCGATCATCAGGCAATTGTGTCCCCCGGCAGCTGCGATCTCCAGCGCCCGCTTGGCGTTCTGCTGCCCCTTTACATCTGCAAAGTCCAGGTACTCCAGCGTGTCCTCCTCCGGGGAAAATGCCCGGTAGCAAGGCTCTACCAGTACCTTGCCCTGCAAGTGATCCAGCACCTGGCGCACATGGGCCACCGGCAACACATCTATGCCCTCCACTATGCTGCCCTCGTCCCGGTTGGCAGCGGGAACAAACACCGCGTGCAGCCCTTTTTCCCGGGCGCACAGCACCATGGGCAGCACCCCGGTGCAGGGCCGGATTTCGCCGTCCAGAGACAGCTCGCCTAAAAAGGCACAGCCGTCGGTGCTGCCGTGCATTTGGCCGCTGGCTTTCATCAGTGCCACAAACACCGGCAGGTCGTAAACGGCGCCCTCTTTCTTTACATCTGCCGGGGCAATATTTACCGTCATACGGGACACCGGGAACTGGTAGCCCCCGTTCTTAATGGTCGCCCGCACCCGCTCCCGACTCTCTCGCACCGCCATATCCGGCAGACCCACAATGTCAAACCGGGGCAGACCGGTGCTGATATCCGCCTCTACCGTAACGGAAAAAGCGTCCAGCCCGTTCAGGCCCAAGCTCTCCACCTTCGCATACATAATAACGACCTCTTCTCCTGATTTTCTGCTTTTATTATACACGACCGACAGCCGTTTGACAATGCTTATTGACACCGGTGCAAATTGGGATTAAAATAATAGCGTGATGAGGAGCAGAAAGAGACAGACCCATCGTCAAAGAAAGGCAAAGGTGACAGTATGAATACCACAGAACTCTATACCCAGTGGCTGGAAAAGGCCACCGCTGATCCGGACCTGCAGGCAGAGCTGCAAGCCATCGCCGGACAGGATGAGGAAATTCGCGATCGGTTCTACCGCTCACTGGAGTTCGGCACCGCCGGGCTGCGAGGCGTGATCGGCGCCGGTACAAACCGTATGAATGTGTACACCGTAGGCCGTGCCACCCAAGGGCTGGCCGATTATCTGAACGCCAAATACGATCACCCGTCCGTGGCCATCGGCTATGACTCCCGGATCAAGAGCGACCTGTTCTCCAAAGAGGCGGCTGCTGTGCTGGCGGGCAACGGCATTAAGGTATATCTTTATAAAGAGTTGGAGCCCACCCCCTGCCTGTCCTTTGCGGTGCGGCAGCTGGGCGCCCAAAGCGGCATTATCCTCACCGCCTCCCACAACCCGGCCAAGTATAACGGCTACAAGTGCTACAACAAAAACGGCTACCAAATGACCGACGACGAGGCGGCGGAGACTTACCATTATATTGAAAAGGTGGACTACTTCACCGGCATTCAGAAAGCGAACTTTGACACCGCTGTGGCAGACGGCACCGTGGAATACATTGGCGAAAAGATGATGACCGCCTTTTTGGATGCGGTAGAGACCCAGTGTATGAACCGGGGCGTGTGCCAAAAGGCAGACCTGAAAGTGATCTACACCCCCCTAAACGGCACCGGCAATAAGCCGGTACGGGCGATCCTTGACCGGATCGGCGTGCCCCACGTGTATGTGGTGCCGGAGCAGGAGCTGCCGGACGGCAACTTCCCCACCTGCCCCTACCCGAACCCGGAGATTAAGCAGGCCTTTGAACTGGCACTGAAAATGAACGAAAATATCCACGCCGATCTGCTGCTGGCAACCGACCCGGACTGCGACCGGGTAGGCATTGCGGTGATGCAAGGGGGCAAAGTACGGCTGATGAGCGGCAACGAAGTGGGCGCTATGCTGCTGAATTACCTGCTGGAAATGCGAAAGCAAAAAGGCACTCTGAGCCAAAACAGCGTGGCGGTGAAGTCCTTTGTATCCACCGATCTGGCCCAGGCCATTGCCGCCCGCTACGGCTGCACCTTTAAGAATCTGCTCACCGGATTTAAGTACATCGGCGAGGTGGTGACGCAGCTGGAGTCCCAGGGCCGTGCAGACGACTTTGTGATGGGCTTTGAGGAAAGCTACGGCTATCTGGCCGGCACCCATGCCCGGGATAAGGACGCCGTGGTGGCCAGTATGCTCATTTGCGAAATGGCCGCCTACTACAAGCTGCAAGGGCTGAGTTTGGGCGATGTGATGGACAAAATTTACGCCGACTACGGCTACTATGACAACGCAGTGGTCAGCTACACCTTTGAGGGCGAGGCCGGTATGGAAAAGATGGCCGGGATCATGAACCACCTGCGCCAAAATCCGCCGAAGTCTCTGGGCGGCAGCCCGGTGGTGGAACACAGCGACTACCAAAGCTCCCTGTCCACCGATCTAGTTAGCGGCAAATCCGCCCCCATTGATCTGCCCAAATCCAATGTGCTGGAATACAAGGCGGAGAACGGCTGCAAGCTGATCGTGCGTCCCTCCGGCACGGGCCGAAGATCAAAACCTATGTGACCGCCGTAGCCGCAGACAAAGCCGTTGCCCAGAAAATGGGGCAGCAGCTCATAGACGAAAGCGCCGCCTGGATGGCGTAACAGAAAGGAAGTAGAGAGAATATGCAGCAAAAATGGGTCAAGGTGACCGCCATTATTCTGGCGCTGCTGATGGCTTGCAGCGGTCTGGGCGTTGGCATTTACGCCTTTGTATCTTAACAAAAAGCACGCTCCGGCGCTGCGGTACTTTACCAGGCGGCGGGGCTTTTTTGATGGAAAGAGGTGGAGCCCTTTATGTGGATCTTATTTGCCGTAGGCAGCGCCTTTTTGCCGGCGCTACCTCTGTACTGGCCAAGGCGGGGATCAAATCCGTGTCCTCGGACTTTGCCACTGCCTTTCGCACCGGCGTGGTGCTGATCTTCTCCTGGCTGATGGTCTTTGTGGTCGGGTGCCAAAACGCCGTCTCCACCATTACCCCACGGGCACTGGTGTTCCTGGCCCTGTCCGGCGCCGCCACCGGACTGTCCTGGCTGTGCTACTTTAAGGCCCTATCCATCGGCAACCTGAGCAAGGTGGTGGCGGTAGACAAATCCTCCACTTTTCTGACCATTCTGCTGGCGCTGATCTTCTTCCGCGAGCCGTTTCACTGGCTCACCGGGCTGGGGATCGCCGTGATGATCACCGGCACAGCCCTAATGCTGGAAAAGGGCGACGCCAAAAGGGCGAAAAAGGCTGGCTGTTTTACGCCGCGGGCAGCGCCGTCTTTGCCGCGCTGCAGTCCATACTGGGCAAGGTGGGCGTGCAGGATATGGATTCCACCCTGGCCACCGCCCTGCGCACCGTGGTGGTGCTGGTCTTTGCCTGGGCCATTGTGCTGGGCAAGAAAGAGGGCGGCGACTGGAAAAAGATGACCCGCCGGGACGCCGTGCTCCTGGTGCTGTCCGGGATCACCACCGGCGCCAGCTGGCTGTGCTACTACCGGGCGCTGCAAACCGGCCGCGCCAGCGTGGTGGTGCCCATCGACAAGTGCTCCATGCTCTTTGCCGTGGCGCTGTCCGCCATCTTCTTAAAAGAGAAGCAGACTCGCCGCAGCCTACTGGCGCTGGCACTGGTGGTGGCAGGCACTTTCATGATCGCCTTGGCCTGACCGGATATACATAGAATGCAAAAAGGACCGTATCTCTCAGATACGGTCCTTTCCTCTTTGCTTTATAAGCACTGATTATCCCAGCGCATAGGCCAGATCGCCTGCAGCGTCCGTTGTAGGCTTCCCCTGCGCATACCCATAGGCAGTGGGCACAAAATACATCTTGGTGGCCTTGCCGTCCTTGGTGATCAAGCTGACGGCATAACCCTGCTTTGCCTGCTTCAGCCGTTCCATTTGGTCAGCGCCCGGCTGTACACCGGCAAGCGTGCGGGCAATGGCTTTTCGGTCCGTTACCGTACGGAACGGATCGGTATAAAGGGACGCAAAATTTTTGCGCACCACCTGGCCGCCCAACAGACTCTCCGGGCGGGTTAGGTAATAGCCGTCCTCACTGTCCGGCTCGCCCAGCAGGCATTCGGTATAATCAGCTGTCACCGTACAAATCGGCGATACCAGCATCGTCTCCACCTGATCGGCAGACGGCAGCGTGGTCTGCGCCCCATAGATAAAGCCGTCTTTTGCAGCAGCTTTAAGGTGCGATTCGCCCCGCCGGACTGATTGGGCAGATACACCACCGAGCGTTCCACCGGGCACGGCGGATCGCTGTCTGTATGGGTGCTGTAAAAAGCGGTTATAATAGGTACGCAAGGCCTGCGTCCATCTTTTGCAGTTGGCGGCGGGTCTTGCTGTCCGTGCCCGGGCGCACCTGGTAAATGGCAAAGGACACAGTGCTCCAGGACGCGTCTTGCATATTCATATAGGTCCAGTCCGCCTGGGTCAGCTCCATAAAATCTGCTCGAATGGCAGCGTAGTAGGCGGTCTGATCCACCTGCACCTCGCCCCGATTGTCCTCCATGGTCTGGTTCCAGTACAAATCGTCTCGTTCCGTGCTGATTAAGGACACCAGCAGCAGGTTCTCCTTGGCGCTGTTCTTCACAAAGGGCTGTTGCTGCTTATATTCCTTGGTGGAGCGGATCACATTGGCGCCGTTGTCCCCGTAAGCGGTATAGATCCGGGTCAGGACCTTGCCGTTCTTTAATTTGTATCGAAAACTGGACTTAAAGCCGCTGCCGCCCAGCGCCTCAGTCTCTGCTGCGGTAATGCAATCCCGATGCAGCTGCACAATGGCAGCCACAGACGCCAGATCCGTAAAAGTATAACTGGACTCCAGCTCTTGCGACTCCGTCGTATCGGTAGAAACCGAGTGCGTACCCGGCCCAACATATAATCCGGCAGATCCACCAGCGGGTCCTGCACCATAGGCTGCACCGTCACCTGCGCCACATCCTCTGCTGCCGTTTAAGACCTTGTTGCGGTAGTCGCTGCCCTGCACGCCTAAAAGGCACACGGTGCCAACGGTCACCACCACTAAGGTACTGCACAGCACCGCGGCAGTGGGATTAACGACCTTGCGGGTGTACACCAAGGTACACACCAGGGTCATCACGCCCACACCGGCACCACACAGCAGCGCATACACGCCATACTGATTCGCCTGCAAGGTTAGCAGCATAGGCAAACACACCAGGCTCAGCGCCGCTCCGGTGGTGGCCAGCACGTAGACCACCGGTGTGGACAGGGTCTGCTCCGCGCACTCGCCGGAGCGCCGCCGATAAAAAGAACATTCCGGCGAAGAAGCTGACTGCCCCTACCAGCAAAGCCGCCAGCAGCAAATAGCGAAAACCAAACACCCCCTGCACCCCAAAGGGCACATACGCGATAGGGCTGACCAGTGCCACGATCCGTACTGGCTGCTGGTTCAGCCCGGACAGGAAAGCGGGAAACAGCTCTGCATAAGAAATCAGTCCCAGGGGCAAACAGCCGCCGATACCGATAAGCAGGGTCCAGTATTGCCACACTTTGCCAGCCGTAACGGCGCATAGCAAACAAATACAGTAGAAGGCCGCCGCCGCTGCAAAGGCAACTGCCAGCAGCCGCAGGCCGTAACCGGCATCCAGTTGAACATGCCACTTGCGAGGAATCAGCTGTGGCACCAACCAGCATCCGATCCCGGCGCCGCAAAAGGCCAGCAAAAGCACCAATTCCCCTATCACCCACTTGACAAAGTAAAAAGTGCGCCGAGTCACCGGCAGGGATAAATAGAAATCGCTTTGCCGCCGGCTGTAAAGAAAGCGAAAAGCAGATATGGCAAAGAACGCCCCCGCCATGATTGTGGCGGCGGACAAAAACAGCGCTATACTGCCAAAAATGCGCACCGTCTGATCCTGCGCGGCGACAGTGTCGGTATCCTGATTCATAAGTGCCTGCAAAAGGCCGTGGCACAGCGCATACAAGAAGCCTAAAAACGGAAACAATGCCAGCCAAACAGACATACGGCGCCCCTCCCGCTGCAAAGCGGAAAACAGCACCCACTTAGATGACCTTGTTGATGTCATAACCGGCCACCTCCATTTCGCTGATAAATAATTCTTCCAGAGTAATCGGCAGGGTCTCGCAAAACAGCGGATGCAGCCGCTGCACCAGCGCCAAAGTCTCTGTTTCCGTGCCCCGCACCGTCATCTCAAACAGCTTGCCCTGCTGGCTGCATTTGAGCAAATTCAGCCCGGAGCGCACCGTTTCAAAATCCGCCGGATCCGCCAATGCAAACTGCACGCGGGTGATTCCCAACTTCAGCCGATCCAGGTCGTCCTCGCACAAGGCACCACCCCGATGGAGCAGCCCCACATGGTCGCACACATCCTCCAGTTCTCGCAAATTGTGACTGGCGATCATCACAGACGCGCCGTTCTCCGCCACAAAGTCCACCAGCAGCTTCTTCACCAGTTCCCGCACCACCGGGTCCAGGCCGTCAAAAATCTCGTCAAACAAGATACAGCGAGGCTGGGTGGACAACCCCAGCAGAATCGCAGCCTGGCGCTGCATACCCTTACTCATCTTGCCCAGCCGAGCATCAAAGGAAATGGGGAACAGCTTTTCCATCCGGGCAAAGTAGTCCTCGCTCCACCCGGGATACACGCTGCGGTACAGCCGTGCCAGCCGCCGCACGGTGGCGGTGGGAGCTAAATACGGATAGTCCGAGATAAACACAGTGCTGCGCTTGACCTGCTCGTTCTCAAAAGGCGCCTGGCCGTTAATGAGCACCCGCCCGCTGTCCGGCCGATACACACCGGCCAAAATGCGCAGCAGCGTGGACTTACCGGCGCCGTTAGAGCCTACCAGCCCAAAAACGGAGCCGTCCTGCACCTTCAGCGTCAAGTGGCGCAAGGCGGTAACACAGTCAAACTGCTTGCTCACATCTTGAATTTCAATCATCTCGGTCTCTCCTCTCCATCTGTTCTTCTACAATCTGCTCCAGCTCCTGCCGGGTCAGGCCGGCGTCTGTCGCTGCCTGTACTGCTGCGGCAAAGCGATCTGCCGCCAGCTTCTTAAACTGGGACAGCTGATCCTTCTCCGGCGAAATAAAAGCACCCCGCCCGGCTACTGTATAAAGCACGCCGTTCATCTCCAGAGCGGCATAGGCCTTTGTACCGTGTTGGGGTTAATGCCCAGTTGCTGTGCCATGGCACGCACCGACGGCAGCTGCTGGTCCGGCAGCAACAGCCCCAGGGACACATACCGCACGATCTGCGCTTGCAGCTGCTGGTGAATGGGCACCCGACTGCGATTATCTATATGAAACAACCGTGCACGCTCCTTTTTCTCGTTCTCTGTACTATACATAGTAGTACACTATGACTATACCATACTCATCGCCAATCGTCAACCACCGTTTACAGCCAAATTCGCGCACTTTCCGACAAAATATCCGGTCTTTTGTCGCAGAACATTTAACCCAAATTTAACATTGGCCGAATTCAAACTTAACAGACTTCCTATATGCTAAGTGGGAACGAAATAAAAAACAAGACAAAACAGAAAACAGCGGGGTATATCCGATGACAATTTTCAACTTCTTAAGCCTGATCGGCGGTCTGGCGCTCTTTCTCTTTGGCATGAATGTGATGGGCAGCGGCCTGGAAAAAATGGGCGGCGGCAAATTCGAGTCCGTGCTGGAAAAAATGACCAACAACCGCATTAAGGGCGTGCTGCTGGGCGCCGGCGTTACCGCCGTGATCCAGTCCTCCAGCGCCGTGACCGTGATGGCCGTGGGCTTTGTAAATTCCGGCATTATGGCACTGAACCAAGTGGTGGGCATTATTATGGGCGCCAATATCGGCACCTGTATCACCTCCTGGCTGCTGTCGCTCACCGGCATTGAGAGCAGCAATGTATTCTTGACCATGCTGAAACCCAGCACCTTCTCCCCGATACTGGCGCTGATCGGCATTGTACTCTATATGTTCTGCAAAAGCGAGAAGAAGAAGGAACTGGGTTGCCCATTCTCCTGGGATTCTCTACTCTGATGTTCGGCATGGAGGCTATGAGCGGCGCTGTGGCACCGCTGGAGAGCGATCCGGCCTTTACCGGCGTATTCACCATGTTCTCTAACCCCATTCTGGGCGTGCTGGTGGGTATGATCCTCACCGCCATCATTCAAAGTTCTTCCGCTTCCGTGGGTATTCTGCAAGCACTGTCCGCCACCGGTGCCTATCTCCGTGGGCGCCGCATTTCCCATTATTTTGGGGCAAAATATCGGCACCTGCATCACGGCGCTGATCTCCAGTATCGGCACCAACAAAAACGCCAAGCGCACCGCTGTCATTCACCTAACCTTTAACATCATCGGCGTGGTGTGCGGAATGGCACTGTTCTACGGTGCCAATGCCATCTTCCACTTTGCCTTTTTGGACAAAGCGGTGAACGGCGCAGACATTGCTGCCATTCACACCGCATTCAATGTATTTTTGCACTGTGCTGCTGTTCCCCTTTGGCAAGCAGCTGGAAAAGCTGTCCTGCCTGATCGTGCGGGACAAGGCAGACAAGACGCAGCCCGCTGCCGCAGACAGCGACGCACTGGTAGAGGAACGCTTTTTGATGTCCCCGTCCTTTGCCATTGAGAAGTGCCGGGAGCGCACCAACGATATGGCCCGCCTGGCCCAGAAAAAAACACCCTGCTGTCCCTGGGCTTCATCCGGGTCTACAATAAGAAAGACAGCGAGGCTATTCACCAAAATGAAAAGGCGCTGGATGCCTTTGAGGACGAACTGGAGACCTACCTGGTCAAGATCAGCAGCATGCAGCTGAGCCTGGAGAACAGTATGCAGGTGAGCAAGCTGTCCCACGCCATCGGCAACTTTGAACGGATCGGCGACTACGCAGTGAATATTCTAAAAACCAAGCGCACCATGCACGAGGACAAGATCCACTTCTCCAAGGAAGCCTCCAAGGAGCTGGAAGTGATGAGCAGCGCCGTGCAGGAGATTATCACCAAGGCCACCAACGCCTTTATTGAGAACGATGTGGCTGCCGCCCAAACCATTGAGCCGCTGGAGCAGGTGATTGACAACTTAAAGGCAGAGCTGCGCGCCCGCCACACCAAGCGCTTGCAGGCCGGGGAATGCACCATTGAGACCGGTATGCTGTTCTTTGACATCATCAACAGCTTTGAGCGCATTGCGGACCACTGCTCCAATCTGGCTGTGTGCATTATCGAGCTGAGCCAGGGCAGCTACCAGACCCATCGCTACTTAAAGAGCGTAAAGAGCCAAGAGAACGCCCGGTTTATGGAAAGCTTTGAGGATTATTTGCGCAAATACGCATTGCACTAACGGTGAATTTTTGCTATGCTAAAAGGAGTAGGAGGTGACGGTGTGAGCCAAAAGATCTATATTGTAGAGGACGATGCCAGTATTCGAGAGCTGGAAAGCTATGCCCTAAAGAGCGCCGGATTTGAAACACTGGGATTTGAGAACAGCCGGGATTTCTTCGCCCAAATGGAGAGCCACCTGCCGGATCTGATCCTGCTGGACATTATGCTGCCGGGCACAGACGGACTGAAAGTGCTGGAGACCATTCGCTCCACCCCCGCTTACAGCAAACTGCCGGTGATCCTGGTGACTGCCAAAACCGGCGAGATCGACGCAGTTAAAGGGCTGGACTCCGGCGCCGATGACTATATAACCAAGCCCTTTGGGGTGATGGAGCTGATCTCTCGGGTAAAGGCGCTGCTGCGCCGCATCGACCGGGTGAAGAAAGAGGATCTGAACTACGGCACCATTCGCATAGACGTGAGCCGACACACCGTGCAGGTAGACGGCAACGAAGTGGAGCTGACCTATAAAGAATACGAAATTCTCAAGTACCTGATGAAGAACCGGGGCATTGTGCTCACCAGAGACTCCCTGATGGAAAAAATTTGGGGCTACGATTTCGAACACGGCAACCGCACGGTGGATGTACATATCCAGTCCCTGCGCAAAAAGCTGGGCACCGCCGGGGACGCCATTAAAACCATTCGCAATGTGGGCTACAAGATCGGTGACTGATCATGCGTAAGAAAGTCTTTTTCCGTGTATTTTGCTTTACCGCTCTGGCTGTGATCGCCACCGTGGTGCTCATCACCCTGGCGCTGACAGTGGCACACGGCGACACCGGTGCCTTGACCGGCGCCATCATCCGCAAGGAGCTGCCCTATGTACTGGGCATTTTAGCGGCAGTGCTGGGGGCTTCCGTGCCGGTTAGCTACGCCATCACCGGCGCAATTATTCAACCGCTGGAACAGTTGGGCGAACACATCGACCATATTGACCGGGTACAAACCGAAAAAGAGCTGCGCCCCTTTGTGGAGAAGATCCGGGCCAATAATGAAAAAAAGCGCCAGCTGGAAAAACAAAAAAAGCAATTTACCGCCAATGTGTCCCACGAACTGAAAACCCCACTGACCTCCATTGCCGGTTATGCTGAACTGATCGAAAACGGAATGGCTCGGCCGGAGGACATAAAGCCCTTTGCCCACACCATTCGCAAGCAGGCGCAGCGGCTGGTGTCTTTGGCAGAAGGATATTATTCAACTGTCCCAGCTAGAGGAGAACGACGGCGAGATCCTCTTTGAAGAAGTGAATTTAACGGAATTGGCGTCGGACTGCGTGCAGTCCCTGCAAATCAATGCCCAAAGCCGAACAGTAGACCTGCACCTGGCGACCCCGGAAGCGCCCATTTACATTAAGGGCAACAAAAGCCTGCTGGAGGAACTGCTCTACAACCTGTGCGACAACGCCATTCGCTACAACAAGCCCCAAGGCAGTGTTACGGTAACCCTGCACCCGGAGCAGGGCGGCACCGCCTTACAGGTGGCCGACACCGGCATCGGCATACCGGAGAAGTACCGGGAGCGTATCTTTGAACGCTTCTTTCGAGTGGACAAAAGCCGCAGCAAAGAGACCGGCGGGACCGGGCTGGGGTTGGCCATCGTCAAGCATATTGCCCAGGTGCACGACGCAACGATGGAGCTGGACAGCGTGGAGGAAAAGGCACAACCATTACCGTGCACTTCCCGGAATAATATGGTATATATATTTATATAAGAAACGGACAGCCGTGGCAGCTGTCCGTTTTTTGCGCTTTTATAGTTTTTATACATTTTACGGCACTTGTCAAATTTTCAGACATTTCGTTATAAATAACTAATTACAAATCGTTATCGCGGTCATATACTATGTGTAGAAATTTTAGAAAAGGAGTTTTAGTTGTGGCTACGAAGCAAAAAAGCCGATGGCAAAGACCATCATCAAGGCCGCCGTGATTATCGGCGTGCTGATCATTCCGCTGATGTACAGTTACTTCTATCTGAGCGCGTTCTGGGATCCGTATTCCCGCTTGCAGGATGTATCTGTGGCGGTAGTCAACCTGGACCAAGGCGCTAAAATCAACGGCAAAGACCGCAATGTAGGTAAAGAGATTTGTGACAATTTAGAGGAAGACGGCTCGCTGAACTTCCACTTTGTCAGTGAGGCAGACGCAAAAGACGGTCTGATGAACGACAAGTATTATGCCGAGGTTCTGATTCCGGCAGACTTGACCGATTCCATCTCCACGGCCTCCAAGAATACCAAGAAGCAACACGCCCAAATCCAATATGTTGCCAACCAAAAGCGCAACTACTTAGCCTCCCAGATTTTGGAAAGCGGCATGATGCCCACCATTAAAGAAACCGTCAACGGTGCGGTAAACAAGGAAATCACCGCCACCCTGACAGATAAGCTTTACTCCGTGCCGGACGCGCTGGAGATCCTGAAAGACGGCTTACAGCAGCTGTCTGACGGCGCCGGTTCCGTAAAAGGCGGCCCAGCAGCTGTCCACCGCCACCATCAGCCTGAATGTAGGCACGGAAAAGCTGGCAAAGGGCAGCAAAGACCTGGTCAGCGGCCTGTCTGTATTTAAGGCCGGTACCGCCAAGCTGGCAGACGGCGCAACCCAGGTAGACACCGGCGCCGCCAAGCTGCAAAAGGGCGCTGCCACCTTGAAAGCCGGCACCCAGCAGCTAAACAACAATGTACCCGCCCTGAAAGGCGGCGTAAAGAAGCTGAACGACGGTGCCACCGCGTTGGCAGACGGTTCCGCTGCCCTAAGCACCAACCTGAAAGCATATACCGACGGCGTGGCTAACGCCTCTGCCGGCAGCGACGATGTGATGGACGGTATCGCCAAGCTCCAGTCCGGCATTACCGGTCTGGAAAGCGGCTTGGTCGACTTGAAGACCCAGTCCGCAGACGGCGCCACCGACTTGGCTGCCGCGGAGAAGAAGCTGGAGACTGGCGTGGACCAGATGACCACCCAGCTGAGCGTCTACACCACCGGTGTAGACAGCCTGATCACCAACTTTGAGACCAGCGTAAAGCTGCTCACCGGGGCTTATCCCTACATTAGCAACGCCGCTGTGCAGCAGCAGGTGGGTCAGTATCTGCAACAGTGCAACACCGCAGAAAATCGAGAGAAACTTGCCAAGCTGAAGCAGGGCAAGAGCCAGATCAATACCGGTTTGGCCACCATGAAGCAGGGCGTGCAGCTGCTGGAGACCGACTCTGCCAAGAGTATGGCCAAACTGCAAGCGGGTATCGGCCAGGTACAGGCCGGTGTCAAAATGTTAGACGACGGTGCTGTGGCTCTAAACACCGGCACTGCAAAACTGCAAAAGGGCCTGCAAACCCTGGAAAAGAACAATGATGCGCTGAACGCAGGCGCAGCCGCCGTAGCCACCGGCGCAAGCCAGTTGGCAGACGGCACCGACACCCTGCTGTCCTCCTCCGGCACGCCTGGCCAAGGGCGTAACCGCACTGGACAGCGGCGCAGGCGACCTGCTGGCAGGCGTAAAGGCACTGAAAGCCGCCACTGCCCAGCTGGCAGACGGTTCTGACCAAATCAACACCAAGACGACGACCATTCAAAACGGTGCCTCCCAACTGCAAAGCGGGATCAACCAGCTGAACGGCGGTGCCTCTCAACTGGAAAACGGTGCTGCCAAGCTGAACACCGGTGCCGCCGCATTAAAGGCCGGCACAGACACCGCCAAGGACGGTGTGGAGGAAAACCTGACCACCACCAACGACCAGCTGAAGGCTCTGGACGGCTTGGCCGATTACAGTGAGGAAGCCGGTATCCACCGACACCCAGCATGTGCAGCCGGTAGACAACTACGGCTCCGCATTCGCCCCTTACTTTATGAGTCTGTCGATGTGGGTCGGCGGTTTGATGATCTTCTTCGGTATCTACCTGGATTATCAAAAGAAAATTCGTATTCTGTCTAAAGACAGCGACCATGTGGTACTGCGTGCATTCGTGTTCATGCTGCTGGGTCTGCTCCAGGCGGTGCTGCTGGCATTCGTAATCCACCACGCGCTTGGTATTAAAGTCGCCAACTTAGGTATGCTGTACCTGTCTTGCTGTTTGGTATCGCTGACCTTTATCTCGATCATTCAGTTCTGCCTGGTACACTTGGGCGACGCAGGCAAGTTTGTTGCGCTGCTGCTGCTGATCTTGCAGCTGACCTCCTGCGCAGGCACCTTCCCCATCGAGACCTGCCCCACCTTCTTCCAGAAGCTGTATCCGTTCATGCCCATGACCTACTCCGTGCGCCTGTTTAAGGAAGCACTGGCCGGCACATGGAACGGCAGCGTTACCAAGGATGTACTGATCCTGGTGGCCATTATGGTGGTATTCACCCTGGCAACCACCCCCTGCTGAGTGCCTACCGTGATCGTCATAAAATCAAAGAGATGATGGCAAACGGACCGAAAGCTGTGCTGAAGAAATAAATCCTCAAACCCCTTTCAAGCTGGAGCCTGTAAACAATTGCAGGCTCCTTTTTTACGGCATAAACAAAGCCCCGACGGTGCTGCACCGCCGTCCTTTCTGTTTTATGCGATTGTTACAGCGTACCGCTGGCCCGCTCTACCGCCACCTTTTGGCAATCGGCAGCCAAGTGACGCAGCTGCGCCGCCAACTGGTCCGGGGTCTTGCGCATTCCGCTGCGCACCCAATCCAGCACCGTGCCTGTAATGCCGTAGGCAAAAAAGTCCGCAATAAAGTGTTGCTCCTCCTCACTGACCTGCAAACCGGAGCGCAAGTTCAACTTAGCAACTGCATCCCGAAACAGCGTCGCTGCACTCTGGAACAAGAATCGACGAAACTCATCGTCTGCGTGGAGCACCGCATTCTTATAAAGCGCCGCGTCCGCCGCCATCGTCTCAAACATTTGCAACAAATGGGTATTCCAGTTTTCAAAGGTCAGACCGTCGGTAAAGGGATCAAAAATCTCCTGTTTATAAATCTGACCCAGCAGGGCGTACTTGTCTGCAAAATGATAATAAAAGGTTTGACGATTGAGCTGGCACACCGGTTCGTAATATCGGACACGGTGATCTTCTCAAAGGGCGTTTGGCGCATAATGTCCTTCAGCGCCGTCTCCAACGCGGTAACGGTTATTTTTTTTACAGACACAACATTTCCTCCCGGAATATTATTTTATATCGTAGCGGGCAACCGTCGGCGGATAAAATCGTCCACGGTCCGATGATATTCTTCCTCATTGAGCAGGCAGCTTTGGGCGTGCTTGGCGTTGTCAAAAATTTTCAGTTCCTTTTTATCCGCCGGACACAGGTTATAGAGTTCGTACACCATCTCCGGGGGTACAAAGTCGTCCAGCGCACCGTGGATAAAGAGAATGGGCACCTTGGCCTCTCGCACGCTTTGGCGCACATCTGTCTTTTCCAAATCGAACCCGGCCAGGCGTTTGTTCATCTCATTTAACAGCCACAGCACCGGCTGGGGGTGGCGCAGCCCGGCATTCCGAGCCACATAGGAAAACTCGTCCTTGGCACTGGTATAGGCGCAGTCGGAGATAATCAGCTTGACACAATCCGGGCAGCGGCTGCCTGCCAGCTGCAACACGGTAGCAGCGCCCATAGACACCCCGTGGAGTATCACGGTAATATCCTGCCCAAAGCGGGCAGTCAGGTACTCGATCCAGCGGAGCATATCTTGGCTCTCATAGTAATCAAAGCCCACATACTCGCCACTGGAGGCACCGGCGCCCACATGGTCGCAGCAAAAGAAGCCGTAGCCCAGGTCGTGGTAGTGCTTAATAAAAGTATGCGGGTCCACCGTGTGATCTGCATGGAACCGTGGGAGCCGAACACAATCACCTTGAGTCACCCTTCGGCGGCAGATAATACCCCCGCAGCAGGTCACCCCGGTCAGAGGTGATGGTGCAGTTCTCCACCGGCTGGGTGTTGACCCAATCGGTGTACTTTTGGCGCCAGGCGTCCGCCATAGCGTAATCGTCCTTGTCCTTCATCTCCATCAGGCGGGTCATGGGGCGCTTGGGGCGATCCCCACGGCCCATCACCTGCTTATACAGATTGACCGCTTCTGCCGCAACCAAGCCCGCTGCGGCGGCGCCTAATGCCACTGTTTTCAACTTCATAAAAAATCCCCCTTATCCGCCGGCAGCCACAAGCGGCACACCTGCTTCTGTCCCTATTTTACCAAAAAACGACAGGGTTTTCAACTTTGGAAATTTATACGGCACCCGGCAGCGCCTGTCTATTAAAACAGCCCGCTTACCGGAGCAAGTGGGCCAAGGGAATACGCTTATTCTTCTACCGTTTTGGTGGCCACAAAGTGCACCCCGGTGCGGAAGATATTGTCTACCACCACATCGCCCACATGCACCGGCGCCGTGACCTCCACTTTATCCAGAAGCCGCATGGCCTCCTTCATCATATACTTGGGGATCTGGCCGTCCGTCTTTACCGGCAGGCGGCAAGCGCTTTTGCTGCGCAGCCGCACGGTGGAGGTGATTACCCGGGTGGGGTTCTTCAGCTCATTGTGACCGTACTCCGCACCCCGAGGACAACGATTGCCGGTCACCGTATAACCGTGCTCCTCATCTACCTTTAAGTGGCAGCCCTTGGGGCACATAATGCAAATCAAATCCTTCATGCCTGTACCTCCTCTGCTGCAATATGCAAGGTGTCGCCGTCCATCCGTGCCAGCAGCGCCTTAGGAATCTTAATGGTCTCCATCTCGCCGGGAGCCATATGCTCCCGCTTAAAGGACGCAATAACCTGATCGCCGCAGGTCACCTGAATGCGGCTCTCCTTAAACACGCGCCGCACCCGGAAGTAGAACTCCACGCCGTCACTGTCTGCACGGAAACGCTGGGGCACCGTATAGCCGATATGGGCATTGGTTGTCACCTGCACTGTGCGCTCCCGATCCAGCTCGCCGGCCTGCACATAATCCGCAGCCGCCGCGCCGGCAGCCATACTCTCTGCGGTCACAAAGTCTACCAAATCATGCACATGCAGCGCATTGCCGCAGGCAAAAATGCCGGGCACCGAGGTCTCCCGGTTCTCATACACCAACGCGCCGTTGGTGCGTGGATCCATAACGATTCCGGCGTCCCGAGTCAATTCATTCTCCGGGATCAGCCCCACGGACAACAGCACCGTATCGCAGTCAAAAGTCATCTCCGTACCGGGAATGGGACGACGCTGGTCGTCCACCTGGGACACGACCACCTGCTCCACCCGGGCTTTGCCCCGAATGTCCGTAATGGTGTGGGACAGATACAGCGGAATATCAAAATCCTCCAGGCACTGCACAATGTTGCGCTGCAAGCCGCCGGAATAAGGCATTACCTCTACGCAGGCCAGCACCTTGGCTCCCTCCAGGGTCATACGCCGAGCCATAATCAGCCCAATGTCACCGGAGCCGAGAATGACCACACGCTTGCCCACCATGTAGCCCTCCATATTCACATACCGCTGGGCAGCACCGGCAGTGAGCACGCCGGCCGGGCGCGTGCCGGGAATGGAGATGGCACCGCGGGTGCGCTCTCTGCACCCCATGGCCAGCACAATGCTCTTGGCCTCCAGCACCCGGTAGCCCTCTTTCTTGCTTACCGCGTGCACCTGCTTCTCCGGGGTCACCTGGAGCACCATGGTGTCCAGGAATACCTCCACGCCGGTGTCCGCCACCATGGCGGCAAAGCGAGAGGCGTACTCCGGACCGGTAAGCTGCTCTTTGAAGTAATGCAGGCCAAAGCCGTTATGGATACACTGGTTGAGAATACCGCCCAGTTCCTTGTCCCGCTCTAAGATAGCAATGTGTTTCAGCCCTTTGTTCCAGGCTGCATAGGCAGCTGCCAAACCGGCAGGTCCGCCGCCAATTACGATCAGATCATACATTACGCACGCACCTCCCCTTTTGTATAGGCAGTAAGAATTTCGCTGCCGTCCCGATCCTGCAAAATCGTCAACGGCGACACGCCCAGTTCCCGCGCCAGCAGGTCTACCACCCGCGGCCCGCAAAAAGCCGCCCTGGCAGCGCCCCATACCGGCGCCGGTGCGGCGCTTAATGCCATCTACGGATACCGGCGGAATAGGCGAATGAATGGCATCTAAAATCTCGCCCTCCGTCACCGTCTCACATCGGCAGATCACCCGCCCGTAAGCAGGGTTTTTCTCAATCAGCGCCTTGCGTTCCGCAGCGCTCAACCGGTTGAAATGCACTTTCTCCCGGCTGTCTATGTAGCTGTCTTTCTCCGTCAGATCCAGTCCGTCTGCGGCCAGCAGCTCCGCCGCATAATCGGCAATGGCCGGCGCAGAAGTCAGCCCGGGAGAGCGAATGCCCGCCACATTCAGAAAATGCGCCGCCGCAAAATCAATAATAAAATCATCCACGGTGGAATTGGCCCGCATACCGGCAAAGTTGCGGATATTCTGGCGAAAATCTACGCCGGGCACCGTGCGCACCGCCTTTTGGCGCACCTCAGCCAGGCCCGCTGCGGTATCGGAAGTATCGTCCGGATCCCGGCGCACCACCGCATTTGGCCCCACGATCAAATTGCCGTGCACCGTAGGCGCCACCAGCACGCCCTTGCCCTCTTTGCCCGGGCACTGGAAGATCACCGTAGACACCCGGTTGCCCTCGCACTTATCCAGCAGGTAATACTCGCCTACCGTAGGCTCTACGGTAAACGGACGGTACGCCGCCACCAGGTTGTTCACCCGATCGGCGTACACGCCGGCAGCGTTGATCACATACCGAGCCTCCACCGTGTCTTTGCCGTCGGACAGGGCATAGCCCTCCGCTGTCTTTTCAATCTTCTCCACCGGGAACCGACGGCGCAGTTCACAACCGTTTTGCACCGCCACCTCGGCCATAGCCAAACCAAACTCCCAAGGATTAACAATGGCTGCCGTAGGCGCCCACAAAGCACCCTTGGCTGTCTCCGTTACATTGGGCTCCTTGGCTCGCACCTGCGCGGCGTCCCAAAAGCTCCAGCCCCGGCACACCGTTCTCGCGCCCCCCCGCTCCAGCAGGTCCTGCAAGGTATCCATGTCTTCATCGTTCAAGGCCACCACCAGGGGCCGGTGTCTTTCCAAGACACATGGAGCTTTTTGCAAATCTCCCGGCTCATGGCATTGCCTTTTACATTCAGCTTGGCCATCAGCGTGCCCGGGTGCGGATCGTACCCGGCGTGCATAATGGCGCTGTTGGCGCGGGTGGCACCCATACAGATGTCGTTCTCTTTCTCCAACAGAACGACCCGCACCCGGCAGCGCGCCAGCCGGTAAGCACAGGCACACCCGGCAATACCGCCGCCGATGATCGCTACATCATACATTTGTATATCCCCCTTATTCTTGCAAAACAGGCAAAAAAATAAGCAACGAAAAAAGACGGAGCGCTCTGCTCCGTGCTTTTACCGTTACTCAAATCTCTCGGCCGTTATGCACTTAAAGTAATTTTAGTATAACACAAAGAATTGCCGCTGGCAATACGCAAAAAAGATAATGAACATCTGTGCATTATCTTACATCTGCCAAACCCCCGGATTGGTGGAGGACACTGCCAGTGCGCCCGCCTCCAGGGCGTTGACCACATCGGTCTTTTCCGTCACCAATCCCCCGGCGATAATGGGCTTGCCACAGGTGGCAGCCACCCGATGAATCACCTTTGGCATAAGCCCGGGCAGCACTTCGATCAAATCCACACAGCGCTCATTCTTCATTTTGGCTATATTCTCCATTGCAATGGAATCAATCAGAAAAAAGCGCAAAATGGTGCGCAGTCCCTTGGCCTTGGCAAAGCGTAACAGCGGCAGCCGGGTAGAAATAATCCCATCCGGCCGGGCTGCGTGAATCAGATAATCCACTGCTGCCTCCCGGGCAGACAGACCTTCGATCAGGTCTGCGTGCACAAATACCGTTTTGCCCGCCGTCTTCAGCTCGGCCACAATCCGCGGCACGGAATTCAAATCTCCAAACAGCACAAATACCACCCGGCACGGACTGTTCAGACACCGCTCCAACCCCGGCTCGTCCTTTACAGCTGCCACAATGGGGCTGTCCCCAGCGTATTTTCCAAAAATCCCATACTGTTCCCCCCTGTACGGTTTTGGCTTTTTCTCCCTCTCATTGTACCTGTTTTTTCCCGGCAAGTCAACCGGGGACAATCGGGTATTGCTTTAGGCGCTGAATATGGTACAATAGGCTTGAAAAGACAGGGGGATTTTTTATGTTAAAGAAGCACTGCGTGCCCGCACGGCGGGTACGGCCAAAGAGAAGCAGATTTTTATTTTCGGTCACTGTCGGCTGACGGTACTGACCCCGCGACTGATCCGGGTGGAGCACTGCTCCGACGGCGCATTTGAAGACCGAGCCAGCACTGCGGTGTGGTTCCGAGCCTTTGATGTGCCACCGTGCAAGGCAACACTGCACCGGGGAACGATCACCCTAACCACACCGGAGATTACCCTCACCGTCCACGCCCGCACCGGCACGCCGCAGACGGTAACTTTTTCAAACGGCAAAACGGCGGACTGCCTGAACTTCGGCAACCTGCACGGCACCTGCCGCACCCTGGACGCTACCTTTGGGCCGGTCCCTTTGCAGGACGGCCTGGTGTCCCGGGACGGGGTGAGTCTCTTAGACGACAGCCGCAGCTTTTTGTTGGATGCGGACGGCCGTTTCTGCCCCCGCAAGAGAAAGGGCAAAGATGTGTATGTATTTGCCTACGACCACGACTACCGGGCAGCGATACAGGATTTTTATAAAATCAGCGGATCGGTGCCCCTGATCCCCCGGTTTGCCCTGGGCGTGTGGTGGAGCCGCTACCACGCCTACACCCAGGAGGAATACTTAGGGCTGATGAAGCGCTTTGCGGCGGAAAATGTGCCGCTGACGGTAGCCACCGTGGATATGGACTGGCACTGGACGGACCCCAACAAACGCTTTGGCACCCACTATAAGGGCAAAGACGGCTGGACAGGCTATTCCTGGAATACGGAACTGTTCCCGGACTACAAGGCCTTTTTGCAGGATCTGCACCAAATGGGGTTGCACACCACCGTCAACCTACACCCGGCGGACGGGGTGCGCGCCTTTGAGGATCCGTACCCGGCCATGGCTAAGGCGATGGGGCTGGATCCGAAATCCAAGCAGGATATTCCGTTCCGGTGCGGCAGCGATACCTTTTGGAACGCCTACTTTGATGTGCTCCACAAGCCCTATGAAAAAGAGGGCGTGGACTTTTGGTGGTTGGACTGGCAACAGGGCAAAAAAAGCGATGTGCCCGGGCTGGACCCGCTGGTGGCGCTGAACCACTATCATTATTTGGACAACGCAGAGAACGGCAGGCTGCCGCTGATCCTGTCCCGCTACAGCGGCCCGGGTGCCCACCGCTATCCCCTGGGCTTTTCCGGCGACACCGCCCAAAGCTGGCGGGTGCTGCACTTTCAGCCCTACTTTACAGCTACGGCAGCCAATGTGGGCTACACCTGGTGGAGCCACGACATCGGCGGCCACTACCTGGGCGAGCGCAACGAGGAGCTGTACCTGCGCTGGCTGCAACTGGGGGTATTCAGCCCCATTCTGCGGCTGCACTCCACCTCCAACGACCTGATGGGCAAAGAGCCTTGGCGCTATCGGCCGGATGTGTGCGCCGCTGCCAAGGACTGGCTGCGCCTGCGCCATCGGCTAATTCCCTACCTCTACACAATGGACGCTCGCACCCACCGGGAGGGACTGGCCCTGTGTGAGCCACTGTACTATGCCTACCCGGAGGCGGAGGAAGCCTACGACAAAGCCTACCGCAACGGCTACCTGTTTGGCAGCCAGCTGTTGGTGTACCCCATCACCTCTCCGCAAAAAAGCAGCTGGGTATGGGCGCTGTGGACGCCTGGATCCCGCCGGGACGGTGGACGGATCTGTTCACCGGGGCGGTCTACACCGGTCCCCTGTGCCTGACCCTTCACCGGGAATTGACGGAAATGCCGGTGCTGGCCAAGGCCGGGCCATCCTACCGCTAAGCGACGACCCGGGCAACGCCTGTGGCAACCCGGCGGCGCTGACCCTGTGGCTCTATGCCGGGGACGGCGACTTTACCTTATATGAGGACAACGGCCAAACGGATTTTGACACCCACAAGGCCGAGACCCAAATCACCCAGCAGCTGCAAGGCAGTACACTGACGGTGACTGTGGCATGCCCACCGCCGGCGACTGCATCGTGCTGCCGAAAAAGCGACAGCTAACCTTGGTATTCAAGGATCTGGAGCCGTCCGTCCTCACCTGCGCAGAAGCGGAAGTGACCCAAAATGCCGCAGGCGAAGCTACCGTCATTCTTACCGACTATGACCCTACTGTGGGGATACAACTGCACCTGCAAGGGGCTACCTACCGCAAGGCAGTACCGGTCAAAGCGCGGGTGCTGAACATCTTTTGCCGCTGGCAGGGCAGCAATGCGCACAAAACCCAGTGCTACCGTTTGTTCAAAATCGCCAAAACCAAAGAGGAACTGCGCCGGGCGCTGAAGCGCACCCGCCTGCCGGGCACCGTGCGCCGGGCAGTAGAAGAAACCCTCTTGCAAACGGACGCATAATCGTGTAAAATGGTACGGCAAATCAACGAGAGGGCGGCAGACATCTGCCGAAAATGAAAATATATGGAACAACGCGAACAACTGGGCAGCCGCCTGGGCTTTATTCTGCTGAGCGCCGGGTGCGCCATCGGCATTGGCAATGTGTGGAAATTCCCATACATGGTGGGGCAATACGGCGGCGGCGCCTTTGTACTGATCTATCTGTTTTTCTTAGTGATCCTGGGCATACCGGTGATGACCATGGAATTTGCCATGGGTCGCGCCGGCCAGCGCAGCCCCCGCCCGGCTGTACCAGCAGTTGGAGCCGAAGGGCAGCAAGTGCACCTGCACGGCTATGTGGCCATGGCCGGCAACTATATTCTGATGATGTTTTACACCAGCGTGGCCGGGTGGATGCTGGACTACTTTGTCCGCACCGCCGGCGGCCAGTTCGTAGGCGCCGACACCGACGGTGTGGCGGCACAATTCAGCCAAATGCTGGGCGACCCGCTACGCATGACTCTGTTTATGGGCATTATCGTCGTGTTGGGCTTCTTGGTGTGCTCCTTTAGCCTGCAAAAGGGGCTGGAGCGCATTACCAAGTGGATGATGGTGGCACTGCTGGTCATTATGGTGGTGCTGGCGATCAACAGTGTATGCACCGCCGGGGGCAGCCAGGGGCTGCGCTTTTACCTGGTGCCGGATTTGGCACGGATGAAGAAAGTGGGCATCGGCAATGTGGTGGCCGGAGCCATGAACCAGGCGTTCTTTACCCTGAGTCTGGGCATCGGCGCTATGGCCATCTTTGGCAGCTATATCGGCAAGGAGCGCGCACTGATGGGCGAGTCTGCCCGGGTGGCGGCGCTGGACACGCTGGTGGCTCTGTGCTCCGGACTGATCATTTTCCCCGCCTGCTTTGCCTACGGTGTGCAACCGGACAGCGGTCCCAGCCTGATCTTCATTACCCTGCCTAATATCTTTAACCACATGCCCCTGGGGCGCGTGTGGGGCAGCCTGTTCTTTGTGTTTATGAGCTTTGCCGCCTTTTCCACCGTGCTGGGCGTGTTTGAAAACATTGTGTCCTGCACCATGGATCTGTCCGGCTGGAGCCGCAAAAAGGCCTGCCTGTTCAACGGCATTCTCATGCTCCTGCTGAGTATGCCCTGCGTATTAGGGTTCAATGTGCTCTCCAAGTTCCAGCCTTTGGGTCCGGGCACCGGCGTGCTGGATCTGGAGGACTTTGTGGTGAGCAATCTGCTGCTGCCGCTGGGCTCTCTCATCTTTATTTTCTTCTGCACCTCCCGCTACGGCTGGGGCTGGAAGGACTTTACCAAAGAGGCCAACACCGGCAAGGGACTGAAAGTGCAGCGCTGGATGCGTGGCTATATGTGCTATGTGCTGCCCGGTACTGGTGGCCGTAATCCTGGTGCTGGGGCTGATCCGCCACTGATAAAACGGCAGTCGCGCCAAATTGTCGCATAAATACAGACAAAAAGCCTTTTCTGCAATGGAAGTTGCAAAAAAGGCTTTCTTTTTTACCAGAGATAGGCTACTCTATATCTTAGGATCGTGTTGCCAAAAATCGAAAACGCAACCGGAACATATAGGGGGAAGCAATATGGAAGAAAAGAAGTATATCGGCCGCCGGGAACAAACCGGCTTTTTGGTGGGTCTCAGCGGCCAAAATATGGTCTATTCCCTAATTGGAGCGTCATTCTTTACTTATTTTATGACGGATATTGCCCTGTTCCCGGCACTGGTGGTCAGCGTGCTGCTGATCGTAATGAAAGTGTGGGACGGGGTCAACGATCCCATTGTCGGCTCCTTTATTGATAAACACACCTTCAAAAACGGCGAAAAGCTGCGGCCGTTTTTGCGCTACACCCCGCTGCCGGTAGGGATCTTTACCGTGCTGCTGTTTGTGGTGTTCTCTACCAAAGAAGAGCTGTTGTGGCTGCGGGTCAGCTACTTTGTGATTATGTATATTTGTTGGGATCTGGCCTACACGGTGCAGGATGTGTCCATCTGGGGCATTACCGCCGCCGTATCGCCCAATTCCAATGAGCGGGACCGGTTCGTCCAATGGGCGCGCACCATCGGCTCCTGCGTATATAGCGCATTCAGCACCGTCATTCCCATGGCGCTGGAGATGATAGCCAACGCCACCGGAGCAAGTATGGCGCTGATGGCGCTGGTGTTTGCCCTGATTTTCGGGCTAGGCGGCTCCATGCTCAGCTACCGCTGCTATGCGGCACAGGAGCGGATCCATGTGGTGCAGGAGGTGCAGCAGCAAAGCCTGTGGGAGAGCTTTTCCTTGCTGTTTAAGAACAAAATGCTGCTGCTTGTGACCCTTGCCAATCTACTGGGTGCTCTGGGCTTTGGCGCCAATTTGGTGACCTACTTCTTCAAGTACGAGATTGCCGCGGACTTTTTGGGCGAGAACAGCCTGATCGGCGCGCTGGGGCTGTCCACCATCTACTACATTATGACCGGGCTGCCGGGCTTTTTTAGGTATGCTGGCGGCAGATAAGATCAAAAAATGGTCTGCACGGCTATGTGAATGCTCTGATCGTGATGCAGGCCTGCAATATTTTAGCGCGCATTGCCGCGTACTTTATTGGATTTGAGGGCAAGAATTTGTGGTTTGCCATGGCGGTGATCGGCCTGGGCGGTATTCCCCTGGGTGCCGCCGCCATTGCCCAAACTGCCATCTTCTGCGACAGCATCGACTATATGGAGTGGAAGACCGGCAAGCGCACCGAGGGCATCACCTTCTCCATGCAGACCTCGTTTACAAAAATCTCCAGCGGTATTACCGCCGGCCTGGCGACCCTGGCGCTGCACCTGCTGCACTACAAGCCCATTGAGGGGCGTCCACCTACCTGGGCACCCAAAGTGCCGCCTTTGACCGCTGGATCTGGCCGCTGGTGATTCTGACCCCGGCCATTGCCAGTCTGCTGTATATTGTCCCGCTGCTGTTTATCCGCTACACCCCCGCCCAACGGGCACAGGTGGAGCAGGAGCTAAAAAGCCCGCAGGGCAGCGACGGACAGCCAAAACACTTGATACACACAAAAAGAGCACGCAGTTCGCACTGCGTGCTCTTTTTGTTTTTGTCTATTTACAGAGTCGTGTTGGCAGTAACAACCGCCCGGTGTCAATCCCTCAGAGCGAACTGCACCTCCACCGGCTCACCGGCCTTGCAGTGCAGGGTGCGTACCGTTTGGCCGCAGCGCACGGTCAGCGTGCGGTCCACATCGGCGGTGAGCACCGCCTGCACCGTACCGGCCGCCAGATCCCATTGCAGTCGGGTAACGGTGGCTCGGTTGCGGGTCTTTAGTCCGGTGAGGCGTCCCTGTCAAATCCGCTCTCCGGCAGCGCCGGCAGCAGTTCGATCTCATCGGCATTGAGTACACTAGCGCCTCGTGCACAATGCCCAAATAGCCGATGGCAAAATCCGTACAGTAGCAGCTGCCCCGGTCATAGTCATGGTTGGTCATCAGGGAGTTGTACCGGATCTTATGGTTCATCAAATTCACCAGTGCGTCCGTCAAGGCAGCGCGGTCTTGCAGCCGGGCAGCGATCAGGCTGCGGTGCACCAGGGCGTGGGATGCCTCATTCTCGCTTTTCCGATTCTCTACCGCCTGCTTGCAGGCAGCGGTCAGCCGGGCATTGCCCCGGGTCTCCATCAGCGGCCAGGCACAGTACAGGTGGCTCAAGTGCCGGTGCTCGTTATTCTCATCAAAAGCAGTCGTAGCCCATTCCTTCAGCGCTCCGGTATCGTCATACAGATAGGGCGGCAGGTTCGTTTCCAACTGCTTCCACCGACTTTGGTCCGCACCGGGAGACATCGTTCATCACGGAAAGCAGCATTTCCATATTATCCCGGCAAGCAGCAATATCAATGGCGCAGTTGGCGTCTGACGGGCTGGCATAATTATCCGGATTATTTTCCGGCGAATAGCTGGGCACAATGCAGTAACTTTGGCCCTCGCCCAGCGCCGTCTTTCCCTTTTCATAATGAATGGAGCCGTCCGCCGAAGTGTAATATTCCGGGGTCAGCAGCTGCGCCCAGTAGTTGGCGGCCTTGGTCAACAGCGGGTAGAGAATATCCTCCTCCAGCCGCAGATAGCCCCGCCTCTCTATGGCTGCCACCTGGGCATCGGTCAGATCCTTTTCCGTGGCAGACAAAACGGAGCGCAGCGCCTGCAAGTTGAATTCGTCGCTGAGGGGGATCTGAATATTGCCGTAGCTTTGCAGAGTCTCATACAGCGGGCGCAGCATCCAGGACGCCCCGGCGTTCCAGTACCGGAAGGGGTAGGGATAGCAGGTCTCCGTCAGCACCGCCTTGGCCCCGTCCGTATTCACCGGCGCCTGAATAGCGTCTGTAAAGCCGTGGGTGGCCCGGGCATTTTCCTCCCAATCCGGCATCTGGCGCAGCAGGAAGTACACATAGCCTTGGGGGCCGCGGCTCATATTGGAGCTGTTCAGCGCCGCCGTTTGCAGGTTCACATTGGCGTCCATGGTGTACTTGCTGCCCCAACCGGTGTTCCACTCCCCGGTCCACATACCGTAAAGCCGCCCGGTAGAATATCCGGCGCAACACAGGGCTGCGTACCGCCCGGCGTAGTAAGTACGCTGGGCCAGCGCCGCGTTGATCTCTTTCTTGCCCTTTTGCGCTTTCAGCAGCGCCTCATTAGGCTGGATATTCTCATCACTCAGGGTCAAAGTCACCGCGTCAAATTGGGGCCGGTACACCTTTAAATGCGCCGCCAGCGCGGCGTCATAATCAAAGGCACCGTCGGTGCTGTACCGGGCGGCCACCTTCTCCAGCTGCGCGCGCAGATCTGCCAGCAGCGGATACTCCGTCTGCTCGGCAAAGTCCGATAGCTTGCCCATCTCCAGGGTGTAGTCGCTAACGGTCAGCAGCACCAGTCCGGCAGCGCCGGTAATGCGCACCCCGGTATTGTCGCCAACAAACTGGCTCTCCTTGGTTTGCTTGTCCAGCGTCACCCGCTCCCGGGTGCCGCCCACCGGCAGCACATAGGTTAAAGTGGCATAGCCGCCGTCCTTGCGCTCGCTGTTCTTGTAATCCGGGTAATGGGCGATCAGCCCCAGGGTGCTGCCGTCCTGGGCCGTGACCTTTTTATATTGCAGGTCCACCTCTTCACTTTTGCCAAAGTTGGCCAGGGTGGACAGATCGTCGTAGCTGAGCGTCAGGTTCAGCGCCGTACCCGTCGTGGACGGATCCAGCCGGGTGATCACCACGCCGTCCGCCATGGAGGTGATGGAGCGGCGCAGCCAGGTGCCGTTCTTATCCGTATAGCGCACGCCCACTTGTCCGGTGGCGTAATCGGTGTAGCGCACATAATCCTTGGCATGCGCCTTGGTCTGCGCCATCCGTAATTGGCCACCCGGGTGATACCGGTACACATCGTCATAACTGGCGTTGTCTGTAATATCCTGCCCTTTAACGATCTGCTGGCGCACCGTCTCCAGCTCATTTGCCGTGTCCGGGCAGGTGCGGGCGTTTTGTTAGGCAGCAGGAAGTGCATATTTTGGAAAATAAAGGTATCGCTGTACGGGTCGCCGCTGGTGACGAACCCTTGCAGTCCGTTGCCGGAGACCATACCCTGCCGCCAGCTGTCTGTCTTGTTGGTCTTATTGTCCTTCAGCGATGTGTAGGTGCTGCTGTAACTGACCTTTTGCAGGTCGCCAAACAGGTCTTTTTACCACCGCTGTGTCCGTTTGTCCGGCACAGGCAGCCAGCGAGGCCAGCAGCCCTGCCGTCAGCAGCAGGCACAGGCATTTTTTCAGTATAGCTTTCATTTTTTTGTTTCCCTTCCAGAGAGAATGCGCGTCCTTTGCTTCTGCAAAACCGATTGAAACGCCTCTCGTCCTCATTATATCACAAGCACATCCCTATACGCAATAAAAAGCGCCCTGCTGCTGCAAGGCGCTTTTTGCATATCGCTTTTCATCCAAATCAAAGCTGCCGGTATAATTGTCGCCAAACTGAATGTTTTGGTTCCGTCCGTCGCCCTCGAAATTGTCTTGGAACACCAAGTACCGGCCGTCCTGCCCCAAAGTGGGCACGGACAGATCATAGGCAGTATTTTCTTTCTAGCTTTCATCCTGCTTTCCCTTGCTGTACCCGGCGACCAACAGAGCGGTACCGGTGAGCAGACTCCCGGACAGGCTAATCACCTGGGGATAATCCTGCAGCACAAAACATACATTTTTCGGAACACTGGCAAATTTATATAGTCAAAACAGGTCCTCTACCCCGTTTGATTCACGAAATAAGGTCAACAAATCCCCATACCCGGCCATACGCTCCACCCGGGTCACGCTACTGTCTACCATATACACAGACTGCACCGCGCCCTGGGGGCAGAACCATCACCTTGGCAACGCACAGCAAAACGGCAACGAGTAACACCGCCCCAAAGCGCATGGCAAATATGCAAAGACCCTGAAAGCCGGTCGCCCAGTTGCCCCGCCGTAGAGAAAAGCGGGCGCAAAGCACACCGTAAAGCAGCACACCGGTAACCATATCCTGCACCAGCCAAACCGCCTGTTTTTCATACGCCGCGGTCACGCCCCTGCCGTAAAGCAGCAGCGCCAGCCACACACCGCCGGTGAGGACTCCCATAAGAGCCACCCACACCCGGCCGCCCCGATCCACGGCAGCGGTCAGCCCGGCGCACCGGGCCGCCCACCAAAAGGCAAACAGTAAAAAGGCCAACTGCCCAATCTGCCGCACCAAGTCAACCGGCAACAGAAAAGACCCGCCATAAATCACCAAATCGAGAACCAATCTGGCCGCCAGCACGCCACCTACGGTGCGCAGCCAGGGCTTGGCCCCAAAGGGTGCCACCGTTTTCGACCCCAAGCTGCTGCGGCAAATGCCCGCCAGCAGCAGAGAGAACAGCACATAGTAAAGCAGGCGGGTCAGCAGCTGCCACGCCCCGCCCGCTGCCGGCAGCTGTAACAGGCAGGTATTGTAGGGCTGCCAAATGGCATAAAATACCGGTGCCAGCGCCAAAGTCAATACGCATAAGATCACCCGGTACACGCCCGGTGCTTTTGACTGCTTATCCATCCGACTTCCTCTTTTCATTACTGAATCACAGGTTCAGTATAAACAAAAGCCGTCTGCCTTGTCAACCCCCACCTGCTCTACCGATCTCCGGACTGCCACCTATCGAAAAACGCCGGTGAACTTATATTGACACGCCGCACGCTAAATGCTATACTCATAAAGACAATTTAGCGTGCGTTTGGTGCCTTTGCGCGCCCCGCCAAAGGCTGAAAAGGGAATCCGGTGGGAATCCGGAGCAGCCCGAACCTCTACTGTATTTGCCGACAAGAAAGCACCGCCGTTTGGGTAACGGCAGCCATTGCTCTCCCGGGAGTGAGAAGGCCGCTTTTGCGAATGAAGCATAAGTCAGGAGACCTGCCGCGCACGAGCTGTTGTTTGCGGTGCTTTAGGTTGGAAGTGCAGTTTTGCTTTAGAACGGGATCATTCTAAGGCTCTTTTTTGCGTACCCATACTATCCGTGCCGCCAGATCGGCACGGCTTTTTGTGCCGCAAAAGGAGGAGAAAAATGAAAAAACACATGACCCGCAGCCTTTGCTGCCTGCTGGCCCTGCTGCTTTGCCTGGGCAGCGCCATCTACACCCCCGGCAGCCCAGGACGACCAGGCCCAGGTGTCCTTTACCGTGACCCTGGCCACCGGCAAGGCCACCGACTACGCCACCCTAAAGGTGCAGGACAAGGACGGCAAGACCATGCCCTGCCAGGAGGACGAGTACGGCTACGACACCTACGACTACCTGCTGCCCGCAGGTGACTACACCTACACCGCTACCTACCAAAGCGGCAGCCAGACCGCCAGCGGCAGCTTTACCGTCACAGCCGGCGAGAGCCGCCAGATCCCGGTACAGCTGACCTACACCCAATACAAGGTGCGGTTCAACACCACCCCGCAAAACGCCACGGTGGCTCTGTACAAAAACGGCGCTTCCGGCGCCTATGGCGACCCGATCCTGCCGGACGAACAGGGGTACTATACCATCATCTTCGGTCAGTACCGCTACACCGTCAGCGCCGAGGGCTATGCCCCCGTCAGCAAGACCTTTAACGCCACAGACACCGCGCTGAAAAACAACAACTATGTGATCACCGTTAAGCTGGAAAGCCCGGCAGACAAGCTGCTGACCCAGGCGGACAACGCCCTGTTCAACGTCTCCGGCGACGGACTGGCGATGATCGAGTACAGCGGCGTGCACAGCGACCCGGACTTTGGTCATTATGCAGACATTGACTCCGATTATCAGGATGTAAATGTACAGAGCGCCATTGAAGCATACCTGGCCAAAAAAGTGAAGTCCGACTACCCGATCACCGTAACGGTGGACAAGGTAGAGAACGACGAGTGGGACGAGGACTACACCGTGATCGACAAGAACGGCAAGATCCACTACAACGCCGTTACCGACGATATGCTGAACTTTGACGAGACCGGCGCAGAGCTGACCGTCTCCGTGACCCTCACCTGCCTGCAAAGCACCAAGGAAAGCGAAGTGACCGTGCTGGTACCCATGCATACATACAGCCGCCAGGAGCGCCTGGACGCGGCTGCCAAAAAGGCTGCCGATCTGCAAACCCTGCTGGGCGACAACACCGCAGCCGACCGGGTGACCGAACCGGTAAACCTGCCCACCGGCGACGACGACTTCAGCTACTACGGCATTGTCACCGGCTGGACCAGTGACCACCCGGAGGTGATCGACCCCACCACCGGCGCCGTGACGCCCGCCAAGGCAGACACCACCGTCACCCTGACGGTCAAGGCCTTTTACACCGCCGCCCAGCTGGAAGAAGCCGGTTTTCTCTTTGATCCCGGCCCCTTGGGCGACAACCAGAGCCTGCAAACGGTGACCCTCACCGTGCCCGGGACCGGCGAGCCGGAGCCGCCCACTGATCCGGATGGCCCTACTGATCCCCAGCCGCCGAGGGACCCGGAAGGTCCCACCGACCCGGTACAGCCTGCGGACCCCGCAGCGCCCACCGACCCGGTGGCCCCCACAGAGCCCACCACGGCAAAAGAGACTACCACCAAACAGACAGAGACCACTACAAAATCCGCCAAGGCCGCCAAAAAGAGCACAGCCAAATCCCCCTCCACCGGCCACACCGGCGCTGCTGCCGGAGCACTGCTGTGCGGTGCTGCGCTGCTAGCGCTGACCGCCGCCAAGCGTAAACAAACGGAGAAATAAAAATAGCGCTTGCCTGTTGGGGCAAAGACGGATATAATAAGAAAGGGCAACGGTGCACAAGGCTCCGTTGCCTGTTTTTTTTATTCACTCCGCAAGGGAGGAGAAGTGTATGAATATTTTGAGATTTTAGGCCCAGTGATGGTGGGGCCGTCCAGCTCTCACACCGCCGGTGCGGTGCGGATCGGCTACATTTCCCGCCAACTGCTGGGGGAACCGGTTAAGGACGCCACCCTGGGGCTGTACGGCTCCTTTTGGCTCACCGGCAGCGGCCACGGCACGCCCCTGGCACTGATCGCCGGGCTGTGCGGTATGCACCCGGACGACGCCCGGATCCCCCGGGCTTTTGCCGTTGCCAAGGCTCGAGGCATGCGCTTTCGGCTGGAGCAGGCCAAGCTAAAGAACGCCCACCCCAACTCCGTGCAGCTGCACCTGGTGGGCGAAAGCGGCAAGGTGCTGGATCTGATCGGCCAGTCCTTGGGCGGCTCCATCATCAATATTGCAGAAATCGACGGGCTGGAGGCCAATGTAAGCGGCGACTACCCCACCCTGATTGTCAGCAACACCGATGTGCCCGGTATGGTAGCCAAGATCAGCGCCTTACTGGCACAGGCAAAGGTGAATATTGCGGAAATGCGGCTGTACCGCTCCGGGCGGGGCAAGCGGGCCGCCTTTATTGCCGAATGCGACCAAGAGATACCCGCCGCCACCATTGCCGCCATTCGCGCCCTGGAGGGCATTAAAAAAGTCAGTTATCTGAGTTTGGAGGAAACGCCATGCCGTACCATTCAATAGACGAGATCCTGCGCCGCTGCCGGGACCGGGCATGCCCCTTTTGGCAGGTGGTACTCACCACCCAGGCCAAGGAAACCCAATTACCGGAGAGTGCCGTGCTGGACCAAATGGACCAAATGGCAAAGGCCATGGAGGACTCCATCACCCAGTACGACCCGACAGCGGTGACCACCGGCAAAATGGGCGGCCAAAACGGCGCCCGGCTGGCGGAATATAACCAAAAAGGCGATACCCTGCTTGGAGACTACCTGTCCGCTGTGATCGCCGCAGCGGTGCAGGTGGCAGAGAGCAACGCCTGTATGAAGCGCATTGTAGCCGCCCCCACTGCCGGCAGCTGCGGGGTAATTCCAGCCGTGCTCATCACCTATCAGAAACAACAGGGTCTGCCCCGCCGAGAACTGCTGCGTGCCCTGCTGGTCAGTGCCGGGATTGGTAGTGTAATCGCCGAGAACGCCTCCATCAGCGGTGCCCAAGGGGGCTGCCAGGCAGAGATCGGCTCTGCAGCCGCCATGGCCGCCGGTGGTCTGGTATATTTGGCAGGGGGCGACAACGACGCCATTGCCCAGGGCGCCGCTATGGCGCTGAAAAATATGCTGGGACTGGTGTGCGACCCGGTAGCCGGGCTGGTAGAGACCCCCCTGCATTAAGCGCAACGCCGCCGGTGCCGCCAATGCGGTGGTGGCCGCCCAAATGGCGCTTGCGGGGATCCAAAGCGTGATCCCCCCGGACGAGATAATTGACGCCATGTACGAAATCGGCTGCCAGCTGCCCGCCTGCCTGCGCGAGACCTCACAGGCCGGACTGGCCACCACCCCCACCGGGCAAAAAATTGCCGAAAAGCTGGGGCAAAATCAGTTCTAAACTGCAAAGAAAAGCAAAACCGCCCGCTGCACAAAGCAGCGGACGGCCTTTTTATCCCCAGGGCCACTCAGCCCAGCGCCACATCCATGGCCATCATCAAGGCAAAGCCGGCAGCAGCGCCCATGGTGCCGGTATGACCGTGGGGCCGGTTTGGGCCTGGGGTTCAACTCCTCCAGCACCACATACACCATCGCCCCGGCGGCAAAAGCCAACAAAAACGGCAGCACCGGACGCAGCAGGGCGGTGAGCAATATAGTCAGCACCGCACCCACCGGCTCTACGGCACCGGACAGTACCCCATACACAAAGGAACGGCTGCGAGAGCAACCGTCGCTGCGCAGCGGCGCCGCCACAATGGTGCCCTCCGGAATATTTTGCAATGCGATTCCGACAGCAAGGGCAAAGGCGTCCGCCGGCGTAATGGCCCCGTCACCTGCCAGCATACCGGCAAACGCCACGCCCACCGCCATACCCTCCGGCACATTATGCAAAGTCACCGCCAACACCAACAAAAAAGAATTGGCGCCTGCCGTGCCCGGCTTTGGCTCTAAATGCAGCCGAGCCGTAAGCTGATCCAGTCCCAAAAGAAACCCGATCCCCACGAGAAAGCCGACCACAACCGGCAGCCAGCTGCCGGACAGCTCCAAAGCAGGCAGCAGCAACGACCAAACGGAGGCTGCCAGCATCACGCCGGAAGCAAAGCCCAACAAAATCTTTTGCACCCGGGGCGGAATATTGGATTTGAAAAGAAACACTGCGGCTGCGCCCAGCGCCGTGCCCACAAACGGAATGGCCAGCCCTACGGCAGTCTGTAAAACAGGGGTCATCAAAGTCTCTCCTTTTGCATTCAACTTTATGTGCCTGCTGTTCAAGCACACGGATAGACCATTCTATGCCCCTTTACCGCCAATGTGCAAGAGCACACAGATAAAAAGAGAGACTGCGAATTTTTCCGCAGTCTCTTTTTTACTTATCGGTATGCGTGTGCAAACCGCTGGGCGCACACACCGTCCCCGCTTTCACAAAAATCAAAGCAATACACGTATGAATCCGTCAGCACACAATCCCCCGGATACATTGCCTCCGAGTGCGGATTTTGCACCGTTTTCAGCAGCACAATTTTGTTTTGCCGAATTTCAAACACCGTAGCACCATAGTACCGTTGCTGCGCATCCGCCGTATAAGACGGCAGGGCAAACACCCTTTGCCCCTGCTCTATGGCGGCTCGGTGCGACACGGTCACATCTTCCAGCTGCAACCGATCCAGCAGTTGAAAATCCCGATCATACAGAGCAAGGCTTTGGGCAGCGTTTTCCAAGTTTTCCTCTATACTTAGCCAACCATCTCCCATCTCATACAGGGTACGCTCGGTAGAATCCGCCGCAAATTCATGGGGCAATTGAAAAAGTGTTTTGGCTTCTCGCCGCGTGATTTTTGCACATTTTTGGCTTTTCAAATTCCATTTTACACCGTACACCGTACGGTCTGCGTCCCCAGAAGCGCCCACACAAGCCGCTTTTTTTGTCAGCTGCACCTTTGTGCCGCCGCCCAACACAGCCGCCACATCCTCCGCCACTTTACCGGTTTGTACATCCACCGTGCCTAAAACCGTGTACTGTGCCTGATTTGCACCGGCAAGGCGCACGATATGCTCCGGCAGCGCCCGGTGTATCTCGCCGTTAACCGTCAAGGCAGGCACCGACTGTTCCGCTTTTGGGTCAAAAACAAAATGAGAAAGCACATACACGTTTTCGCCCACCAATCCGGCCTGCACACAAGCGCCGCTTTGCTCTATGGCAGACAGCAGCACCGGCTTTGTTGGCTCTGCAATCGAATAAATACGCAAATAGGTGCAATTCTCGCCCCGGGCCAAAACCGCTAAGCGCTCCCCGTGGGTTATCACGCCTTGCAGCGTTGCCTGCGCCGGGGCAACATTTTCAATCACCGTCAGCGGTTGCTGTCGGTTAGACGCCGCTTCAAATACATAAACGCAATTGCGCCCTTTTTCCGCCATGCTTGCGCTGTATGCGTAATACATATATCCGTTTTCCGTTTGAACCCTTGCCATCTGCTGTACCCCCGGTTGCTTTTTAATCAAAACCGTTGTGGCCTCTGCGCAACCGGCCTCCTGTATCCACAGGGGTCATCGCAGCGGTCACAGCCGTTAACTGGGCCGCGCTTTGAAATCCGTCCACCGGCACGCCGTACCAGCTTGCACCTGCGCCCACAGCAGCCGCACACACCATTACCAAACAAGCCGCCGTTACTGCCCATGCTTTGTACCGTGAAGTTCGCTTAGGCATTGCAATCACCTTATGGGACTCTTTTTTCAAAATGCGCTGCTTTAGGCATTCTGCACGCAAGCCGTCCGGCAGCGGCGGCTGCGCTTGCTCAAATTTATGCTGAATAAAGTCAAAATCCTTTTGTTTCATAGCACGCACTCCCTTTACGACAAATGGCGCTTCATTTTTGCCAGGCTTCTGCTTCGTCTTTGTCGAACATTTACAGCAGTTAATCCGGTAATCCTCGCCACTTCCTTGCTTTTCAGCCCAACAACCACAGACAGCAAAATAATATTTTGGTCTGTGTCGCTAAGCAGAGCCAACGCCTGTTGCAGCTCGACCCGCGCAAACGCTGCGGTTTGGTCACAGGCAAGGCTGTTGGCATACTGCGCAATATCCGATTGGTTGCGGCGTGTGATCTGCTCTTTAATCGCACCGGCGCAACCGTGATATAAAATGGAAAATAGCCACGACCCGAACGCCTCCGGCTTTTTCAGCATACCCAGCTGTTCAAAGGCCGTAAGCATACAATCCTGCACCACATCCTCAGCGTCCTGCACATTGCCCAGCTTGTAATAGGCATAATGAAACAGCTTTTGCTGATACGCGGTATATAAGGCGCAAAAGGCGTCTACATCTCCGGCCTGTGCCTGCCGCACCCGTTCTGCTTGTGTCATAGACTGATCCCCCTTTTCTCTTTTCTTATTCTCTTATCGGCGCCGCTTTCTTTGCCAAAGTACAAGGGCAACCGCAGCCAAAGCACAAGCGCCCAGCGCAGCCAAAGGCAATACCGGCCGGCTTCCCTTGGCGGTGCTTTCTTTCTCGCCGTCCACCGCTTCCGTGGCTGCTTTTGTGCTGCCTGTTTCCATTTGCGGTGCTTTTTCCGTCTGTTTCTCCGTAAGCATCTGTGCCTGCGCTTCCGTTTCTCTTTTCGTTGCAGGCGGTACGGCAGCCACACCGGAAGTCGTTACCGCAGCCGTAGAGGCAACAGCAGACGGCTGCTGCACCTTGGCATTGATATAGGGCAGACAGCCCTCTTCGTCTAACGCCGCAATGGTAATGCTGCGGCCGCTTTGCGACAGAATTTTATAATCCTTGCCCTCCTTCAGCAACGGCACTTCCCATCCGGTCAGTTTCCCCTTGCCGCGGTAGGTGAATTTGCAGCCGCCCAGGTCCCCGATCTGCTTGGGCAATAATCTCATCGCTTTGCGCACCGTTTACACAGCCGATGGTGTCCTGGGGATGTTCTCTGGGCGTCCATTGCCCGGCCGTCTGCGCAAACGCCGTGCCGCTACCCAGCAGCAATGCTGCTGCCAGACAAAATACCGCTAAAATTGTTCCGATGATCTTTTTCATACGCACGCACTCCTTATCAGGCTTTTGTTTTTTCTTGCTTTACAACCGCCCCGCTTTCGGGCGTTCACCTGTTTAGAGTCGTTTTTTGCCTGTATTGTGACACCAAAATTTGCCAAAAATTAAAAATGCCGTAACGATGACTTCCGCTTCCGTTAAAATCGTCGTTACAGCACTTTAGCTAAACCGAATGGTTATTCCTTTTTTATCTTCCGGCAGCAAAACTGCGCACACGGAACTTGGCGCCGGTGCTTTCGCACACTTGGCGCGACTTCTCAATATCCTCCGGCGAAATCACATCCACCACCGTCATACGCACATCCGGGCAGTGCGCCACACATTCTCGAGTGAACTGCAGCATGGCGTCAAACGCCTTGCCGCCGTAGCAGTTGCGGGTAATTTTGTCGTACTTCTCTGCCGTAGGCTCGTTGAGAGATACGGAAATGCTGTCAAAGTGACGGCACAGCAGCTCTGCGGTGGGCTTGCCGTTGATTAAGTCCGACAGGCCGTTGGTATTCAGCCGCAGGTGGATCTTTGGGTTCACCGTGCGCAGATAATCCGCCGCTTGCAGCAGGTGGTCCAGCGCATTGGTGGGCTCGCCGTAGCCACAAAACACCGCCTCGTCCGTGTGGGCAAAATCGTAAGCGTCAATCGCCGCCTTGATTTCCTCCCAAGTAGGCTCCGTGTCAAACCACATTTCCTTCGCATCGCCCACAGCGTCGCCCTTAGAGCGAATGCAAAACGCGCAGTTACAGGGGCACTGATTTGTAATATTCAGATACACACCGTCGTAATAGCGATAAACAATATCAGCCATTGAGATAACCCTTCAATCTTTTGTAAATTCCGGCCTTGTCCAGCGCCAGCGCCAGTACAATAAACACCACTGCGCTGCCTACCGCCTGAATGGCATTGGCCGGTATATCTGCGATGGGCCATCCCGGTACAGCACCAGATCCGCCACATAGTAGCCGCCAACAGTAATGGCACCGGACAGAATGGTGCACAGCGCCGTCCACACCGTCAGCAATTTATTGCTCTTATTATATAATGCAACAAAGGGAATTGCAATAAGGAATTTGATGATGGCAGAGGGAATGGCATAGGTGGCAAACCCACTGGCAAGATCAGAAAACGCAGCGCCGATGGAAGCAGCCAGGAACGCCCAAGGCCCCAGCAGCAGCCCGCTGAGATAAATCATGGCGTCGCCCACATGAATATAGCCGCCGGCACCGATGGGAATGTGCAGCATAGTCAGACCGAACACCATGGCGGCGAACAGCGCCGTGAATGAAATCTTTTTTACCGTCTTGTTCATAACAGATCCTCCATAATCTTTTCAAAATCCACGCCGTCTCGGGGTCTGTACCGTGGGTAACGGCGATGGCGTGGCTGAGAAAATCCACCGCCTGTTTGGCAGCCTGTGCCGGTGCCCGGCCACGAAGCAAGCCGCCGGTGAATACAGAAACAAACAGATCGCCGGTGCCGCTAAAGGAACCGGGGCGCAAGGGCGCTGCCAAGTCTGTGCAGTCCCCGCCTGCAAACACCAGGGTGTGGATCTCCGTTCCCTGCCGATAGCCGGTGACCGCCACCACCCGGTGATCCTCTGCCAAGCGGGCGCCCATTTGCCGCACCGCCACCGGATCCTCGGTATACTCCGCCCCGCACAGCAGCGCCAGTTCGTTTACATTGGGCGTGAGCACATCCGCCATCTCTGCCAGGCGGCGCACCGCGTTGCACCGCGCCTCGTCAAACCCATCGTACAGGCTGCCGTCGTCCGCCATCACCGGGTCCACCACCAAGAGCGTATCCGCCGTGCGGTGGACAGCCAGAAAATCCGCAATGCAGTCCCCCTGGGCCGGATTGCTGAGAAAGCCGGTGATGATACCGTCCGGCTGTACCTCTTGCCAGTCCGCAGTAAATTGGGGCATAAAGCCGGTCAAATCCTCCATAGAGTAACGGTCATAGCCGGTTTGGCGGGTAAGCACCGCCGTAGGCACCGGGTGCACCCGCACGCCCATGACAGTCAGCACCGGAATGGCCGCCATCAGCGAGCAGTTGCCGTAGCCGGAAAGGTCGTTAAAGACCACGCAGTTTTTCAAGTTCTCGCCCCCCTTGCTTTTCTGTTATATATAGTATATACTAATTTTGACAGGAATAAAAGACACAAAAGCCCCGATTTTTTAAGGTACAGTTATGCTAAAATACACCCAAGCCTACACCATGTTTAAGGAAATGATCGCCGACGGGCGACTGCGCCGAGGGGACCGGATGCCCTCTATTCGCCGGGCGGCGGAGCTTTTACCGGATCAGCCGCACCACCGTGCAGAATGCTTACTTTCAATTGGCGGCGGAAGGCTATATTTACGCCAAGCCCCAAAGCGGCTACTTTGTGGCGGGAGGTCCTAAGGCATCGGCGGCTCCCATGCCCCGCCCGCGGGTGCAGACACCGCCTCGGCTGGATCTCACCGGCAACAGCGCCGATCTGTCCAGCTTTGACTTCTCCCTATGGCAGCGCTACATTAAGAGTGCCTTGCGCCAGCGGCAGCGGCTGCTCACTTACAGCGAGCCGCAGGGAGAGTACGACTTGCGGTGCGCCTTGGCAGACTATGTGCGGGAGCGGCGCAATGTGGTCACTGCGCCGGAACATATTGTGGTAGGCGCCGGGGTGCAAATGCTGCTGGAGATCCTCTGCGTCCTGCTGAAAGGGCGACGCACCGTATCCTTCCCGGACGGCAGCTTTGTACAGGGCAGCACCGTGTTTGCCGCCCACGGCTACACCGTGCGCACCCGGTACAAGGACGCAGACATTATCTATGTATCTCCCTCCCACATGAACCGGCAGGGAGATGTGATGCCCATTCAACGGCGGCTGGAGCTGTGCGCCCACTCGGCAGATACCGGCGCGGTGGTGATCGAGGACGACTTTGAAAACGACTTTCTGTACAGCAGCACCCCCACCCCTCGCTGTACGCCCTGGGCAGCGGCAATGTGGTGTATATGGGCGCCTTCTCCGCCCTGCTGCTGCCGGGCATTCGCATCAGCTTTATGGTGCTCAGCCCGGCGCTGGCCGCCGCCTACCATCAAATGAAAGACACCTTTGCCCAAACTGCATCCAAGACGGAGCAGATTGCCCTGTGCGCCTACCTGCGGGACGGGAATATGAAGTCCCGCACCAAAAAAATCCGCCGTCTGTACACCGGCAAAGCCAAGACCCTGTGTGCCCTGCTGGCAAAGGCCCTGCCGGACCATCCGGTGCGCGTGGGTGAAAACGGCCTGCAGGTGCAGATTGAAACGCCGATGCTACCGGACAGCGCCCCTTTTGAGCAGGCGGGGCTTGCCTTGTATATTGTAAAAGAGAAAAGCGGCAAAAATATAGTGGTGGTCTCTCCCTCTGCCGTGCCTGCTGATCGGCTGGAAGAAGCCGCCCACGCCGTGGTTGCCGCCCTGTACAAAAGCGGAAGAAGCGGCGAAAGCAAAGTGAAGTAAATATATTTACTAACAGGGACAAGTTTGGTACTCTGGCTGCCAGTCCCATTGTGCCCACCCTTGGGAATTGCTACAATGAAGTTGCAATTTGAAGGAGGTACAACGCCATGAAAAAATACACTGTAAAACACCTGATCACATCCACCCTGCTGAGCCTGACCGCCCTGGTCGTGGGCTACGCCCTGCTGAGCCTGCCCTTCCGGCTGATGGACTGGCTGGACCCCACCCAAATGAAGCTGGTGTTTGCCGCCGAATTTGTAGAAGTCATTA
>VOFC01000715.1_pt1 | contig 150000 bp, 162 predicted proteins | sample 5384161 | NCBI WGS metagenome assembly VOFC01 (sample SAMN12384722, study PRJNA508395) | human gut metagenome | isolation source: healthy gut B | host: Homo sapiens | reverse complement strand
TATTTGATTATCGACAGCGTGTTGTATCGGGATTCACCAGTTATCCACGCAACAATTCTGTTTCTTGCATTTTCGCTGGTAATGTTCAATATCCTTTCGGATATATTACGGCGGATTTTGCAACGGGACGCTTCTGCGAGAGAGGGGGCCAGACTATGAGCCGGACAAAACATATTCTCTCGTATTCAATCCCGATTGTAATATTGCTATTTTTCTTGTTTGGATCGTTCTTTGCACCCCACGATCCGACGGCCACAAATATTCGGGGTAAATATCTATCCAGCAGCGCAGAATATCCGTTTGGTACAGACGATTTTGGCCGTTGTGAGTTTTCACGCATTCTCGAAGGCGGGAAAATAACTTTAGGCATTGTGTTGGTAGGATCAGCTATTGTCATTTTGCTTGGTATCTTCTTTGGCATCTTGCTGGCAAAGACGGGACGCCGCAGAAATATTCTTGCAGAAAGTATTTTGAACGCAGTTACAGCGATTCCGCCTGTGGCTTATCTGATTATCTTTATTGGTATTTGGGGGAATAGTATCCCCACCATGTTAGTGGCACTGACGGCATCGCTGGTTCTTCGGATGATTAAGTTGGTTAAAACTTTGATTGAGGGTGAGTACGACAAAGCATACATCATGTGCGCGATTGCCTGCGGTGCAAGCAAAATGCGAATTATGCTGGTACATATCCTTCCCAATATTATCCGTGACATTGTGCAATTTATTTGCCTTTCCTGTGCAGAAATGATTATTGCGATTTCCGGTTTCTCATTCATCGGTCTTTCTCTGGGTGATGATGTAATTGATTGGGGTGTTATGCTTTCCGATGCGAGGGCATTGGCTGGAACTCATCCGCAGTTGCTCTTTTACCCGATCTTCTTTATTTTTATCAGCTCCCTCTGTTTCAACTACTTAGGGAGGCTTTTGGAAAAGGAGGGGGCCTGATGCTTGAGATTAAAAATCTGACTGTGAAAGTAAAAAATGACACACCGATTTTAACCGATGTCTCATTATCTATTGATGAAGGGACTTGTATTGGACTGACTGGGGCCAGTGGCTCTGGAAAAACAACTTTGATTAAATCCATTATGGGCATGAACAGTGGTGATCTGGAAATCGCACAGGGGCAAATTCTTCTGGATGGAGATAATTTGCTGATACATGGTGCGAAAGAGCGCCGAGCGCTCTGCGGGAAGACGATTGGATTTATTCCACAAAACCCAATGACAGCGTTTTTCCCACACGCAAAGATGGAACGTCAGATTATTGAAACGCTCCGTATGCACACTGGTTTGGACAAGAAACAGGCTCATGCGCTTGCGGAAAATGTGCTGCGGCAAGTCAACCTGACCGATACAAAGCGAGTGCTAAGTGCATATCCTGGAGAGTTATCCGGTGGTATGCTCCAGCGGATTGCTATGGCACTGATTTTGGGGACGAAGCCTAAATATGTTCTGGCAGACGAGCCGACCAGTGCCCTTGATGAAGCAAATCGGGATTTACTGCTGGAGTTACTGAGAAAATATCAAAAGACAGCAGCGATTTTATTCATCTCCCATGATACTGAGGCAATGAAAGCCCTATGCCCTATCACTCATGTGATGGAACGTGGCAAAATTATTGAAACGCAGGCAACTGAGCAGCTATTCATTCACCCGCAACAGCCATGGACTAAGCGCTTTGCCGAAGCTGCTTACCACCGAGAGGAGGTGAATTGGAAATGGACCGCATTGAATTAGATAACCTCACCAGAACCTACTATGATGCGCAGGGGGAGACATTTTGTGCATTGGATCATGCCGCTCTGATATGGGAGCAGGGTCATAGCATCGCCATTATGGGAGAAAGCGGCAGCGGAAAAAGCACCTTGGCTCGATTGATGATCGGATTGGAACGCCCATCTGAAGGACGCATCCTTATCAATGGCGTAGATACCACAAAATGGAGTTTGCGAGAATGGAGAAAATATCGTGGCAAGATTCAAGCGGTATTCCAGGATGCTGGCGGAACGCTAAATCCAGCATGGAGTACATCCAAAAATGTGGAGGAAGCCCTTGTAAATCTGACTGATCTTTCTCCGTCACAGCGAAAAAACCGTATTGCTGAATTGATGGAACAAACCGGTTTATCCAAAAACCTCCTTGATACTCCGGTCCGAAGACTATCTGGCGGGGAACAGCGGCGGCTTGCATTACTGCGCTCCCTATCTATATCACCGGAATTTCTAATTCTGGACGAAGTAACCGCAGGTCTTGACTTGATTTCAACAGAAGCGGTCCTTCAACTTTTGGAGAAATATGAGCAGGAACATGACTGTGCCTATTTAGTCATTACACATGACCTGCAAATCGCCTCGCGGCTCTGCGAGGTCATATATGAGATCGAACACGGCAAAATTACTAAAAAAGCCGTTCGATAAATATAAAATTACAGAAAGGAACAAAACAAAATGAAACGAACCAAACGTGTTTTGGGCCTCGCTCTTGCCGCTGTTATGTGTATGGGTATGCTTGCTGGCTGTGGCGGGACCAAAAATGCTACAAACGGAACCGAAACGAGCGAAAAGGTCTTAAACATCGCCACGATTGGCGAAACAACAACCCTTTCGCCCCTCTATATGATTGCGGATAACCGCCCCACGCAGAAACTACTCTATGAGGGCCTTGTGAGATATGTGGATGGGGAAATCCAGCCGGTGTTGGCGGAAGATTGGAAACTGAGCGATGATGGTACGCAGCTTACCTTTTACTTGCGGAAAGGTGTAACCTTCCATGATGGAGAACCTTTTAACGCAGAGGCAGCGATTGCTAATATTGAGTCCTGGCATATCAATCCGTCTTTTTACATCACTGCCCGGTGTTGTCAATTATACCAATATTGAGGCGGTGGATGTATACACTATCCGTCTGACCTATGATACACCGTACTTTGCATACATCAACGATTTTTGCTGGCCGGATGTATGCACTATGATTTCTCCTAAACAGATTACGCAGGGTGACTTCCAGACAGTCAACGGATATGCTGGTACCGGCCCCTATATCTATGACGAGTATGTAGCAGGACAGTACACCACTTTTGTTCGTAATGAGAATTATTGGGGTGAGCAGCCCTATTACGACAAGATCGTTGCAAAGTATATCCCGGATAACGCTTCCCGCGTACAGGCATTGAAAACTGGTGAAATTGATTTAATCTATGGCTCCGCTGAACTGAGTTATGAGGACTATAACCAGGCGACTGCTATTGATGGAATTGAGGGTAAATTTGCTCCTTCTGGTTCCACGGTCCGTAATATCATTCTGAATTTCAATGGGAATCTGTCTGATCTGAGTGTACGGCAAGCCTTGGCGTATGCTATCGACAAAGAGGCGATTTCCGAAGGCCTGACCTATGGCTATGAACCTGTGGCGAATACGATTGTTCCTGATGGCACGCCTTACTCAGATATTTGCGGTACAGAGGATTATTCCTATAACGTGGATCGTGCTAATCAGCTTCTTGATGAGGCAGGATGGATCATGAATCAGTCCACCGGCATCCGGGAAAAGAATGGAACGCCGCTTCATGTGGTCTTTACTTGCCCTACTGACGACAGTACCATCGGTTCCATTGCCACGTTGTTCCAGAGCCAGCTTGCAGAAGTTGGCATTGAAGTGGAAATTAAGAGCATGGAAAAGATGGAGTGGTATGCAAGTTACATGAACCCTGCAGGATGGGATATTACCGCAATGCCTGCTGGTTTCTTCAATTATGCAATGCCACAGTGCTGGTTCTCTGCAATGATGGCTCAGATGCCAGAGGATGTTTCCATCTCGCTGTTAGATAATTCTGATGAGTTTATTTCCGCATTGAGCGAGTTTAAGACCTGCAACGATGATGCCCGTTTGAAGGAACTGTTTGAACTGCTCATCAATACCGATCTCGATCAGGTGTTGGATGTTCCTTTGACCCATCAGATGGATATGATTGTCTACAACACGGACAAAATCGCAGATTATAACTTTGCTTCGGATTATGCTTTCCTGGATGTGACACAGATCACTCCGGCAGAATAACACAGTTTGACGATGCGGGGTGGTCGGGAGGTACCGGCTGCCCCGTATTGCTTTTATGGAGGTGAGAGATGATGAAACAAACACCATCGCCAGTCAAGCGGTTATGGGAGCTGACTGGAACACATCGCAGAGCCTATATGCTCTCTATCATCTTGGCTATCCTGAGCGTGGCCTGTGGGATGATTCCATACTTCGCCATCGCTTATATCATGCTCTGTCTGATTGATGGCGTGACTGCCTTAAACACTTATGCGCTGTGGTGCGGCGTAATATTGCTTGGTTTCACACTGAAACTGTTTTTTTCTACTCTTTCAACAACCGTATCTCATACAGCTACATTCCAGACCTTGAAAGAGATCCGTATTAAAATTGCTGACAAACTCTCACGGGTGCCAATGGGTTACATTATGGATCAATCCTCCGGCCGGTTCAAGGATGTCATCGTTGATCGGGTAGAGAGCATGGAGCCAATCCTCGCGCATCTGGTGCCGGAAATGACATCGAATCTGTTTGTCCCGCTGTGCATTATTGTATATCTGTTTGTTTTAGACTGGCGCATGGCACTGGCTTCTCTTGTGACTCTGCCTATTGGTTTTCTGTGCTACATGGGAATGTCACGGGGGTATAGTGAACGCTTTTCCGGCCTGATGAAACGGGTTCAAAAAATGAACGCAACCATTATCGAGTATGTAGGTGGCATTGAGGTTATCAAAGCATTTAATCAGTCGGCCAACTCTTATCAGAAGTATTCTGATGCAGTAAATGATGATGCCAGTTATGCGGTCAATTGGATGAAGGACTCGCAGTTGTTTATGTCCATGAGCAATACTATCTGGCCCAGTGTTTGGCTGGCGGTTCTTCCCATCGGTGCAGTTCTGTATCAACATGGAACCTTGTCTGCCCCGGTCTTTCTGACCATTATGATTTTGTCTCTGGGTATTGTCGGTCCGATTTTGGGAGCGATTAAATTTACTGACAATATTTCGCAGCTTGGCACGATTGTCGGAGAAGTGGGAAATCTGCTGGATGCACCGGAACTGGTGCGGCCGGACCATAATGCTGATATTCACAATCAGTCTATTCAATTCCAGAATGTTTCCTTTTCTTATGACCTGAAGGACCCGAAGCCGATATTGGATCATATCAACTTGACAATACAACCTGGAACAATGACGGCTTTAGTTGGGCCTTCCGGTTCAGGCAAATCAACGATTACTAAATTGATTACCGGCTTTTGGGAGGCAACATCCGGCACTATTTCTCTTGGCGGGGTGGATTTGAAGAAGATTCCCCTGTCGCAGCTTTCCTCTTATGTGTCTTATGTATCGCAGGATAATTACCTCTTTGATGAAAGTATCCGTGAAAACATTCGTATGGGGAGGTTGTCGGCTACCGATCAAGAAGTGGAAGATGTCGCCCGAAAGTGTGGCTGCCATGACTTTATCATGGGCTTGGAGCATGGGTATGACACGATTGTGGGCGGTGCAGGCGGCCACTTATCGGGTGGTGAGCGACAGCGAATTGCCATCGCCAGAGCTATGTTGAAAGATGCTCCTATTATTATCTTCGACGAGGCAACAGCCTACCTTGACCCTGAGAATGAAAGCCTGATTCAAGAAGCTATTTCTAAATTGGTACAGGGCAAAACGCTGATTATGGTCGCTCATCGACTCTATACGGTGACAGGTGCGGATCAGCTTGTGGTGGTGAATCAGGGGCGAATCGAGGCAACCGGCACGCATGAGGAACTTCTGAAAAAATGCCCGCTCTATAAAGAAATGTGGAAGGCTCATATTGGGAGCCGCGATGAAGGAGGTGCAACAGCATGATTACTGCCTTAAAGAAAATATATGCTTTTTCTGGCCACTGGAAAGGGGTTTTGAAATAGTCAGTGGTGTTCAGCTTGCTGCACTCAATCTTTGATATGTTTCAGATCGGCGCTCTTTTTCTGATCCTCAACGGATTGATGGAAGGAATCAAAGGGCAGGATATTTTGTTCGCGTTTCTGCTTCTTTTGGTAGGAGTGATTGGAAAAATCGTTTGTAGTTATATTTCAGACTTTTCTCAAACAAGAGTTGGCTATTTTATGTGCGCGGATAAGCGCATCCATATAGGCGACAGGATGAAGTATATGCCGATGGGCTACTTTAACAGCCATAGTTTGGGGAATCTGACCTCTACCGTCACCACAACAATCAGTGATGTAGAGAATAATGCACCATCAGTTCTGATTACAGTGATCCACGGTTTTATCCATGTAACAGTCATTACCATTGTGATGTTTTTCTTCGACTGGAGGATTGGTCTGCTGGCTTGCTTGGGGATTGCGCTGTTTTTGCTATGTAACTCCGTGCTTCAAAAGAAATCACAGGAAGTATCTCCTAAACGGCAAGCAGCACAGGAGGATTTGGTAAGCGCCACACTGGAATATATCCAGGGTATGGGCATTGTAAAGTCTTTCAATCTCGGTGGCAAATCGAACCAGAAAATGAAACAGGCCATTGAGGAAAGCCGCGCACGCAATACCAAACTGGAAACTGTTTTCGGGCCTTACGGAATGGTGCAACTGTTTGTTTTGCGATTGGCGAGTGTGGCAATCATGTTTTGCTCTATTCTGTTCTATCTGCAAGGTAGCATGACGCTGGTGTACTGCTTGCTGATGTGTGTTGCCTCCTTCTTGATTTTCAGTGAACTGGAGGCGGCGGGGGGAAAGTCCTTTGCCCTTCGGTTAATAGAAAGCTCCATCGACAAGGTGAACGCTATTGACGATACACCAGTAATGGATTTGTCCGGCAAAGATATTGCTCCGAAAGATACCATGATTGAATTGCAGAATGTTGGCTTTTCTTATGGCGATCACCAAATTTTGAACCATGTCAATCTGACGATCCCTGCAAAAACCACTACGGCGATAGTCGGTCCATCTGGCTCCGGTAAAACGACATTGTGCAGTTTGATTACTCGTTTTTGGGATGTAGATGAAGGGTGCATTAAACTGGGCGGCACCGACATACGGGAGTATAAGTTGGATAGTTTACTTTCTAATATCAGCATGGTCTTTCAGAATGTTTTTCTCTTTGCTGATAGCATCGAGAACAATATCAAGTTCGGTAAACCGGATGCCACTCACGAAGAAGTTGTCCGAGCCGCAAAGAGTGCGTGTTGCCATGATTTTATCATGGCACTGCCAAACGGTTATGATACCGTCATTGGCGAGAGCGGCGCTACTCTATCCGGCGGCGAAAAGCAACGTATTTCGATTGCGCGGGCTATCTTGAAAGATACCCCTATCATAATTCTGGATGAAGCAACAAGCAGTGTGGACCCGGAAAACGAGGCAGAACTCCAGCAGGCCATTGAGAAGCTGACAGAGGATAAAACGGTTATTATTATTGCTCATCGGTTGAAAACGGTCCGAAATGCACAGCAGATTGTTGTTATTGCGAATGGCGGAATTGCCCAACGCGGTACACATCAAGAGTTGATGACACAGCCTGGAATTTATGCCGATTTCGTAAATATTAGAGAAAAAGCAGTTAATTGGAAAATATCCAGTAGTAAGATACAGCAATAATGGTGCGTTCCGTGGATGTTGCCCGGTATATGGAGGTTTCAAAACCCAGCGTTTGTTACGCAGTAGGAACTTTACGGGAGGGCGGCTTTCTTGACAACAGACGAAAAACATTATCTACACCTGACCGACCTTGGTCGGGATGTGGCTGAAAAAATCTACGAACGCCATTGCTTTTTAACAAAGCACCTCATATCCATAGGCGTTGATCCTGAAACGGCGGAGGCTGATGCTTGCCGGATTGAACATGATATTAGCACAGAGACCTATGAACGGCTGAAAGAATTAGTCACGAAAGAATAATTACATAGCGTATAAACCTGCCCCGACTACGGGGAAAGAAAAAAACCGTTGGTTGGGGCAGGTGATTTTGCGCGCCTATTTTAAGTTATTACCTTAACGGCGGTTTTGAGAAATCAGAGCCGCCGTTTCTTTGCGCTTACACAAACCAATGACGACTTGCAGGGACACGGTAGGCGATGGAGGTTATTTTGCCGTGTCCTTTTCTCTTTTTCGCAGTATCCATGATCTGCACCAGCTAAAAAAAGCATAGCCCCTCCATCGGAGCCGTCCGGCTTTGGATATGAACTATACCATGTAAGCAATCTTCTTTATAAAACATTTCTGCGCCCAGCAGGTCCGTTGCGACTTGCTGGGCGCTTTTTGCTGTTTTCCGAGGACAATCCCGCCTCGAAAAAATTTTTTAAGAAATTTTCAAAAAGGAGGCTTTTAGCGGGTAGCGAGCGGCTTTGCGTTCGCCTTGTTAGCGGAAAGGGAGAAACCCACCTCATTCCCCCAGGAAAGGGGGTGAAAAGATGGATATGATCCCCCGCAATGACTATGGCGAGCGGTGCCAGTTCGATGGCAAGCTGGTACTGTACCATGAGGCAATCGACTACCTTCGGGAAATGCAGAGGCGCCGTGACAGGGAACTGTCATTCAGCGACCTTCCGCAGATGGAGATGGACAAGCTCTGCGTTGTAGATCATTACCCCAGTGACAGATTTACATTCTCGTCCCATGGGTATGACCTGCATATTGAAAACGAGCTTGTGGCTGATGCCTTCGCCGGTTTGTCTGTTCAGGAGCAGAGTATTTTGATCCTGCATTTTGTTCTGGACCTGCCGGATCAGGAGGTTGGCCGCCTTGTTGGAATGTCTCGCAGCGCCGTTCAGCGGCGAAGGGCAAAATCATTGACCGAGCTGCGGATCAAGTTGGCCGCACTCATGCCGAAGGGAGGTTGAAGGTATGAAGAAACCCACTTACAAGGGCAAGGAGCTTCTTCCTCTTTCGGTGATTGACGCCGCCCGTGACGGGGACTCTCAGGCTGTGGATCAGGTACTCCGGTATTATGAGGGCTATATCAATAAGCTCTGCACGCGGACGCTTTACGATCCTGACGGTCAGCCCCATGTTCGGGTGGACGAGTACATGAAGCGCCGATTGGAGATCAAGCTCATTCATTCCATTGTCAGCATGAGCTGACAAACCCGGTCTGAAAGCGGAAACAGCTTACCCTTTCCCTGTTTCTCTCTTTCGTGGTCGAAGGCAGCACCTTGACAAAGAAAGCCCGTTGGGAGGCCAACGCCGCAGTATAAGGCAAACGGATACATTCCTGTTTGTGCCGAGCCATACGGCCGGTGCGCCATGACCTCGTTTCAAGTCCGCAGGACGGGACCACTGTAACGGGCGAGCGAACAGCACCAGACCGCAAAGCAAGCGTGGCAGCTTGTGGGCGATGACACACGGGCAGGGTTAAAGATACTCGCGCATTGAACGCCCACAAAGCATTGTGCGCCGCACCCATCAGCATGGGCCGGGGTGAGATTCCCGTGGAGCTGTGCCAGCAGCCGTCCGTTTTGCCTCTTTTATTGCTTATCAACTTGCAAACAATGAAAGGGGTCAATCTATGCAAGAAGATAGAACCTTTGAAAACAAATTCGCCCCGCCAGTACGGAGCGAAAAGAAAATTGGAAATACAACCTTCACCGTCAATTCGTTCTTCCTTGAACAAACAAAAGACGGTGTGGTTTCTAAAATAGAGCGGCTTATCAAGGATGATGTCCGAAAAAAAGCCGCTACAATTTGACCTCCATAGGCAGACAAAACCAACAAAGCGCGGTAGAATGAAGATAGAACTTCATACCGTGTTTGACTGCCAGATTGGAGGTTATTATGTTTCATCAGTCAAACACCGCTGCCGCACTTCAATTCCCTTACAACGCTATGAGCGTCGAAGCTGTTACCGCTTTGTACTGCCGTTTATCGCGTGACGATGAATTGCAGGGCGACAGCAACAGTATCATCAACCAAAAGAAAATTTTACAGAAGTACGCTCTTGAACACGGGTACACCAACTTCCGCTTTTACATTGACGACGGCATTTCAGGAACAACCTTCAATCGACCTGGTTTCCAGGAGATGATCGCCGATGTGGAGGCAGGGATCGTCAAACGGGTCATCATCAAAGATATGTCCCGTTTTGGCCGTGATTATCTGCAGGTGGGTATGTATACCGAGATCATGTTCCCGGAGCATGATGTTCACTTTATCGCCGTAAACGATGGGGTGGACAGCACCCAGGGCGACAATGAGTTTACTCCCTTCCGCAATATCATCAATGAGTGGTATGCGAAAGACACCAGCAAGAAAATCCGTGCTGTGATGAAGGTCAAGGGGAACGCTGGGGAACATTTGACGACTAGTGCCCCCTACGGATACATGAAAGACCCGGATGACAGCAAACATTGGATACCTGACCGTGAGGCTGCCGATGTGGTCTATGAAATCGGGCTGTATGTTATGGATGGGTTTGGACCGTCCCAGATAGCACGAAAGCTGCGGGAGCGGAAAATCCTCACTCCTGCCGCTTACTACGAAAGCAAAGGCATCCCTTGTAATGTAAAAAAGCAGGGTGATCCCTATGGCTGGGACAATACCACGATAGCGGGAATTATGGATCGCTGGCGTGAGTACCTGGGGCATACGGTGAACTTCAAGACCACAAAGAAGTCCTACAAGAGCAAAAAGAAAATTAAAAATCCCGAAAGTGAATGGGTCATCTTTGAGAATACCCATGAACCTATCTGGACAGAAGCCATTGCCGAGGCTGTAAAGCAGGCGCGGCAGTCACGGCGCCGTCCGACAAAGATGGGCGAAATGGGAATGTTCTCCGGCATGATGTACTGTGCCGATTGTGGCTCGATCCTGTACCAGTGCAGAGCGACCGGTTTCCGAAAGGATCAAGAATATTATATCTGCTCTGGTTACCGTAAGGGAAAGCAGGTATGCAACACACCACACTCCATCCGAACGGTTATCCTGGAGGAACTGATCCTTCAAAATCTGCGGGAGATCGTGTCCTTCGCAAGAAGCCATGAAAACCGCTTCGCTCAAATGGTCATGGATATGGATGTAAAGGAGCGCAATAAAGGTCTTGCCCAAAAGCGCAGGCTACTGTCTGAAAGTAAGAAGCGTATCACGGAACTGGATATGATCTTCAAGCGGCTGTATGAGGACAACATCAGCGGAAAGCTGACAGACGAGCGTTTTCACAAGCTGTCCACCGACTATGAAGCGGAACAGGCTGGCTTGCAGGCACAGGCTGCAATGCTCCGTGAGGAAATCGAAGAAGCAGAAAGCAAAAGTGCCAATGTTGATAGGTTTCTGTCCGTTGTCCGCCAGTACACCGATATCCCGGAGCTGACACCCCGTATCCTGCATGAGTTCGTTGAGAAGATCGTCATTCACGCGGCGACCGATCCCCATAGCAAAATCAACCGCAGGCAAGAGGTAGATATCTACTACAAAGGTATCGGGATTTTGGAAATGTCCAAAGTATTTGATAGCAGGCAAAAATGAAAGAAACGGCATAGCCGAAGCTATACCGTTTCTCTCTCGCCTTAGAATGTTTTCTTAACTGGACACCCCTAATGGCGGGAGCCTTTTTTACGGCACAGCGCGGGGCAAAGCGCCCCACTTCGGCACAAGAAACAAAAATATGGTTCCCAAGACGCACCGGGTATGTTATAGTGATGACAATCTCAGCGCAACAACATGAAGGAGGAGAGACCATGGCACAACTCAGACCGAAGATCGTGAAGCTGGCGAAAATCATTGGGGGCGTCACCGGCATCACGACCAAGATCGACGAAAACGCGCCCGAATATTACTGCATGGCGGGCATCCTGACCGACGAGGAAGCGGATGTCGCCATTGCCGCCGGTCTGCGCAAGGAGCGCACCGCGGGCTATCTCGCCAAGAAGGTCGGCAAGACCGTGGAGGAGGTGCAGCCGCTGCTCGACAACCTCGTCTACTACGGCATCTTCCGCCGCTCGATGGACAAGGCGCTCGGCGAGGACGTGTATTACATGCAGATCTTCGCGCCCGGCATCCTTGAGATGATGGTCAACCAGAAGGAGCTGCTGGAAACGCATCCGGAGGTCGGCCGCGCGTTCGATGAGTACACCCGCAACCTCGCCGCGAACATGGGCGCCATGATCCCCGACGGCTACGGTCTCATGCGCGTCATCCCGGTCGAGAGCGCGCTCGAGGGCATCGAGGGCGTGAGCGACTATGAGCGCATCTCGCACTATCTGGATAAGTATGACCGCTTTTCCGTGTCCCCGTGCTCGTGCCGCGCGTCGCGCTCGAGCCTTGGCGACGGCTGCGGCCACCTCGAGGAGGATATGTGCGTGCAGATGGGCAGAGGCGCCGAGCACTACATCCGCACCGGCCGCGCCAGGGAGATCACGCGCGAGCAGGCGCTGGAGATCATTCAGCGCGCGGAGGAAAACGGCCTCATGCACGACATGGTCAACATCGAGGAGCCGGGCGAGAGCGCGGCCATCTGCAACTGCTGCGCCTGCGCCTGCTTCGGTCTGCGCGTGGGTCTGATGTTCGGCGCGCGCGATGCGATCCGCTCCAACTACGTCGCCGAGGTGGACGAAGCCAAGTGCGTCGCCTGCGGTCAGTGCGTGGAGACCTGCCCCGGCAACGCGCTCAAGCTCGGTCAGAAGCTGTGCTCGACCGAGGATCTGACGCCGCAGCCGGACTATGTCAAGCTCTCCGAGACCCTGCGCCCGAAGCGCAGCTGGGACCCGAACTACCGCGAGGACCACGAGGACGTCGTGCCCACCGGCACCGCGCCCCGTGCAAGACCGCCTGCCCCGCGCACATCCCCGTGCAGGGCTACCTGAAACTCGCCGCGCAGGGCCGCTACACGGACGCGCTCGAGCTCATCAAGAAAGAACCCGTTCCCGGCCGTCTGCGGCCGCATCTGCAACAAGCGCTGCGAGGCCGAGTGCACCCGCGGCGCGGTCGACGAGGCCGTCGCCATCGACGAGGTCAAGCGCTTCATCGCCGACCATGACCTGCACGAGGCCACGCGCTTTGTGCCGAAGCTGTGCAACCAGATCGGCCGCCCGTACACGGAGAAGATCGCCGTCATCGGCGCCGGCCCCGCGGGCATGAGCTGTGCCTACTACCTTGCCAACAAGGGCTACCCTGTGACCGTGTTCGACCGCAACCCCGTTCCCGGCGGTATGCTCACGCTCGGCATCCCGAACTTCCGCCTCGAAAAGGATGTGCTCAACGCCGAGATCGACATCCTGCGTGAGATGGGCGTCGAATTCCGCTGCGGTGTCGAGGTCGGCAGGGATATCACCATCGAGCAGCTGCGCGCGCAGGGCTACAAGGGCTTCTATGTCGCCATCGGCGCGCAGAAGTCGGCCAGGCTCGGCGTTGCGGGCGAGGAGCTCGCGGGCGTCTACGGCGGCGTGGACTTCCTGCGCGCCGTGAACCTCGGCCAGGAGACGAATATCGGCAAGCGCTGCGCCGTCATCGGCGGCGGCAACGTGGCCATGGACGTCTGCCGCAGCGCGGTGCGCCTCGGCGCGGACGAGACCTATGTCCTCTACCGCCGCAGCGAGGCAGAGCTGCCCGCCGACCCCGAGGAGGTCAAAGAGGCGATGGAAGAGGGCGTGCACTTCCGCTTCCTGACCGCTCCGGTCGAGATCCTCGGCGCGGACGGCAAGGTCACCGGCATCCGGGTCGAGCGCATGGCGCTCGGCGAGCCGGACGAGAAAGGCCGCCGCAAGCCCGTCGGCACGGGCGAATTCGAGACGATCGCGCTCGACTCCGTCATCGGCGCCATCGGCCAGACGGTCGACTGGGGCACGCTCGACGTCGGCGCGCTCACGACGACCAAAAAGGGCACGGCCGAGGCCGACGCCCTCACGTATCAGACCGCGCAGCCGGACATCTTCGTCGGCGGCGACTGCTACACCGGCCCGAAGTTTGCCATCGACGCCATCGCCGCCGGCAAGGAGGCCGCCATCAGCCTGCACCGCTTCGTGCACCCCGGTCAGACGCTCACCGCCGGCCGCGACCGCAGAGTGTACAAGGCGCTTGATAAAGACCATGTGCTCATCGAGACGGCCGGTTTTGACAAGGATCACCGCCAGATGCCGGGCTACAACGCGGCCAAGGCCAAGACCTTCTCCGATGCGCGCGTCACGTTCACGGAGGAGCAGGTCAAAAAGGAGTGCGCCCGCTGCCTCGGCTGCGGCGCGACGAAGGTCGACAGCTACCTGTGCATCGGCTGCGGTCTGTGCACCACAAAGTGCAAGTTCGACGCCATCCACCTCAAGAAGGTGCGCGACTGGCACGCAGGCTCGTATGAGACCATGCCGATCAAGGTCGCCGAGGGCGTCGTCAAGCGCGCCGGCAGCATCGTCAAGAAGGCGGTTTTGAAGTAATGCACGAGCTGGCACTGTGCGACGCGCTGCTCAAAATGGTGCGCGACATCTCCCGCGAGGAGGCGCTCGACGGCGTGCGCAGCATCACGGTGCGCGTCGGGACGCTCTCGGGCGTCATCCCGCATTTTCTCACCGACTGCTGGGTCGCCGTGACCGACGGCACGGAGTATGACGGCGTGCCTCTGCGCATCGAGACGGAGGCGGGCCGCGCCCGCTGCCTCGACTGCGGGGCGGAGTTCATCGCCGACGTCGACGACCTCTCCTGCCCGGACTGCGGCGGGAAAAAGCTCATGCCGCTCTCCGGCCGTGACATGACCATTCAGGAGATCGAGGCGTACTGACCCCATATGCAGCAGGCTCCCGCACCCGCGGGGGCCTGTTTTTTGCAGCAAAACGCCCCCGGAAGCCGATTGCTTCCGGGGGCGTCGTTTGTACAAAATCGAGATCAGAAGTCGGCGTTTCCGACCGTGCGCGGATGCAGCTCCACGTCGCGGATGTTGCTCACGCCGGTCAGGTACATGACCATGCGCTCAAAGCCGAGACCAAAGCCCGCGTGACGGCAGCTGCCGTAGCGGCGCAGGTCGAGATACCACCAGTAGTCTTCCTCGCGCAGGCCAAGCTCCTGCATGCGCTTGGTGAGCAGGTCGAGCCGCTCCTCACGCTGGCTGCCGCCGATGATCTCGCCGATACCCGGCACAAGGCAGTCCGCCGCGGCGACGGTCTTTCCGTCATCGTTCATGCGCATGTAAAACGCCTTGATGTCCTTCGGGTAATCCGTGACGAACACGGGCTTGTTGAACACCTGCTCGGTCAGGTAGCGCTCGTGCTCGGTCTGCAGGTCGATGCCCCACGAGACGGGGTAGTCGAACTTGTGACCGGACTCCTGCAGCAGCTTCACGGCGTCGGTATAGGTGATGCGGCCGAAGTCGTTGTCCACGACGTTGTGCAGGCGCTCAAGCAGGCCCTTATCCACGAAGGAGTTGAAAAACTCCAGCTCCTGCGGGCACTTTTCGAGCACGGTGTTGATGATGAACTTCACCATCGCCTCCATGCACTCAAGGTCGTCGTCGAGGTCGGCGAACGCCATCTCCGGCTCGATCATCCAGAACTCGGCGGCGTGGCGCTGGGTGTTGGAGTTCTCGGCGCGGAACGTCGGGCCGAAGGTGTACACGTCGCCGAAGGCGAGCGCGAAGTTTTCGGCGTTGAGCTGGCCGGACACGGTCAGGTTCGTGCTCTTGCCGAAGAAATCCTTGCTGAAATCGACCTTGCCGTCATCCGTGCGCGGCAGGTTGTCGAGGTCGAGCGTCGTGACGCGGAACATCTCGCCCGCGCCCTCGCAGTCGGAGCCCGTGATGATCGGGGTCTGCACATAGACGAAGCCGCGCTCCTGGAAGAACGTGTGCACCGCCTGCGCCGCCACGCTGCGCACGCGGAACGTCGCGCTGAAGAGGTTCGTGCGCGGACGCAGATGCTGGATCGTGCGCAGAAATTCCACGCTGTGGCGCTTTTTCTGCAGCGGATAGTCCGGCGCGGACGCGCCCTCGAGCGTGATGCTGTCGGCTTTGAGCTCGAACGGCTGCTTGGCGTCCGGCGTGAGCACGAGCTCACCGTGCACGATGAACGCCGCGCCGACGTTCTGGCGGGCGATGTCGTCGTAATTGTCGAGCTTGCCGCGCTCGAGCACGACCTGCAGGCTCTTGAAGCAGCTGCCGTCGTTGAGCTCGATAAAGCCGAAATTCTTCATGTCGCGGATCGTGCGCGCCCAGCCGCAGACGGTCAGGGTCTGGCCGCCGAAGGCCTCCGGCGCTGCGTAGATGCCGGCGATGTGCTGTCTTTTCATATCTTCCGCCTCGTTTTCGATGGATTTTTCAAAATAACTTCTTTATTATACGCACAATGCGCGTTTTTTTCAACCGGTTCTTGCGTGCGTAAACGCAAAGCCGGCGGATTTTCCGCCGGTTTTGCGTATCTTTTCCGCCATTAAGCGATGATGTGGATGGCCGCGTGGTTGTTGCTGAGCGTGACGTCCGTCGTCACGCCGCCGGCCTCACCGTCGCGCGTCCACGCCACGGGCTCCTGGAACGTGAAGCGCAGCGTCTTCGACTGCACGAGGATGACGTTCTCGTTGTCGTAATACTGGTTGAGCACGCCCGTGATGATCCGGCTCAGGTCGCCGAACTGCTTCGGACGGCGGATGAGCAGCGTCTCAAACAGGCCGTCGCCCAGACTCACGAGGTCCTTGCGCAGGCGCACCATGCCGGCCACGGAGGTCGAGTTCGACACGCCGCCGAAGATGAAGTCCCCGTCGACCGTGCCGCCGTCATACTCCACGTGCGCGCAGTAGTGGTCGATGCTGTTGAGGCGGCTCATCGCCTCGAGCACGTAGGCCAGATGGCCGAGCGCCTGCTTTTCGTTTTGCGGCGTCTCATAGCTCACCGCCGTGAACGCGCCGAAGGCCGCCACGTAGGTGAAAAAGCTCTTGTCGCCGAAGCTGCCGACGTCGAACGCCGTCGGCGTACCGGTCACGATGCGCAGCGCGGCGTCGGTCGCGTTTTTCGGCAGGCCGAGCGTCGAGGCCACGTCGTTGGTCGTGCCCATCGGGATGTAGCCGAGCGGGGGCGGATTCGGCACCTGCATCAGACCGGACACGACCTCACTGAGCGTGCCGTCGCCGCCGATGCAGGCCACGGTGTCATACTCCGCCGCGTGCTGCGCCGCAAATAGCGTCGCGTCGCCGCGTCCCTGCGTGAAGTACACCGTCGTCAGATAGCCGCCGCTGTCGAGAATGTTCATCACTTCGCCAAGCCGTTTTTGTAGCCGCTGCGTCCGGCCATGGGGTTGATGATCAGCATCATGCGTTTTTTCATAGTCAGCCTCCTGTCGGGTAGCAAAAAGGGCATGGCGTACTGCCATGCCCCCGAGATTCTGTGATCAGCCAAGCTCGTTCATTTTCTGAGCCATTGCAGACTTCTTGTGCGCTGCGTTGTTCTTGTGGATCAGACCCTTGCCGGCCGCGCGGTCAACAGCCTGGACAGCAACTTTATAGGTACTGACGGCTGCGTCACGGTTGCCTTCGGCAACAGCCGCATCAAACTTCTTCAGGTTGGTCTTCAGGGCGGATTTCTCAGCCTTGTTTTTCATGTTCTGCAGCTTGGACTTCTCGTCTCTCTTCATTGCGGACTTGATGTTCGGCATTTCTCAATCGCCACCTCCTCCTATAAAATTCAGTCATGGATATGACCGTGCAATGTTCTGCAAGTGTTGATGATATCATCAAACCTGCAAATTGCAAGCCTTTTTTTCAATTTTCATTATAATTGTATCCATTTGTGGCAACGCTTGCTGTGTGCCACAAGATGTGGCGTCAGAAAGGAGCCTGTTATGCCGAATTTCCCCCGTACTGACCTCGCCGTCGAGGCCGAAGCCCTCCGCAGCGCCGCCGCCGCGGCACAGCTGCCCGGCGTGCGCGCCGAGGAGACACAGCGCCGCGGCTTTGCCGTGACCGAGGTACATGTACTCGACGTCGCTGGTGAAAATGCATTATGTAAACCAATTGGTGACTACTACACCCTTGCGCTTGACCCGCTGCTGCGCCGCGCGGACGATGCCTTTGAAAACGCGGCGCTGACGCTCGCGGAGTTGCTGCGCGGTGTGCTGCCGCTGATGCCGGAGGCGTCCGTGCTCGTCGTCGGGCTCGGCAACCGGGCGATCACGCCCGACGCCGTCGGCCCCGACGCGGTCGACAGCGTCATGGTCACGCGGCACCTGCGCGAACAGCTGCCGGAGCATTTCGGGCAGTTCCGGTCCGTGGCCGCGCTCGCGCCCGGCGTGCTCGGCACAACGGGCATGGAATCCGCCGATATGATCCGCGCGCTCGCAGGCCGCCTGCACCCGGACGCCATCATCGCCGTAGACGCACTCGCCTGCGCACAGCTTGACCGGCTCGGCCGTACCGTTCAGCTCACGGACACCGGCATCACGCCCGGCAGCGGCGTCGGCAATGACCGCGCCGGCCTCAGCCGCGATACGCTCGGCATCCCGGTCGCAGCCATCGGTCTGCCGACCGTGATCGACGCGGGCGGCTTTTCGGACGATCCCCGCGCGGCGCAGATGTTCGTCACGCCGCGCGACATTGACGCCGTCGTGCGGGATGCGGCAAAGCTCATCGGCTACGGCATCAATCTCGCGCTGCACGACGGGCTGACCATCGGCGACGTGGACATGTTTTTGTCCTGAGGCAATGTTTCACGTGAAACACACCTGCCGCGTTTCGCATTGTTTCACGTGAAACAGCACAAAAATTTGCTGCGGGGCCCCCAGACAGTTGAAAACGACGCCGCGCGCTGGTATAATAGCGGCAAACACAATTTAGGGAGGCAAATCATGGGCAAAATCATTGCCGTCGCCAACCAGAAAGGCGGAGTCGGCAAGACGACGACGTGCGTGAACCTGACCTGCGCGCTCAAAAAGCGCGGGCGGCGCGTGCTCCTCATCGACTGCGACCCGCAGGGCAACAGCACCTCCGGCATGGGCGTGGACAAAACCGTGACGCCCAATTGCTACGACCTGCTGATGAACGGTGCGGCCGCTGCCGACTGTATCCGCAGCACGAAATACGGCGACGTGCTGCCGGCAAATATGAATCTCTCCGGCTGCTCGGTCGAGCTCGTGGGCTCTACGCGGCGGGAATACATCATGAAAACTGCGCTCGCCGCGGTACAGGGCGATTACGACTTCATCCTCATCGACTGCCCGCCGTCGCTCGAGCTGCTGACGATCAACGCGCTCGTCGCGGCCGACAGCGTGCTTATCCCGGTGCAGTGCGAGTATTATGCGCTCGAGGGCATCGCCGATCTCATGCGCAGCATCAAAATGTGCAACAAGCGCCTCAATCCGGAGCTGAGCGTACAGGGCATCGTCATGACCATGTATGACGGGCGCACGAAGCTGTCCGACCAGGTCGTGAACGAGGTGCGCAAGTTCTTCGGAAAAAAGGTCTACAAGACCATGATCCCGCGCAACGTGCGCCTGTCCGAGGCGCCGAGCCACCGCAAACCCGCCATCGCCTATGACAAGGAGTCCAAGGGCGCGCGGGCGTATCTGCATCTGGCGGGGGAGCTCATCAAGCGCGAGGAAAAAGCAGCGAAGGCGGCGCAGGAGGCTGCCGCTACGGAGGTGGAACATGGGTAAAGACGGGAAGAAAGGTCTCGGCATGGGGCTCGGGGCACTGTTCGGGGAGGAATATCCGACCGCGCAGCCCGAGCGCGAGGAGACGGCGCCGGATCTGCTGCCAATCGAGAAGATCGAGCCGCGCGCCGACCAGCCGCGCAAGCGCTTTGATCCCGAGGCGCTGGAGATGCTCGCCGAGTCCATCCGTACCTACGGGCTCATCCAGCCGATCACGGTGCGGCCGCTCGACAGCGGCTTTTATCAGATCATCGCGGGCGAGCGCCGCTGGCGCGCCAGCCGCATGGCCGGACTGAGAGAGGTGCCGGTGCGCATCCTCACGGCCGATGAGCAGCGCGCCATGGAGATGGCGCTGGTCGAAAACCTGCAGCGAGAGGACTTAAACCCTATCGAAGAGGCGAAGGGCTACCGCGCCCTGCAGGACGTGTACGGCATGACGCAGGACGATGTGGCGCAGAGCGTGGGCAAGTCACGCCCCGCCATCGCCAATGCGACGCGGCTTCTGGCTTTATCTGAGCCGGTATTAAAGCTCGTCGAGGACGGGACGCTCTCGGCCGGTCACGCACGTGCGCTGCTGCCGCTCAGCGATGCGCAGGTGCAGCTCGCCGCGGCGAAAACCGTCATCGAAAAGGGCCTGTCTGTCCGCCGGGCGGAGGCGCTGGCCGCACAGCTGCTCAAAGATACGCAGGAAAAACCGGCGAAAAAGCCCGCCGGCGTGGATTATCTGGCGAATGCGCGCGCCATCTCGAGCAGGTACTCGGGCGCAAGGTGCGCATGACGCAGGGACGCAAGACCGGGCGCATCGAGCTGGAATACTACGACGCGGACGACCGCGAGGCGCTGCTGCAGGCGCTCGAGGGCATCGGCCGCAGAAACTGACACCAATTAGAACATTAGAGGAGACAGAGACAACATGATTGACATTCGACTCATCCGTGAAAACCCCGAGCTCGTTCGGGAGAACATCCGCAAAAAGTTTCAGGACGCGAAGCTGCCGCTCGTCGACGAGGTGATCGAGCTTGACAAGGCCAACCGCGCCGCCATCAACGAGGCGTCGAATCTGCGCGCCGAGCGCAACACCCTGTCGAAGCAGATCGGCATGCTTATGGGACAGGCGAAAAAGGACCCGTCCAAGCTCGCCGAGGCCGAGGCTGTCAAGGCGCAGGTCACCGCGCAGGCCGCGCGGCTCGCCGAGCTTGAGCAGCAGGAGGCCGAGCTTGAGGCCAAGATCCACAAGATCATGCTCACCATCCCGCAGATCATCGACCCGAGCGTGCCGCTCGGCCCGGACGATAGCTGCAATGTGGAGGTGCAGCGCTTTGGCGACGCCGTCGTGCCGGATTTCCCGATCCCGTACCACACGGAGATCATGGAGCGCTTTGACGGCATCGATCTCGACGCCGCGCGCCGCGTCTCCGGCAACGGTTTTTACTACCTCATGGGCGATATTGCGCGGCTGCACGAGGCAGTGCTGACCTATGCGCGCGATTTCATGATCGACAAGGGCTTTACTTACTGCATCCCGCCGTTCATGATCCACGGCAATGTGGTCGAGGGCGTCATGAGCCAGACGGACATGGACGCCATGATGTACAAGATCGAGGGTGAGGATCTCTATCTGATCGGCACGAGCGAGCACTCCATGATCGGCCGCTACATCGACCAGATCCTCACCGAGGACCAGCTGCCGCAGACGATGACGTCCTATTCGCCCTGCTTCCGCAAGGAAAAAGGCGCGCACGGCATCGAGGAGCGCGGCGTGTACCGCATCCACCAGTTTGAAAAGCAGGAGATGATCGTCGTCTGCCGCCCGGAGGAGAGCATGGACTGGTACGAGAAGCTCTGGCGCTACTCCGTTGAGCTCTTCCGCAGCATGGACATCCCGGTACGCCAGCTCGAGTGCTGCTCCGGTGACCTCGCCGACCTGAAGGTCAAGTCCTGCGACATTGAGGCCTGGAGCCCGCGCCAGCAGAAATACTTTGAGGTGTGCTCCTGCTCGAACCTCGGCGATGCGCAGGCCCGCCGTCTGCACATCCGCATTAAGGGCAAGGACGGCAAGAATTATCTCGCCCACACACTCAATAACACCTGCGTCGCCCCGCCGCGCATGCTCATCGCGCTCCTCGAGAACAATCTGCAGCCCGACGGCAGCGTCGTCATTCCCGAGGCGCTGCGCGCGTACATGGGCGGCACGGAAGTCCTCGTGCCCAAGCACTGAAACTACAGAAAAAACAGGGGAGTCTGTATCATGAAAAAGCCCAGTTGGCTCGACGAATTCAAGGTTTTCATCTCGCGCGGCAACGTCATTGACCTGGCCGTCGGCGTCGTAGTCGGCGGCGCGTTCACGGCCATCGTCACCGCGCTCGTCAACGACATCATCAATCCGCTCATCTCGCTCATCATCGGCGGGCTGGACTTCTCCGGCGTGACCGTCGGCGTGTTCCCGATCGGCGATCTGATCATGTCCATCATCAACTTCCTGTGTATTTCATTCGTCGTGTTCTGGATGGTGAAGATCATCAACCGCTTCAACCGCAAGAAAGAAAAAGAGCCCGAGCCGGAAGCCCCGGCCAAGCCCACCACGGATGAGCTGCTGGCAGACATCCTCGCCGAGCTCAAGCTGCAAAATGGCCGCGCCGAGGCAGTTGAGACACTGGACGTCTCAGAAAAGGAAGAATCTTCTGTTTCCGAGCGCTAAAATAACACTTGACAACCCAAGGCTCATATGTTATAGTATATGAGCCTTGAGGGGTCAAGTTCATATCGCGGAGTGGAGCAGTTCGGTAGCTCGTCGGGCTCATAACCCGGAGGTCGCAGGTTCAAATCCTGTCTCCGCAACCAGATCGAGTGTTCTTATAGCATTTGAAAGGCTGTAAGAACACTCGCTTTTTATACAGCGAGTTCACAGGGGGCGTAGTTGACGACTACGCCTTTTCTTGTATTTACGGACACTTCCGGGATCGGCAGGGGCAGCACCGTTGGAATCTCGATCGTTCCGACGCAGTTATAGTGGATGCGAAGCCGCTGCTCCCATACACCGTCGATCTTCTCAGCATTGAACACTTCGATCTTCTCAATCAGTTCGTTCAGCATCCGGGGCGTCAGTTTCCGCGCTCTGGTGTACTTACGAACAAGACCGATAAACATATCTGCTGTCACGAAACGGCTGCTCTGCTTCTCTATCTCGGAGCGGAGCTTTTTTATTTTTCCGCCAGTTCCTTTTGCTCGTCCTCATACCGCCGGGACATTTTTGCAAAGCGGTCATCGGAGAGTTTGCCGGAAACATTGTCCTCGTAGATGCGTTCAAAGAGGCCGTCCAATTCTTCATCACGGGCAAGGAGCGTTTTCAGCTCTTTTTCCTTCAGCTTGCGGTCTGTCAGTTCCGCCTGCCGAGAATGACCAATCACCACTTTTACAAATTCGTCCTCATAGAGACTTGCGAATTTCGTTAAGCGCCGTAGCTCTCCCAGTACCACTTCCTCCAGGAAGTCCACACGGACATAATGGGTAGAGGTGCAGGTGCCGCGATTACCCTTGTAGTTGGAGCAGTTGAAATACTTGATCTCCGGATTGCCCTGATTGAAGTGAAAGTGAAGGTTGCTGCCGCAATCGGCGCAGACCAACAGGCCGGAAAACATATTGTGTTCTCAGCTGTTGGTGCGGCGTTTGCGGATTTTGCCCCGCTTCTGCTGCACCTGCTCATACATAGCACGCTCAATGATCGCCTCATGGACATCCTGAAACACCACCCAATTTTCACGGTCATTGCTGATCCGCTTCTTATTTTTGTAGGACTTGGAATAAGTCTTGAAATTGAGAATGTCGCCGCAGTATTCCTGCAGGGAGAGAATTTTGGTGATGGTGGAGCTGTTCCACTTGGTAGGCGGCTGCTGTTTGCCCTTGCCGGGGCGCTTGATGCCCTTTGTGAGCCAGTAGGCCCGCGGGGTCAGGACACCGTCCTTTTCAAGCTGAGTGACGATCTGCTCTGTTCCGAAGCCCTCCAAAGTCATGCTGTAAACGCGGCGCACAACCTGGGCTGCCTCGCCATCCACGATCCAATGCTTCGGATCGCTCGAGTCCTTGATGTAACCATAGGGCGGTTGGCTCATCGGCTCACCGGCGTTGCCCTTGATCTTGTTGCTGATATTCGACCCCCAGCGCACGCAGCAGGCCGAGCCGCACCACGCCGTTTCCGGCGGCAATGCGGTGCAGATAGTCCACGCTGCCGTCGAGGATCTCCAGCGACTGGCGCACCTGCTTGAGAAACCCCTCGCCGAACTGCGTCAGCTCCACGTTGCGCCCGTTCTTTTCAAACAGCGGCACACCGAACTCCTGCTCCAGCTGCACGATGGCGTGGCTCAGGCTCGGCTGCGATATTCTGACCGCGGCCGATAGCAAGGAGCTCTTTCCCTAAAACAAAGCATACGTAGCTCAAGGCTGCCAAGTGCCCTCGCAGAGCTTCTTTGGCGCGCTGCAATGTGCCGCTCAGGCTGCTGAACAGCTCATTTTTATTTTCTGTGCGCTCTGTTAAGGGGTTGACATTCTCCGTTTTCGCAGTACACTGCTCCTGTCAGTGTAACTGACAATTGCAGAGGAGGCGAATGCACTTGCCGCACGAGGAGCAGAGAGAAAAGAATATCCGTCTGGTCACGGAGGTCGCGCTGGACTGTTTTCTGGCCAACGGGATCGAAAAGACCAAGGTCGCAGACATCGCGCTGCGCTCCGGACTCACCGAGCGGTCGGTCTTTCGCTATTTTGAGACCAAGGCCGATCTAGTCCTGGCCGCGTCCCTGCTCTACTGGAAGCGCATCCTCGAGCGCATCGACCGGATGTCCCACACCGTGGCCGACGGCGGCACGACCGGCCTGCAGGACGCGGAAAACGTTCTCGTCTGCTATTCTCAGCTCTACCGCCTCGACCCGAACGGCATGCGCTTCACGCTCGACGCGGAGTTGACGCTGCATGCCGCGGGCAGACTCCACGAGATCAAAAACCAGCCGCCCGAGCCGTTTGAGACCTCCGGCGGCCCGATGGCCAAGGCGATCCGCAAGGGACTTGCCGACGGCTCGATCAGCCCGGAGGTCGACGTGCGGGAGATCTACTACAACTCCTACGACGCAATCCTCGGCATCATGCAGCGCCTGTCTATCGGCGGCTCGCCGAGCGCGAGCGCGCTTGATTACGACAGCCGGATGCGCCACCTGAGCCAGATGTTCGTGCGCGCACTCAGTGGCAAATAACCACATACACAGCAGATCCCGAGCGATCGGGATTTGTGTATACCCGCTTATGTCAGTTTGGCTGACACGATCGGAGAAGGAAGACAGATATCAAAAGAAAGAAGGGCCGCAATGAAGGAACTGAAGCATTTGATGTACTTTGAGCGCCTGCTGGACGACGCGCACAACGAACTTGTCCGCCAGGCCGAGGCAGAAGGAGATCTGGCGATCGGCTATACCTGCTTTCACGCACCAGAAGTACTGCTGAATCTGGGCAGTTGCTTCTCGGTGCGTCTGCGCGCGCCGCACACCACCTCCATGGAGCTGGCCACCTACTACATGGCCAACAACAGCTGCGAGTTTTCCCGCGCGATCCTCGAGCGCGCGCTCGAGGGCAACTACGGCTTCCTGCACGCTATGGCGGGCGTCGACGTGTGCGAGGCCAACAACCGCGCCATCGAGAACATGGAGATCATGCACACGCAGGGGGCGGACAAGGACAAATTCTTCTACTGCAACCTCGACATCCCGTATTCCGACGATGAGGACTGCGTCGAGCACATCTGCGAGCAGGTCTCGCGCAAGATCCTCAAGCCCATGCGCGAAAACTACGGCGTCGATACCTCGGACGCCGCCATCCGCGCCGCGGTCAGCGAGCACAACGAGGTCTGCCGCATCCTCACCGAGATCGGCGAGACGCGCAAGCTCGACAACCCGCCCATCACGGGCTATGAATACGCCGTGCTCGTGCTCGTGAGCTACGTCTGCCCGAAGCGGCTGATCCTGCCGCTGCTGCGCGAGACGCTCGCCGAGGTAAAGACGCGCGAGGCCGATGCGCAGAAAAACTACCGTGTGCGCGTCGCCGTCGTCGGCTCTGAGATCGACGACCCGGATCTGATCCGGCTCATCGAGAGCTGCGGCGCGCTGGTGGTCGCCGACCGCTACTGCTATGGCAGCTTCCCCGGCCGTCAGGAGATCGTGCTCACGGACGGCGAGGATGCCCTCACGCAGGTGTGCCGCTGGTATCTGCAGCACACCGAGTGCCCGCGCCAGAGCGCGCTGCACCGCGTGCAGTACCGCAACGACCACGTCGCCCAGCTCGTGCACGACTTCAAGGCCGACGGCGCGATCTACGAGCAGATGAAGTTCTGCACCTACTGGTCGTATGAGCGCGTGATCGCAAACCAGGTCATGCCGCGTGATTACGGCATCCACATCCTCTCCATCGACCGCCCCTACATCGCGGGGCAGAGCGGTCAGCTGCGCACGCGCGTGCAGGCCTTCGTGGAGAGTCTGGAAATGAAGCAGCTGCGTGCAGCGCAAAAGGAGGACAACTGACATGGCCTACAACCCCAAAACCGGCAAGGGCCTCGGCCGCTTCTATTCCGCCGAGCACCGCGCCTTCCGCGCCCGCGAATGGCGCGGCTTCCGGGACACGTTTTATGATTTCTTCCGCTGGCTCTATCTCTACGGCTTCATGGCCGCGAAGCTCGGCTGCCACCCGATCCTGATGGTCAAGGCCATGCTGCGCTACCGCTGGATGGTGTCCTACCTCACCGCGTCGCACATGGTCGACCGCCACACCATGGGTCTGCGCGGCAAGGAGCTGCGCTATGCGCACAACCAGTTTTTCTCCGTGCTGCACAACTCCGTCCTCGGCGTGCGTGACATCATCGTGCGCGACCAGAACCTGCGTCCGAACAGCAAGCGCGCGGCAAAGCTGCGCGAGAACACCGTCATGTTCGACGAGATGACCCCGCACCTGATCATGATGGGCTTCCCCACCGTGAAGTGGATCGACATCGCCATGTTCGCCGTCGGTCTGCCGTCGGAGGTCGACCAGAACGCCAGTATGTTCTACATCGACGCCATGGAGCACCTCGGCCTGCCGGCGGACGTCTGCCCCGAGCCCGCCGCCGAGTGCGGCGTCGCCGTGGTGGACGACTATCCCCGCGTCGGCAAGTGCTACTTCACCGGCACCATGCCCTGCGACGGTGCGATCTCGCAGACGAACATCCTCACGCGGCACTTCAAGGACCTGCCCTCGTTCCAGATCACGCCGCCGCAGCGTGTCAACGAGCCGGAGGTGCAGACCTACGCGGTCAAGAACCTCAAGAAGGGCATCGAATTTCTCGAGCAGCAGTTCGGCGTCAAGTGGGACTGGGATGCCTTCTGGAAAAACGCCGGGATGTACAACGACACCTCGCGCTGCATGGTCGAAAAGTGGGACGTCAACTGCACCGAGCACCCGCAGGTCTGCGGCGCGGCGCTGGCGCTGCAGCGCGAATATGAGTTCCAGGCGGCGGCGTGCATGGACAAGTTCATGCACAAGACGGACCTGCGCGTCACGAAGATGATGCTCAAGGGCTACGAGCAGGACAAGGCGGCCAACGCGCCCCAGCCGAAATACCGCTGCCTCGTCTGGGCGTGCCCCGCACACTACTATACCAACTTCACCTACTGGACGCAGCACTGCTGGGGCGTCACCTGCGTCAACGACATGGAGGCCATGCTCAGCTACCTGCCCATCACCACCGACAACAAGGATCAGGCGCTGGCCGACCTCGTTCGCTGCTACGAGAAGATGATGATGCGCTCGCACACCAACGGCGGCTATGTCAACCTGCTCGACGAGTGCTGGAAGATGTGCGAGAAGTTCCACACGAACATCGTCATCATGTACGACCACGTGTCGTGCAAGAACGTCGGCGGTCTGCACGGTCTGTTCGAGGATCAGGCGCGCGAGCGCGGCATCCACCTCATCTGGATCCCGCACGACGTCATGGACCCGCGCACGGTCTCGCGCCGCGAGATGCGCGAGGCGTTCAGCCAGTACATGGTCACGGTGCTCAACGAGAAGCCGCTTGACCCCACTCTGTTGGATTACGAAGACGCACTCAGCTGGTAAGGAGGAACGAATATGGCCTGGTATTGGATTGTGCTCATCGTGCTCGCCGCACTCTTTGGTCTGCTGTTTCTGGCATACATGACCAACGCGGACATGAAGCTCATCGAAAAGATCTACAACGCGCTCATCGCATACCACGACGACAAGGACGTCGAGGAGCAGATCTGACGCGCGCATCGGGGGGGACACCCCCAAAGCAACAACAAGTCGGGGCGGTCAATGACCGCCCCGACTTTTGCGTCTGCGCATTCTCCCGCAAAATCCGGATACAGAGCAGCATTCCGGTCGGCTTCCCTGTTGACATTGTGTTCACATCTTGTTACACTGTCTCTTGCGCCTTTTCACGCAAAACGAACAGAAAAAAGGAAGAAAAAAGAATGAAACTTGTCAAAGCGTACAACAGCGTCAGCCTTGTGCTGCGCATTGTCATCGGCATGGTCATCGGCGCGGCGCTCGCCCTGCTGATTCCCAACGCCGCCGTGACCGCGCCCGGCATCGGCATCCTTGGCACCCTGTTTGTCGGTGCCCTGAAGGCCATCGCCCCGCTGCTGGTCTTTGTCCTCATCATCAGCGCCCTTGCCCAGTCCAAGGAGAAGCTGGGCAAGCAGTTCGGCACCGTCATCGTGCTGTACCTTGTCTCCACGTTCCTGGCGGCTGTCATCGCCGTGATCGCGAGCTACCTGTTCCCCGTGACCATCACGCTGACCGAAGCCGCCTCCGACAGCGCGCCCGAGAGCTTCGCCGCTATCTTCACCGGCCTGCTCAACAACATTGTCTCCAACCCCATCGGCTCAATCGTCTCGGCCAACTATCTCGGCGTTCTGTTCTGGGCTATCGTGCTCGGCTTCGCGTTCAAGGGCGCGTCCGACACGACCAAGAAGTTCCTCGCCGACGCCTCCGAGGCCGTCACCAAGGCAGTGCGCTTCGTCATCAACCTCGCCCCGTTCGGCATCCTGGGTCTCGTGTTCTCCGCCGTGTCCACCAGCGGCCTTGCCATCTTTACCGAGTACGGCAAGCTGCTGCTCCTGCTCGTCGGCTGCATGCTGGTAGCGGCGCTTGTTGTCAACCCCATCATGACCTTCATAGTCATCCGCAAGAACCCCTATCCGCTGGTGTTCAAGTGCCTGAAGGAGAGCGGCGTCACTGCATTCTTCACCCGCTCCTCCGCCGCGAACATCCCCGTGAACATGTCCCTGTGCGAGAGCCTCGGTCTGGATAAGGAGTTCTACTCCGTGTCCATCCCGCTCGGCGCGACCATCAACATGGCCGGCGCTGCCGTCACGATCACGATCATGGCGCTCGCCGCGGTGCACACGCTCGGCATCACCGTGCAGCTGCCCGTCGCGATCATCCTGTCCGTCATGGCCGCGCTCGGCGCGTGCGGCGCGTCCGGCGTTGCGGGCGGCTCGCTGCTGCTCATCCCCATGGCCTGCTCCCTGTTCGGCATCTCCAATGACGTCGCCATGCAGGTCGTCGGCGTCGGCTTCATCATCGGCGTCATTCAGGACTCGCTCGAAACTGCCATCAACTCCTCGTCCGATGCGCTGTTCACCGCCGTTGCGGAGTTCAAGCAGTGGCGCAAAGCCGGCAAGGAGATCAAGTACTGAGCCGGTCACTGAAATCGTTACAGCGCCTCACGGTCTTTCCCATGAGGCGCTGCTTTTTCTGCCGTATTCGTCAAATCCACAAGAAACCCTGCCGGATTTTTGAACAGATCCGGCAATTTTCTTGACTTTCCTGCTGCAATACTTTAAAATGAAGCCGCTGTGCACGGGCAAAGCGCAGCGAAAACGAGAATCAGACCCGGCATCTGCGCGGCACGCGCCGCACAGATGTTTTCGCGTCTGGATGGGAGAACGCATGAAAACAAAAAACACGAAAAGCTTTGCCAGCCGCTGGGGCTTTATTCTGGCATCTGTGGGCTCGGCCGTAGGCATGGCCAACGTCTGGGGCTTCCCCAACAAGCTGGGCAGCAACGGCGGCGGAGCCTTCCTGCTGATCTACCTGCTGTTTGTGGTCATCTTCAGCACCGTCGGCCTGCCGACGGAGTTCGCCATGGGCCGCCGCGCCGGCACCGGCACGCTCGGCGCCTATGAGGGCGCGTGGGCCACGCGCGGCAAGACCGCCGGAAAAGTCGGCGGCCTGCTCGGCTGGCTGCCGCTGGCCGGGTCGCTGTGCATCGCTATCGGCTACGCCGTCATCGTGACGTACATCCTCAAGGCGCTCGTCGACTCCCTGCTCGGCACGCTCATGACGGGCGATGCCGCCGTGTGGTTCGCGTCGTTTTCCACGCAGCCGTACTCCGTTATCCCCTATCACATCATCGTCGTGGCCGGCACGCTGCTGACGCTCTTTTTCGGTGCGCACAGCATCGAAAAGTCCAACAAGGTCATGATGCCGCTGTTTTTCCTCATCTTTCTGGTGCTGGCCGTGCGCGTGGCGCTGCTGCCCGGCTCAGCCGAGGGCTACAAGTTCATGTTCACCCCGCGCTGGGAGGCGCTCAAGGATCCGATGATCTGGGTCTGGGCGATGGGTCAGGCGTTTTTCTCCCTGTCCGTCACCGGCAGCGGCATGATCGTCTACGGTGCGTACCTGTCCAAGGACGAGGACGTTGTGGACGTGGCGCAGCACACGGCGCTGTTTGACACCATTGCCGCCGTCGTCGCCGCGCTGGTCATCATCCCCGCCTGCTTCTCCTACGGGCAGGACGTCGGCGCGGGTCCGAGTCTGCTGTTCGTCACGCTGCCGACCATTTTGCAGGACATCCCGCTCGGCCGCCTGTTCGCCGTCATTCTGTACATCGCCATGATCTTCGCCGGCGTCAGCTCGCTGCAGAATATGTTCGAGGCCGTCGCCGAATCGCTCCAGCACAAGTTCCCGAAGCTCAGCCGCGCCGCCGTGCTCGGCATCCTGTGTGTGCTGTGCCTCGGCTTCGGTCTGCTCATGGAGCCGATCTCCAAGTGGGGGCCGTGGATGGACTTCGTGTCGATCTACATCATCCCCATCGGCGCGACGCTCGGCGCGATCTCGTGGTTCTACGTCATGAAAAAAGACGACCTGCTCGACGCCGTCAACACCGGCAGCCGCCGGCAGCACGGCGCTGTCTGGTACAGTGTCGGCCGCTATGTCTACGTGCCGCTGGCCGTAATTTTGTGCTGCGTGGCGCTGTTCATGAGCGTGTCGTTCTGAGCGCACTGTTTCGAACAAAGCCCCGGGAGGGAACGCGATGCGTTCCCTCCCGGGGCCTTTTGCTGCGCAGAAAGCTGCATGCGCCTCAGGTCGCCAGCCAGACCAGCAAGCAGATTTTCAACACGCATATTGGAAGCCGCTCCAAAATATTGTATATCCTGCGCAACGATCATTAACACTTCTTTCGCAATGTGATGAAAAATCATCACACGATTGACGTGTGTCATATATTGGAGTTAAAATGATAACACAACAGCCGGCATGGAAAGGACAAAAACAGAATAACGTGTAACCAGAATGGGGGAATGCAGCAATGAGAGACCTGAAGCACCTGACCTACTTCGAGGACCTCCTGCAGGAGGCCAACAACGCACTTGTTGTCCAAGCCCAGGCAGAAGGCAAAAAATGCGTCGCCTTTGTCTGCGAGAACACACCCGAACCCTTGATGAATCTGGACAACACCTTCGGCGTGCGCCTGCACGCCCCGAACACCGGGTCGATGGACATCGCGACCTATTACATGACGAGCCTCCTGTGCGAGACCAGCCGCTCCCTGCTCGAGCGCGCGGTCGAGGGCGGCTTCAACTTTGCCGACTGCGTCATCGCGCCCGACGGCTGCACGATGATCAACCGCTGCGTTGAGAACATGGAGCTGCTCAAGACCATGGGCGCCGGCAAGGATCATTTCTTCTACGAGCACATGGAGATCCCGCTCAAGGCCGACGACAACGGTGTAGACCTGCTTGTGCTCCAGTGCAAAAACCACATCCTCAGGCCCCTGCACGACGCCTTCGGCACGGACGTGTCCGACGCCGCCATCCGCAAAGCGGTGGCCGAACACAACCGCGTGTGCACGCTCATCCGCGCGCTCGGCGACTTCCGCAAGGAGGCCCGGCCGCGCATCACGGGTTACGAATTCCACGTGCTGACGCTCGCGACCTACGTCGCGCCGAAATACCTGCTGATCGACAAGCTGGCCGAGACGCTTGAGGAAGTGCGCCATCGTGAGCCGGAAGAGAAGGCATACCGCGCGCGCATCGCGCTCGTCGGCTCCGAGGTGGATGACAGCGAATTTATCAAGCTCATTGAGGACACCGGCGCCTATGTCTGCGCCGACCGGTTCTGCTTCGGCTCACTGCCGGGGCGCGACCCGATCGTGCTCACGGACGACGAGGACGCGCTCACGCAGGTCTGCCGCCAGTATGTCTACCGCGGCCAGTGCCCGCGCACGATGAACATGGAAAAGGTCTACGGCCGCAAGCAGTACGTGGCCGACATCGCCAGAGAATACCACGCCGACGGCATCCTCTACGAGCAGATCAAGTTCTGCGACCCGTGGGCGTATGAGCGCACGCTCGGCTCGGTGATGCTGCGCGAGGATTACGGCTTCCCAGTGCTGTCCGTGGACCGGCCGTACAACATCCGCTCCTCGATCGGCCAGATGCGCACGCGCGTCCAGGCCTTCGTCGAGAGCATAGAGATCAAGAAAATACAGGGAGGTGTCCGATGATGGTGACCAATGAAGGCAAGCGGCGCATCGGCGACCAGCAGCTCGGCGTACTCTTCGACGGCGGCAAGGTCCGCCGGCGGCGCGAATGGCGCGGCGTGAAGGACACCCTCTACGATTACGGCCGCTGGCTGTACATTCTGTCCCTCCTCGCAAAGTTCATCGTCAAGCCGCGCAACATCAAGGCCATGTTCCGCTACCGCTGGATGGCCAACTACCTCGCCGTGCCGCACATGGTCGATAAGTTCACCATGGGTCTGCGCGATGAGGCGCTGCGCATCGTGCACACGGCCATGGACTTCGTGGTCTACGACGTGGCCTCCACCATGGACGATATCTTCCGCGGCGACCGCCGCACCGGCAACGACGTGGAATTTTCCAACAAATGCGTCCTCACGGATGAAAACGAGATGACCGCATTCATGATGGGCTTCCCGAACGTGAAGGCCATCCTGCGTGAGGTGCCGACGATGTTCGTGGCAAACCTCCTGACGCAAAACTCCTCCACGCACTACCTCGACGTGGCGCAGCAGTTCGGCATCGCGGGCGACGTCTGCCCCATGCCGGAGGCCGAGGCCGGCTGCTCCATCGACGACGACTTCGCCGTGCTCGGCGTCTGCGCCGTGCAGTGCAACACCACCTGCGACGGCTCGCTCATGGGCAACGGCATCATCGCCAAGCGCCTCGAGCGCGAATACGGCATCCCAACGTTCCAGCTCGTCGCGCCCATGCGCCATCAGGAGGACGACGTGCAGGCCTACGCCGCGCAGGACATCAAAAACGCCATCGCCTTCGTCGAGGAGCACACGGGCCAGCACTGGGACTGGTCGCACTATTTTGAATGCGCCAAGCGCGTCAATGACACCACGCGCAACCGCCTCGCCTGGCTGGAGATGAACAGCACGCCCTACCCGCAGTTTGTCGGCGCGCCGTTCTCGCTCTATAACGACACGAACTACATGGGCAACTGCGGCCGCTCGGCCAAGTTCCCGCCCATTGACCGCAAGATCATGCGCTACGCCGAGCGCGGCAGCCGCGCGCGGCGCATGATGGCCAAAGAATACCGCCACCGCGCCATCGTCTGGGGCGTGCAGCCGCAGTACTGCATCGACATGCTCAACTGGATGGTGCACTGCTGGGGCATCGTGCCGCTGACGGATATGCTCTCGCTGGTCAACACGCGCATGATCGCCGACACCGACACGCCCGAAAACCGCGAGCAGGCGTTCTACGACATGGCGTGGCTGAACGAAAACATGATCATGCGCAACCGCACGCACGGCGGCTACAAGGTGCTCGTCGACGAGCTGTGGGAGTTTTGCGAGACGATGCACGCCGACATGGTCATCATGTGGGAGCACATGTCCTGCAAGGCGCTCACCGGCATGCACGGCCAGTTCGAGGAGCAGGCCCGTGCGCGCGGCATCCACCTCGTCTGGGTCTGCCACGACCTGTGCGACCCGCGCGTCTACACGCGCCAGGCCATCCGCGACCAGCTCAACGCCTATATGCGCACCGTCATGCGTGAGGAGCCGCTCGACCCGTCGATCGAGGTCCTGCCGGACGAAAACGCGTGGTGAGAAAGGAAGGGGAACGATGCAAATACCGAAATTCGCGTGGAAGCTGCTCGACGTGGGCGCAGGGGCGTTCGCCGTGACGTTTACGATCTACTTTTTCAATCTCGACATGAAGCTGCTGTCGGCCTTCGAGCCCATTTTGCTGCGGCACTATGACCGCATCCCGCGCAACCAGCACCTGTGAGTGCAAAAAACAGCTGCGAAGCCAAGGCTTCGCAGCTGTTTCGCTTTTTGCTGTGCGCTCACCGCAGCTCACGCACCATGTCGCGCGTGATGTCGCCGAGGCAGCGCGCGCCGCACATGTACATCGCGTCCGTCAGCTCCGCGCGCAGCTTCTCCACGTAGGTGACGATGCCCTCCGTGCCGCCGCCGTAGTAGCTGATGAGAAACGGCCGGCAGATCATCACCGCGTCCGCGCCGAGTGCGAGCGCGCGGAAAATGTCCGTGCCCGAGCGGATGCCGCCGTCGACGAGGATCTTCACGCGGTCCCCAACCGCGTCCGCGATCTCGGGCAGGACGTCCGCCGTCGCGGCGCTGCCGGGCAGCACGCGCCCGCCGTGGTTCGAGACGACGATGGCCGCCGCGCCGGCCTCTACGGCCTTTTCCGCGCCGCGCACCGTCATGATGCCCTTGAGGATCATGGGCATCTGCGCATAGTCGCACAGCTCGCGCAGCTCCGCGACCGTCTTGCTGCCCGCGTCGGGGCTGGCTGCCTTCAGGTGCGGCAGACCGGCCGAGTCGATGACCACGCTCACGGCAAACGGCTGCGCCGCGTTGGCGAGGTCGAGATTTGCCTTGATGGTGTCCATCGACAGCGGATTGATGACCGGCAGGCCGATGCCGCCGTACTGCTGCGTGAGCGCGCACCCGTGCGGGAACACGCGCGCATCCAGCCCGTCGCCAAAGCTCGCGGCGATGCCGGTCTGCACCGCCGCAGCGATGCAGCAGGCGTTGTAGTCGCGGATGTCGTCCTCGGGGTTGAACTGCGCGCGCAGAGAGCCGATGGGCGCCGCGATCACGGGCAGGGAAAACGTCCGGCCGAGCAGCTCCAGCGATGTGTCCACCGGCGTGTTCGGAGCAATGGTGTCCATGTTCAGGCACCAGCGCCGCCACGCGCGCCAGTTGTCATTTGCGCCGTTGCCGGGCGCTTTCGAGCCGGGACCGGGCATCGTGTTGCCGCAGCCGAGACCGTTGCACTCCGGGCAGACCTTGCAGCGCGGGGCCATGCGCGCCCGTGCGCGCTGCAGTACTTCGTTGTAGTCCATGTGGGTTCCTCCGTTTCTGTTTTTGCTTCTCCCGTCCATCTTAACAGGAAGCACGCCTCTGCGCCAGAAAAAATTTCGCCCGGGGCTTGACAAGGCGGAAAAAATCTGTATGATAGAAATCAAGAATCATTCTTATTTTCTATCAGGAGGTTTTCCCATGAACGCAGCTGTCGCCCAGCTCATCAACGAGCAGATCAACAAGGAGTTTTACTCGGCCTATCTCTATCTGGACTTTGCCAACTACTACGCGGCCGCCGGTCTCGACGGCTTTGAAAACTGGTATCGCGTGCAGGCGCAGGAGGAGCGTGACCACGCGCTGCTGTTTTTCCAGTACCTGCTCAACAACGGCGTCGCCGTCAGCTTCGGCGCCATCGACGCGCCGGACTGGACGCGTGGCGATCACATGACCCCGCTGAAAAAGGCGCTCGAGCATGAGCAGTATGTCACCTCGCTCATCAACGGCATCTATGCCGCCGCGTATGACGACCGCGACTTCCGCACCATGCAGCTGCTCGACTGGTTCGTCAAGGAGCAGGGCGAGGAGGAGAAGAACGCCGCCGACCTCATCACGAAAATGGAGCTCTTCGGCACGGACGCCAAGGGTCTGTATATGCTCAACAGCGAGCTCAAGGCCCGCGTCTACGCGGCCCCGTCGCTCGTGCTGTAAGCGAAACACACAGCAAAAAAACCGCATCTGTTCGTTAGGAACAGATGCGGTTTTCCCGTTCTCACAGTGCTGCGAAGATGCGCGTGCCGCGCTGTTTCACCCAGCGCAGCAGCAGCGCACAGACGGCCGCCGTGATGGCGGCAGCGAGCGCGAGATACGCCGCCGCGCTCAAATATCTGCCGCACAGAAAGTACAGCCCGCCGAGCGCAATGGCATAAAACCAGTTGGCAAAGAGCGCGAGCATCACGCAGCCGCTCTGCTTGATGGGCGTGGTCTCGTTGGTCCACGTCAGGTTCGGCATCTTGAGCCCGAGCGCGAGCGCCGCCAGCGCGCTCAGCAGCGTGTACAGCAGCGCCACGACGACGGCCAGCGCCATTTCCGCCGCACCGCCCGGCAGCGTGATCACCGCGCACAGCGCGCAAAACAGCATCGGCGCGCCGGTCAGCAGCAGCTGCGTGTTAAGCTTTGCGCGCAGCACCTGCCACGGCGTGACCGGCAGCGACTGCGCCAGCCACAGCTGCCTGCCCTCGAGCGACACCGACGGCGCAGCCATGTCGTTCATCGATGCGAGCAGGCACAGCGCCGCGCTCAGCAGCACCGGCACGATGTCCGCCCCCGCGCCGAACACCCCGTCGAGCAGCTGCGCGAGTGCGCGTCCCTTGATGAGCAGCGCGATGCCCGCCGCCAGCAGCATCAGGATGCCGAGCCCGCAGTTGAGCATATAGTTCGGGCTCGCGGCGAAGCGGCGCAGCTCCTTGCCGAGCAGCGCCCGCTGCGTGCTCTGCGCGCGCACGGCCTTGTGCTCGAAGCGCACCTTCTTCACGCTGCCGGTCGCCGTGGCGATCTTCAGGAAGCTGCGCGCGATGCCCCACATCGTCAGCGCGAGGAGCAGCGCCTGCGTGACTGTCACGATCAACATCGCCAGCCAGTCGCCCGCGCCGACGCAGCCGAACAGGTACAGCAGGTACGCAGAGCCGCGGATCTTCATGCCGTACACGGCGGCGTTTTCCACCAGCAGCGTGATGAGCGCCTGCGCCTTGTAGTACACGAAGTAATACGCCGCCAGAAACAGCAGCGACAAAATCACGGTGATGAAGCTCTTGTTTTTCAGCTTCAGGCTGATGCGCGCGACCACCCAGCCGAGCAGGCACGAGAGCACCATCACGATCACGGACACGAGCAGCACCATCAGCACACCGCCGACGATCGCCCCCGCCGTGACCGGCGCCGTGATCCAGTAGACGATCACACCCGGCACGATGACGACCGCGGCGTACATCAAGCCCAGCAGATACACGCCCAGCAGGCGCGAGGCCATCACGCAGCGCACCGGGATCGGCATCGACAGCAGCAGGTCGTTGTCTTTGGACAGATACAGGCTCGAATACGTACTGAACACACTGCCGAACGTGCCGAGCAGCACCGCGATCAGCCCAATGAGCAGGTAATACAGCCAGTCCATGCCGGCCTCGACCAAGGGGCCGCACAGGCCCACGGCCATGAGCGCGAATATCCCGCCGAGGAGGCCCACCATCAGCAGTGCATACAGCGCGATGTAGGCGATCGTCGCGCCCTTGGAGCGCATTTTGTTCTTTTTCGGGTCGTAGAAATAGTTGCGGAAGATCTCCGCCATCTGTTTTTTCAGCAGCGTTTTCAGCATGATGCATCCTCCAGCTCCAGGAACACATCCTCGAGACTGTCGTCGCCCTTGACCTCCTCCATCGTGCCGGAGCGGATGAGCCGCCCGCTGCGAATGATGGCCACCTTGTCGCAGAGCTTTTCGGCCACCTCGAGCACGTGCGTCGAGAAGAAGATCGCGCCGCCGCCGTCACACACCGCGCGCATCATGCCCTTGAGCAGGTGCGCCGCCTTCGGGTCGAGCCCGACGAAGGGCTCGTCCATGAGGATGAGCTTGGGGTCGTGGATCCACGCGGCGATGATGGCGAGCTTCTGCTTCATGCCGTGCGAATACGCGCTGACGGGCTGACCGAGGTCGGCCGTGAGCTCGAACGCATCGGCCAGCGGCTCAATGCGCGCCCAGCGCTCCGCCGCCGGGATGCCAAAAATGTCGGCGATGAAGTTCAGGTACTGGATGCCGCTCATGAAATCGTACAGATCCGGATTGTCCGGGATGTAGGCAAGCAGCTGCTTGCAGGCCAGCGGCTCTGTTTTGATCGAGTGACCGCCGATCGTGATCTCACCCGCGTCAAACTGCAGGATGCCGACGGCGGCCTTGAGCGTCGTCGTCTTGCCGGCGCCGTTGTGCCCGATGAAGCCGTAGATCTCGCCCGGCGCGATGCGCAGGCTCAGATCGTCGACGGCCTTTTTCTCGCCGTAGGTCTTGGTAAAATGCTGAATATTGAGCATGGTGTCTCCTCCCAATCACTGCACCGGCACACGCCGGCGCTGCCTTCCCATTTTCTCGTGCATTATACCCCCGCGCAATGTGCAGCAGCAACCGATTTCTCACTTTTTAAGAAATGTGTAAGATTTGCTGGGCGCATCCGTGCGCTGTCCGTGCGCGAATGTTTTTCTTGCACGGACAATCATGCAAAAAAGTTCCTTCGGCGCGGACATTTTGCCGCACGGCGCTTGTATTTCCGTTTTCGCCGCGGTATAGTAAGAGCAGAAAGACCCAGACAGAAATTTTATGGGGGTGTTTGCTGTGGAGATCCCACTGCAGGAATTTGAACGTGCGGCACAGCGGCTCAAGGGCGTGCTGCACCACACGGAGCTCGACCTGTCGGCCACGTTCTCGGCCATGACGGGCGGCAATATCTATCTCAAGTACGAAAACAGCCAGAAGACCGGCTCGTTCAAGATCCGCGGCGCGAGCAACAAGATCGCCGCCCTTGTCGAGCGCGGCGAGACCGGCGCGGTCGTCGCCTCGTCCGCCGGAAACCACGCGCAGGGCGTGGCCTACGCCGCGCACCGCTTCGGCATCCCGGCCACGATCGTCATGCCCAAGACCGCGCCCATCGCCAAGGCGAAGGCCACCGAGGGCTACGGCGCGACCGTCGTGCTCGCGGGCGACTGCTATGACGACGCCTATGCCAGGGCGCGCGAGATCTGCGAGCAGGAGCACGCCACGTTCCTGCACCCGTACAACGACCCCGAGGTCATCGCGGGTCAGGGCACGCTCGGTCTGGAGATCCTCGGCGACCTGCCCACGGCGGACGTCGTCATCGTGCCGGCCGGCGGCGGCGGACTGCTCGCCGGTGTGGCCGCGTGCATCAAGCAGATCAACCCCCGCGTACAGGTCATCGGCGTGCAGGCCGAGGGCGCGGACGCGATCGCGCAGTCGTTCCGCACGCACGGCTATGTGCAGACCGACTCCGCCGCCACCATCGCCGACGGCATCGCCGTCAAGGCGCCGGGCGACATCACCGTGCCGCTCATCGAGCGATATGCCGACGACGTCGTCACCGTCAGCGACCGCGACATCTCCGAGGCCGTGCTGCTGCTCATGGAGCGCTGCAAGCAGATCGTCGAGCCCGCCGGCGCCACGCCCGTGGCCGCCGTGCTCAAGGGCAAGGTCGACGTCAAGGGCAAAAACGTCGTGTGCCTGCTCTCCGGCGGCAACATCGACGTGAGCTTCATCCAGTGCATCATCGAGCAGGGTCTCGTGGCGCGCAGCCGCCGCCTGCGCTTTACGGTCACGCTGCTCGACCGCCCCGGCAGCCTCGGCAAGCTGCTCAACGACATTGCCGCCCTCGGCGCAAACATCCTCTCCGTGGAGCATGACCGGCTCACCGCCGGGCTCAACCCCAACGAGATCGACGTGCACGTCTCGTGCGAGGTCGGCGACAAGGCGCACGGCGACCGCGTGCGCGGCCAGCTCATCCAATCCGGTTATCACGTAAAAATCGACTGACAGGAGGTCATCATCATGAAAACAGTTGCCACCACCAACGCTCCCGCAGCGCTCGGCCCCTACGCGCAGGCGCAGGTCTCCGGCGGATTCGTGTTCACGTCCGGCCAGATCGGCATCGACCCCGCCACCGGCGCCATTGCCTGACGGCATCGAGGCGCAGGCGCATCAGGTCTTCCGCAACCTGACCGCCGTGCTGCAGGCGGCCGGCAGCGACATGTCCAAGGCCGTCAAGACGACGGTGTTCATCAAGAACATGGACGATTTCGCCACCGTCAACGCCATCTATGCCCAGTATTTCACCGAGCCTTTCCCGGCCAGAAGCTGCGTCGAGGTCGCGCGTCTGCCCAAGGACGTGCTCGTCGAGTGTGAGGTCATCGCCGAGGCGTAAGCCCGCGCGCACGCGCAGCGCACCGCGCTTGGGCAGATTTCCCGCTAATTCTTGCCCATGTTGTGCATATTGACCACAAAATATGGGGAAATGCACATTTCTCTGTATTCCTCTTTGACAATCCCACGGCTTTGTGCTAAAATGAGAGCACTGTTGATAAGAGCAATCTTGGTTTTCGGCCGCGGGTTGCATGGTCGGGAGCACCAGTATTTTAAGGGAGGAAAAGGTATATGTGCATTCGTACCATTAAGAGCATCGGCGTCAAGGAGTACGCTTCCGGGCTCTGGAATTCGATCAAGGAGATCGACGGCGGCAAGATCCTGTCGAGCGCCAGCGAGCTGCTCGAGGTGAACGTCAAGGCCATCAAGAACAAGCTCGACGCGCTCTGCGATGAGAACACCGCTTCGCCATCCGCGACAAGCTCGATCTGGTCAAGGACTTCTGCCAGTGGCCGGTGAACTACATTCAGGGCCTGATCGGCTAATATTAGCCTTTCTGCTTTGCATGCAAACAGGAGACCGCCCCGATCCGTTTCGGATCGCGGGCGGTCTCCTGCTTTTTGTTTTTGCCGCGCTCACTCCGGCGTGCAGGCGCAAAATTTCCGAAAATTTATCGCCCATCTGCAGCAAACGGCCCGCCGGGGACACCCGACGGGCCGTTTTTACGCTCATTTCGGCGCTTACCAGCGCACCACGCGCGGCGCGGCCTGGAAGCTGCTGAACGTCGCGGTCGCCTCCGTGAGCGCGAACACCTGCGTGTTGCCGTCGGCGGCGGTGTAGAGGCTCTGCAGCTCGGGATAGTGGTCGAGCATATCCTGCCGCGCCTCCACGCGGTCGTCCTCGACGGCCGTCGCGCTCACGCGCAGCCACGTCTCGCCGTCGAAGGCGCACAGCTCCACCTTTGGGGTTCGCCGCCATCTCCTTCGACACGGCCTTGACCTTGCCGGTCTGGATGTAGAGCTTGCCCTCGAACAGATTCACCGTGCCGAACGGGCGCACGCGCGGCTGGTCGCCATCGACGGTGGCGAGATAATACGTGCCGCATTTTTTCAGAAATTCATAGACTTCCTGCATGGCACTTTTTCCTTTCTCCGGCTGTGCCGGGATCTGAACCAGATATTTTTCGAGCAGACGCACCGGGTGGTACGACTCCTTGGAGCGCCGCAGCCCCTCGTCGCCCGCATCCTCCTCGCGGTTGATGTAGCGCACGCCGGGCGTGACGAAGCACTTGGCGTATTCGTTCACGAGCGCCTGATAGACGCCCTCATAGGCGATGTCCGCCTTCTCGATGTGGATGATGAGCGTGTCGCCCACGATCTCCCCGGCGGAAAAGCCGGCCACGCGCCCGTTGACGCGCAGCAGCCCCGCGAGCGGGGCATAGGCGGCAAAGTCGCGCAGAAATGCCCGCACGCACCCCTCCTCCGCCTGCGCGCTGGCGCTGTCCTTGTGATAGCGGCGGGTGAAGTCGTCGAAAAACGCGCACACCTCCGGCAGGTTCTGCGCCGTGACGCGCTCGAACGACCAGTCCGGGTACAGGCGCTGGAAGTGGTGGATGTGGTTGCGCTGCCCGTTGAAGCGGCGGCCGCGGAAGGTCACCATGTCCTGCGCGTCGTAGAGATAGTCGAACCACGCGCGCACCGGCGTGACCTCCACGACGCCGAAGCGCGCACGCATGTTTTCCACATCGGCGTCCGTAGCGGGGAAAAACTGCAGCGGCTGCCCCACTTCACGGCAATATTTTGCGAGAAAATCGTATGCGTTTCCCACATTCTCGCCGACCGGTGTGGAAAACACCGTGCCGAGACCGGGAAACTGCTCGCGCAGCACGAGCGTGCCGTCCAGCTCGAGCGCTGCGTCCTGAAAATACGGCTGCCAGAGCACGGCAGCACCCGCCGAGTCATTGCACAGGCGGGTATCCTGCCGGGCAAAATAGCACGTGAGCATCGGGATGTCCCGCACGCTCAGCGGGTGAAACGGGTCAGTCATGCTTCGGGCTCGCCCTCCTGTGCGGCGGCCTGTGCCGCCTGCTCTGCCGCAGCCTGCTCGGCGAGCTTCGCCTTGAGCTCCTCAAAGCAGTGCTTGATGATGGCATATTCCTGCTCGTTTTCGAGCGCGAGCAGCGCCAGCTGCCCGTCCTCGCGCGCGGCATAGCGGTTGGCGAACAGCTGCTGCTGCGCGCCCTCGCCGGTCGTGAACACGACGTACGAGCGGCCGTTGTCCTCGCAGTCGTAGGTGAACAGCACGTCGCACTGCACCTGCTTTCCGTCCGGGCCGAGCACCGCGAACGTTCCGTTTTCAAACATGGTCTGTTGCTCCTTTTCGGGGTTTGCCCCCATCATAGCATATCGCGCGCCATTTTGCCACTGCGTTTTCCGATGCCCGCCTGGTCACCAAATTGCAGGCCAGATGAACAACTAAAATGTGATTATTCACCACTCTGTCCGCTTTTTCTTGAAAACTTCGTGAAAATTTCGAAAAAAATCACAATTTTTACGCAACGAAATGTTGATTATTGTTCGTTTTGGTGGTATCATGTATGCAAAGAATACAAAATCAAACAGGTAGGAGGAATCGGCGAATGGAAGAAAAAGTTGTAGACCGCAGAGTGCGAAAGACCAAACGCCAGCTTCGGCTTGCGCTGATGAAGCTCATGGCAGACAAGAGCATCAAGGACATTTCCGTGCGCGAGCTGGCAGCGATTGCAGACATCAACCGCGGCACCTTCTATATCCACTATAAGGACGTGTACGACCTGCTGTCCAGCCTCGAGGATGAGCTGGCGGACGGGCTGGTCGTCGTGTGCCGCCGGCACAATGCGAAAGACTCCGAGGGCAAGACCTATCCGTATCTGATGGAGCTGTACCAGTACATCGAGCAGAACGCCGACCTCTGCCACGTGCTGCTCGGCAAAAACGGCGACATTGCCTTCACCGACCGCATCTGCCACATCCTGCGCGACGAATTTCTGTATGATTTTCTCGCCTACTACTATCCGAACGACCCCGCGATGCTCGACTACTTCTGCTCGTTTATCGTGTCGGGCAATATGTCGCTCGCGCTCACATGGATCGACGGCGGCATGAAACAAACGCCCGAGGAGATGGCCGTGCTCGCCGGAGAGATCATCATGCACGGCGTCAAGGTGCTAGAAACAAAAGCGTAAAGCCCGCAGGGCAGCAAAAAGTCCCGAAAACGTCACGTTTTCGGGACTTTTTATGGTTTCGGGCATATCACCTCAGGCAGCTTGCGCCGCCCCGCAGCCCGCAGGAAAAGCGATCAGAGCGCCGCGCGCATCGCGGCGAAGTGCGTCTCGACGGCGCGGTAAATGTCCTGCACCGGCTCGCCGATGAAAAACGCGCCGTTTTCGTACAGCACCCGCCCGGCGATCATCGTCAGGCGCACGTTCTCCTTCGAGCCGCTGTAGACGAGGTTGCGCGCGGCGTTGTGCACCGGCTGCATATTCGGCCGCTGCAGGTCGATGACGATGAGGTCGGCCTGCTTGCCGGGGGCAAGCACGTCGCAGTCGCTCAGACCCATGGCCTGTGCGCCGCCGACCGTCGCCATGTGCAGCACATCGTCCGCCGGGAGGGCGGCCGCGTCGCCGCAGCGCAGCTTTTGCAGCACGGCGGCCAGATACATCTCGCGGAAGAAGTCGAGCGCGTTGTTGCTCGACGGTCCGTCCGTGCCGATGGCCATGCGGATGCCCAGCTCCCGCATTTGCCGCAGCGGGGCGATGCCGCTGGCAAGCTTGGCGTTCGAGCCGGGGTTGGTGATGACCCAGAGCCCGCGCGCGCGGAAAATGTCCAGATCGTGCTCCGTCATGTGCACGCAGTGGAAGCCGCCGCCGCCGAAATCGAAGTGACCAAGGCTCTCGAACAGCTCCGTCGGCGTCTTGCCCCAGCGCTCGCGGCACTCGGCCACCTCGCGCGCGGTCTCGGCGTTGTGTGCGAACACCGGCGCGCGCAGCGCGCGCGCAAGCTCGCCCGCCTCGGTCATCTCGGCAAGGCTGGAGGTATACTCCGAGTGCAGGCCGAGCTGGTACGACACCAGCGGATGCAGGGCGTTGAACTGGCGGTACTCCGCCTCGAGCTGCTGCGCGCTGCCGCCGCCCCCGCACAGCACCGTGCGAAAGCCGCAGTCGATGCCCGCCTGCGCGATGGCCTCGCGGAAATAGTACATGTCAAAGCCGGCGGTGATGCCGCTCGTGAGGTATTCGAGGATCGACAGCTTCGTGAACGCATACACCGCCTCGGGCGTGAGCTTGGCCTCCAGCGGGAAGATCTGCTCGAACAGCCACGGCTGCAGCGGCACATCGTCGGCATACGAGCGCACAAAGCTCATCCCGGCGTGCGCGTGTGCGTTTTTGAAGCCGGGCATGACCAGGTCGCCGCCGAGATCGATCTCCCGCTCGAACGCGGGCAGCGTCTCCGGCGCCGGGCCGACATAGGCGATCTTGTCCCCGTCGGTCCAGACCTCGTCGGTCGTGACGGTCACGCCGTGCGCCATCGTGAGCGTGCGGCCGTTAAAAGCGGATCATAGGGTGCCTCCGTTTTCTGAAAATGCCTCTGCATTATACGCCGGTTCGCCGCGTTTGGCAATCCATTCCGAAAAACTTCACAAAAGCGGTTGAAGCGCGGCCGGTTTTTCGCTATAATAGAGAGAAATCATCTCCCGTCAGGAGGCAGGATCATGACCAAAGAGAACATCTACTACCCGGATGACAACGCATTCGACCGTTTCTATAAGCGCGCCCGCTATCAGGCCAACGGCTTCGTGGCCGGAAAACTCGGCAGCAAGGCGGCCGATTATCTCACAACGCTGCCGGACTTTGCCTACCTCGTCTGCAAGCTCATGCTCGACCCCGACGTGCCGTCGAGCCGCAAGCTCGACCTTGGTCTGGCGCTGCTGTATGTGCTCTCGCCGCTGGATCTCGTGCCGGACTCTTTCCCGCTGCTCGGCAAGCTCGACGATGCGTATGCCATCGCCGTGTCCGTCGCCAAGCTCCTGCGCGGCACCGAGCGCGACGTGATCCTGCGCCACTGGCTCGGCGAGCCCGAGACCATCGACTCCGTGCGCGCGTGGCTCAACTACTTCGATGAGAAGTTCGGTTCCGGCCTCATGAAAAAGATTGCCGGCATGGTCAGGCACGCCTGAGAAAATTCGTAAAAACGCCCGTCATCCGATCGGATGACGGGCGTTTCGCATTTCCCGTTACTTTTCGAACCAGTCAAACACGTCCAGCCGCTTCCAGAAGCTCTGCTTCGGTGTGAACACGGCCGCGTAGTCGATGCTGCGGAACTTCGGCTCCCAGCTGATGTCCGCCTCGTCCACCCAGCCCGTCAGCAGGCTGCTGAGCTGATCCTGCGCCACGAGCATCTGCAGCGTCTGCTGGCTGCCGTTGCTGCTCATGACCAGGTCGTCGCCCTGGATCGGCATACGCAGAATGACGTGGTAGCCGTGCTGGCTCTCCACCACGCCGGACACCTCGTAGGGCTCGAGCGCCTTGCAGGCGTCCTCGAACTCCGTGACCATGGTGCCGGAGGTGAAGCAATAGCCGTGCGGGTAGCTGCTCTCGCCGGTGTCCTCGTTGTACTGCTCCATGAGCTGGTCAAACAGCTCCACGCGCTTGTCGGGGTCGGTCACGGCACGGAGCTGCGCTGCGACCTGCTCGGCCTGCTGCTTCTTGGCGGCCTTGTCCGCGTCCGAGAGGGCGGTGCCGCTGTCGTCCGTCGTCTTGAAGAGGATGTGCTTTGCCGTCATGTAGCTGTTGGTCTCGGCATATTCCTGCACGTCCTCGTCGGAGATGTTCGCACCGTTTTCGCCGAAGAGCTTGCTGGCCAGACCGTTATAGAGATACTGCGTCTTGGTGAAGTACTTGAACAGGTCCAGATCCATGTAGTACGACTGGAGCTTTTCGTTCAGCTCGGCCTCGGTGCCGCCGTCGCCCACGACGTTCTGAATGGTCTGGTCGATCGTGTCCTGCACATACTGTTCGCCCGCCGCGTCAAACGTCACGCCGTTTTCCGCCGCCTTGGTCTCGATGAGGTGGTTCCAGGCGATGTTGTTGACGACGCTCTTGGTCATGATGTCGCTGTACGTCTCACCCGTGCTCTCATCGTAGACCGCGCTCCAGTCCGTGATCTGCATGCCGTAGCGCTCCATGTTCGCCATGATGGCGCACAGGAAATAGGCGTACTCGTTCCAATATACGGTGCTACCGTTGACGGTCATGACTTTCTTATTGCTCTTATAAGCATTGAGCGCGGCGGCATACTTGTTGGTCGAGGCATCGCTGCTCTCTTCCGAGTAGCTGCGCACGCGGGTCGAGGTGCAGCCGGTCAGGCAGCATACGGCCATTACGAGTGCCAGCAGCAGGGCGGTGATTCTGGTTTTCATCAGCAAACGCTTCCTTTCGTTTCGTTGCACATGGGTGTCATGCGCGGTCTCCCTGGGCGTCTGCCCATGCGGAAACAAACGCTCTTGCCTGTTCAATCACGTGGGTGCGGGTCTTGAGGCGCAGAATCACGCCCGGCTTTGCCCCCGCATCCACCTTCAAGCGGCCCTTGAATTCCGGCCGGGCGTACAGTGCCGATACCTTCTGCATATCGAACTGCGCCAGCAGGAACTTCAAACAGCCGTTTTTCTGCGAAATGTCCGTCACGCCGACCTTGCCGGCGTCGGCCCGCAGCAGTGCCACCTGCACGAGCGTGTATACGCTCGGCGGCGGGTCGCCGAAGCGGTCAATGACTTCGTCCATGAGGTCGTCGGCCTCCGCCTCCGTGCGCACGAGCGCGATGCGGCGGTAGAGATCCATGCGCTGCTCCTGACTGGGCACATAGCTCTCCGGGATGTTGGCCGACACGGCAAGGTCGGCCGCGCACTCGGCGCGCTGCTCGGGCTTTTCGCCGCGCTCTTCGAGTACGGCCTCCTCGAGCAGCTTGAGGTACATGTCATAGCCGACGTCGATCATGTGGCCCGACTGCTCGGCCCCGAGCAGACTGCCCGCGCCGCGGATCTCCAGATCACGCATGGCGATGCGGAAGCCGGAGTTGAACTCCGCAAACTCGCGGATGGCGCTCAGGCGCTTTTCGGCGATCTCGCTCAGTTCGCGCCCACGCCGGAACGTCAGGTACGCGCTTGCGCGCCGGTTCGAGCGGCCCACGCGCCCGCGCAGCTGATGCAGCTGGGCAAGACCCATGCGGTCGGCGTCTTCGATGATGAGGGTGTTCACATTCGGAATGTCGATGCCGGTCTCAATGATCGTCGTGCAGACCAGGATCTGCGTCTCGCCCGTGACCATGCGCTCCATGACCGTCGAGAGCTGCTCCTCGTTCATCTGGCCGTGCGCCACGTCTACGACCGCGCCGTCGAGCATCTTCGAGATGCGCAGGGCGGTGCGCTCGATATTTTCAATGCGGTTATGCAGGTAGTACACCTGCCCGCCGCGCTGCAGCTCGCGGCGCATGGCGTCGCACAGCACGTTCCAGTCGTGCTCCATGACGAAGGTCTGCACCGGGATGCGGTCCTGCGGCGGCTCCTCGATGGTGGACATGTCGCGGATGCCGGACAGTGCCATGTTCAGCGTGCGCGGAATGGGCGTGGCCGAGAGCGTGAGCACGTCGACCGCGCGGCTCATCTCCTTGATGTGCTCCTTGTGCGCCACGCCGAAGCGCTGCTCCTCGTCGACGATGAGCAGGCCGAGATTCTTGAACGCAATATTCTTCTGCAGCAGCTTATGCGTGCCGATCACGAGATCGCACTTGCCGCTGCGCATGTCCGCGAGCGTCTGGCGGATCTGCCCCTGCGAGCAAAAGCGCGAGAGCATCCGGATCTCGACCGGGAAACCGTAAAACCGCTGCACAGCCGTCTGATAGTGCTGCTGTGCAAGCACGGTCGTCGGCACGAGAATGGCCGCCTGCCGCCCGTCGAGCACGCACTTCATCACCGCGCGCAGGGCGACCTCGGTCTTGCCGTAGCCTACGTCGCCGCACAGGAGGCGGTCCATGGGCACGGGCTTTTCCATGTCGGCCTTGATCTCATCGATGCACCGGAGCTGGTCGTCCGTCTCCGGATATCCGAAGTGCTCCTCAAACTCCGTCTGCCACGGACTGTCGGGCGCGAAGGCGTGCCCCTTCGTGCGGCTGCGCGCGGCGTAGAGCGCGGTGAGCTCCTTGGCCATGCTTTTTGCGGCCGCTTTGGCGCGCGTTTTCGTGCGCGCCCACTCCGTGCCGCCCATTTTGGACAGCTTCACGGGCCGATCTTCGCCCGCGCCGATGTATTTGCTCACGAGGTCGAGCTGCGTCGCCGGGACATAGAGCGTGTCCGCTCCGGCGTAGCTGATCTTGATATAGTCCTTCACCGCACCGTCGACCGGCATCTGCACAATGCCCGCAAAGCGGCCGATGCCGTGGTATTCATGCACGACGAGGTCGCCGACGGAAAGGTCCGTGTAGGAGTTGATCTTTTCGCGGTTCGTTTGTTTTTTGTGCTTTGCGCGCCGCAGACCGGACGCAGCGATCTGCGTGTCCGTGAGGATGGCGAGCCTTGCATACGGAAACTCGATGCCCGCCGAGAGACTGCCCGCCGTGACGAGGCACTGCCCCGGCTCCGGCAGCGCGTCCGGGTGCTCGGCTGCCGCGGCATGGATGCCGTGCCCGTCAAGAAACTCGCACAAAATACGCGCCCGGCGCATATCGCCCGCCAGCACGACCACGCGATAGCCGAGGTTCTGATAGTGCGCAATATCGTCCGCAGCGGTCTGGCTGCTGCCGCCATAGGAAGGCAGCTGCTTTGCCGTCAGGCTCACGAGCGTGCGCGCCTCGATGGGGCTGCGGCCAAGCTGCAGCCCATCGGCCAGTACGATGGGCCAGGCCTGGACCCTGCGCATCATGTCGGCAAACGGCTCATAGAAAGTTTCCGCGTGCGCGGCCATCGTGCCGCTGCGCACGAGCAGGGCGATGTCCTCGCGCAGCTGCGTGGTGTATTCCTTCGCGCGCTCGGCGCAGCGCGCCGGCTGGTCGATCAGCACGGCCGCCTCCGGCGCGAGATAGTCCAGCGCCGTGGCAAACACGTCGTACACGAAGCCCATATACCGGTCGGCCGCCGGGAGCACGCAGTCATTGCAGAGCTTCTCCCCGTCGGCACGCAGGGACTCGGCGAGTTTCTGTGCCGTGTCGTTGTCTTTTTTCGCGGCGGCGCGTCCGGCGAGCTTCTGCAGCTTTTCGCCCAGCGCGGCGCTGCCGCCAGGATACAGTGGGGGCAGCGTCTCCGCCGCCGGCAGGATGCGGCAGCTTTCCAGCGGTTGGGTGCGCCGCTGGCTCTCGGGGTCGAAAAAGCCCATGGAATCCACATCGTCGCCCCAGAACTCCACACGCACCGGCTGCGGATACGCAGGGGAGAAAAAGTCCAGAATGCCGCCGCGGCGCGAAAACTGGCCCGCCCCCTCGACCTGTGCCGTGCGCAGATAGCCGCAGCGCAGCAGTGCATCCTCGGCATCCTCTGGCGGCAGGGAGCTGCCGTCGCGGATCTCAAAGGCCGCCTGCAGTAGTTTTTCCTTCGGCATGGCGCGCTGCAGCAGACCCGAGACCGTGCACACCACGGCCGGCGCCGTCCCGGCAGCGAGCGCGTAAAGCGCGCTCAGGCGCTTTTGCTCCGTCTGGCGCGAGACGCTCTCGACCGTGTAAAACGTATAGTCGCGCGCCGTCAGCAGCGGCACGTCCTGCCCCAGCAGGGCGGAGAGGTCTTTTTGAAACAGCTCGGCTGCCGCCTCGTCCGGACACACGGCCAGCACCGGCGCATCGAGCTGCGCGTGCATCGACGCCGTCAGCAGCGCCCGCGCGCTCGCCGGCAGACCCGAAATGCGCGCAGGAAGCCGCCCGCTCTCCAACAACGCCGGGAGGGCGGCTGCTTCCGTATCGCCGAACAGTTGTCCGGCCTGCGCGACCAGGAACAAAACAACACCTGCTTTATGTAAAAAATCGTGTTTTTTTATCATACCACAACCTGCACAGGAAAAGCAAATCCTCTGCACGGCAGATTCTACACCTATTTATATAATAAATCCGAACATTATTGTTGAAATAATCATGAATTTTTGCTATACTGGTAAGGCTGATACCAGCGTATCCGCGCAGTGAAAAATCATCGAAGGAGCCGAACCTATGGCCACCATGAATTCGCTCACCGATATCTGGTCCGTTGTCATGGACAGCCTCTCGCAGGAGCTGACCCAGACCGCGATCAATACCTGGTTTTCCGATTGCACCCCCATTGAGATCAATAATAATACGCTCATCGTGCACACCACGTCGGATTTTAAGCGCAGCATCATCCAGTCGCGCTTTGAAAAGACGATCTGCGCCGTGCTGTATGATCTATTCTCCTGCCCGTTCGAGCTCGTCGTGCTCGCCGGGGACGATGAGCTGCTCGAGTACCGCGAGAAGCGTCCGTCATCCGAGGAGATGCCGGAGATGGACGGCTATACGTTCGACCGCTTCATCGTCGGTCCGAGCAACAAGTTCGCCCATGCGGCGGCCATTGCCGTGTCGCAGAACCCCGGCAAGGCGTATAACCCCCTGCTCATCTACGGCAACTCCGGCCTCGGCAAGACGCATCTTCTGCTCGCCATCGGCCAGACCATCCGCCACAACAATCCCTCGGCGAAGATTGCCTACGTCAAGGGTGAGGAATTCGTCAATCAGATGGTCAAATCCATCGGCACCGGCACGGCCGAGAACTTCCGCCAGAAATACCGCAACGCGGACCTGCTGCTCATGGACGATATTCAGTTCATCGCCGGCAAGGACAGCACACAGGAGGAATTTTTCCACACCTTCAACTGCCTGTATGAGGCCGGCAAGCAGATCGTCGTGACCTCCGACCGGCCGCCGAAGGAGATGAAGCGCCTCGACGACCGCCTGTGCACCCGGCTCGAGGGCGGTCTGCTCGCGGACGTTCAGCCGCCGGATCTCGAGACGCGCACGGCCATCATCCGCACGAAGGCCGCGCAGTTCGGCATGATTCTCTCCGAGGATGTCATTCAGTACATCGCGGAGAACATCACCTCGAACGTCCGCCAGCTTGAGGGCGTCGTCAAGCGCCTGACCGCCTACCGCGACATTCTCGACGATACGATCACGGTCGATTCCGTCAAGCGCGCCATCAAGGACGTCATCCGCACCGGTACCTATATCCCCACGCCGGACGTCATCATTGAAGAGTCCGCGCGCTCGTTCCAGCTCACCGGCGCCGATCTTCGCGGGCAGAGCCGCAACAAAAAGACCGCCATGGCCCGCCAGATTGCCATGTATCTCATGCGCAACCTCACGAACCTCCCCCTCAAGGAGATTGGCGAGGAATTCGGCGGCCGCAACCATGCCACCGTGCTCAGCTCCATCCGCAAGGTCGAGGAGCTGCTCAAGTCCGACCCCGACATCGCCGCCACCGTGCGCGACATCACGAGCAACATCAACTCCAAAAACTGATTTCCACATTTCGCTGTTATTCTAACGTGGAAAGCGTGTGGAAAGCGGTGGAGTACAAAAATACCGATTTTTGCCGGTTTTTGAGTTACCAACTTTCCAACAATCTTTTCAACACGGTTTTTCCCGCCGCCGCAAGGCGTCCGGTGGTTTTTCCACCAAACGAACAGCTCTACTACTACTACTAAATTTATGCTTTCTATCTTTCGGATAGACACAACGTTTCTGATTAAGGAGGCCGCCCATGAAATTTTCCTGTGACAAATACGTTCTGCAGCAGGCTGCCGCATCCGCAGCCCGCGCCGCAGCCGCCAAGAGCCCGATCCCCACGCTCGAGGGCCTGCTCATCGAGGCCGGTGCCAGCGTGCGCATCACCGGCTACGACCTGAAGAAAGCCATTTACACCACCATTGATGCCGACATTCCCGAACCCGGCAGTGTGCTCATCGGCGCGCGCCTGTTCTGTGAGATGCTGCGCCGCATGCCGGACGGCATCGTCACGGTCGAGGCGGAAAACGGCACCGTGTCCGTCAAGTGCGGCAAGGCGGCGTTCAACCTCGTCGGCCTGAGCGCGGATGATTACCCGGATCTGCCGGTCGTCGAGGCGGAAAACGGCGTATCCCTCCCGCAGGACCTGCTCAAGAAGATGATCAACGAGTGCTCCTTTGCCGTGAGTACGAACGAGAGCCGCCCGGTCTATATGGGTACGCTCTTTGAGATTGAAAACAATGTCCTGACCATGGTCTCCGTCGACGGCTACCGTCTGGCGCTGCGGCGCGAGGCGGTCGAGGGCTACGGCGACGACTGCAGTTTCATCGTGCCCGGCACGGCGCTGAGCGATCTCGAGCGCCTGTGCGGCGACAGTGACGAGCGCGTTGTCCTGTCCGTAGGCAGCAAGCACATCTCCTTCACCGTCGGCAATACGGTCATTTTGTCCCGCCGGCTCGAGGGCGACTTCCTCAATTATAAGAAAGCAATTCCGGAGTCGTTCCGCGTCACGGTCAAGACCGCGCGCACGGATCTGCTCGAGGTTGTCGAGCGCGTGTCGCTCATCATCGACAGCAAGAACAACGCACCCCTGCGCCTGACCTTCCGCAAGGACGCCATCGACTTCGTCTGCACGACGCCGCTCGGCAAGGCGGCCGACTCCTGCCCGTGCGAGGGCGAGGGCGGGGATCTGGAGATCGGTTTCAACGACCACTACCTGTCCGACGCGCTCAAGGCCGCGCCCGCGGATGAGATCAATGTCTGCCTCAACACCGGCTCGAGCCCGTGCATCCTTGTCCCGGCTGACGGTAGTGATAACTTTGTGTATATGGTCCTGCCGGTGCGCCTGCGCGCCGGGCAGTGATCCGGGTCTGAAAAGCAAGAAATATGGAAAACATTACAATTGAAACGGAATTTATCAAGCTCGACGCGCTGCTGAAGTTTGCCGCCCTCACGGCGACCGGCGGCGAGGCCAAGCAGGTCATTGCCGACGGCATGGTCGCCGTCAACGGCGAGACATGCACCATGCGCGGCAGGAAGATCCGCCCAGGCGATGAGGTGACCTTCGCCGGGCACACGCTGCACGTGCAGCGCGCGCAATGATCGTGCGCAAAATTGCGCTCAACGGCTGGCGCAACTATGAATTTGCCGCGGCGGAGTTTTCGCCCGGCACGAACGTCATCACCGGCGAAAACGCTCAGGGAAAGACAAATCTGCTTGAGGCGGTCTATCTGCTCACGGGTGGAAAAAGCTTTCGCACGCGCTTTGATAAAGAGCTCATCGGCTTTGGCTACACGGGCGCGGAGGTGCTCGCGGACGTGTTCGCCTTCGGGCGGGAGCAGACCGTGCGCATCGTGCTCCGGCAGGGGCAGCGCAAGCAGATCTGGCAAAACGGCGTGAAGAAAACCGCCGCCGAGCTTGCCGGAACCTTTGCCGCCGTACTCTTTTGTCCGGATGATCTGAATATTATCCGCGACGGGCCGGCCGCCCGCCGCCGCATGATGGATATGGCCATCAGCCAGCTGCGGCCGAAGTATGGCGCGCTGCTTGCTGAATACAGCCGGTTATATGACCAGAAGTCCGCCATCCTGCGTGACTGGCACGAAAAGCCGTCCCTGCTCGACACGCTCGACGATTTTTCTGACCAGATGTGCCGGGTCTCGGCCAGACTCATCCGCTACCGCGCGGCCTATGCCTCGCGGCTGAACATCGCGGCTGCGCCCATCCATGCCGACTTTTCCGGCGGGCGCGACAAATTGACCCTTGCCTACCGCACGGTCAGTACCGTAGAAGATGCGCTCGGCACGGAAAAAGAGATTTACTACGCTCTCTGCGACCATCAGGAGCAGCACCGCCGCGCCGAGCTCGACAGCGGCCAGTGCCTCACCGGCGCGCACAAGGATGATCTGCTCATTGACATCAATGGTCAGAGTGCACGCGCCTTCGCCTCACAGGGGCAGACGCGCACGGCGGCGCTGTCGCTCAAGCTCGCCGAGCGGGAGATCTTCCACGACGAGTTTGACGAATACCCCGTGCTCATGCTCGACGACGTGCTCTCGGAGCTCGACGCGCAGCGGCAGGCCTTCGTACTCAACCGCATCGGCGGCGGGCAGACGCTCATCACCTGCTGCGAGGACGCGCGCATCGCCGAACGCACCGGCGGCCGCGTGCTCACAGTCGAAAACGGGGTGATCCGCTGATGTATCTGCACCTCGGTAATCAGGTCATCGTGCTGCAAAAGAGCGTCATTGGCGTCTTTGATATGGACACCGCCACGTGGTCGCACCGCACGCGCGAGACATTGGAAAAACTCGAACAGGCCGGTCAGGTGGAAAACGCCGCCGGTACCGAGCTGCCGAAGTCGTTCGTGCTCTGCTCGCTCGGCAGCGGCCAGATCGGTTATCTCTCCCAGCTCAACACCGCAACATTATATAAACGCAGCAAGGCCAGCGGACTGGAAAATCTCTGACCGCGGCGCTGCACGGAAGGAAGCAAACCATGCCAGATATTACAGATAAGATCACACAGGAGTACGACGCCAGTCAGATCCAGGTCCTCGAGGGTCTGGAGGCTGTCCGCAAACGCCCGGGCATGTACATCGGCTCCACGTCGTCATCCGGCCTGCACCACCTGGTGTATGAGATCGTCGACAACTCCATCGACGAGGCGCTCGCGGGCTACTGCAGCCACATCGAGCTCACCATCGAGCCGGGCGACATCATCTGCGTCAGCGATAACGGCCGCGGCATCCCCGTGGACATCCAGCCGCAGACCGGCAAGTCCGCGCTCGAGGTCGTATTCACCGTGCTGCACGCGGGCGGCAAGTTCGGCGGCGGGGGCTATAAGGTCTCCGGCGGCCTGCACGGCGTCGGCGCCTCGGTCGTCAACGCGCTGTCCGAGTGGCTGGAAGTGAACGTGCATAAAAACGGGAAGATCTATCAGATGAAGTTTTCCCGCGGCGATATCACGCAGCCCATGACCGTCGTCGGCGAGACGGACCACACCGGCACGACTGTGCGCTTCAAGCCCGACCCCGTCATGTTCGAGGACACGGTCTACGACTATGAGACGCTGCACGTGCGCATGCGCGAGCAGGCGTTTTTAAACGCCGGCCTGCGCATCACCATTACCGATCAGCGCGGCGAGGAGCCCGTGAGCGAGTCGATGTGCTACGAGGGCGGCATCCGCGAATTTGTCGACTTCATCAACAAAAACAAGACCGCGCTGCACCCTGAAGCCATCTATATGTCCGGTGAGCGCAGCGACTCCATGTGCGAGATCGCGCTGCAGTATAACGACGGCTATAACGAAGTCATCGTCTCCTTCGCCAACAACATCCACACGCCGGAGGGCGGCATGCACGAGACCGGCTTCAAGGCCGCACTTACCCGCGCGCTCAATGCCTACGGCAAGAAGTCCGGCATCCTCAAGGAGGGCGACAGCATCTCCGGCGAGGACAGCCGCGAGGGCCTTACGGCGGTCATCTCCGTCAAGCTCACGAACCCCCAGTTCGAGGGCCAGACGAAGGCTAAGCTCGGCAACTCCGAGATGCGCACGCTCGTCGACTCCGTCGTGTTCGACCGCCTGTCGCAGTTTCTGGAGGAAAACCCCGCCGTCGGCCGCATGATCATCGAAAAAGCGCTCACGGCCTCGCGCGCCCGCGAAGCCGCGCGCCGCGCACGCGAAAATATCCGCCGCAAAAACGGGCTCGAAGGCTTCAACATGCCCGACAAGCTGCGCGACTGCAACGACCGCGACCCGTCGCTGACGGAGCTCTACATCGTCGAGGGCGACAGCGCCGGCGGCTCTGCCACGCAGGGGCGCGACTCGCGCTTCCAGGCCATCCTGCCGCTCTGGGGCAAGATGCTCAACGTCGAAAAAGCCCGTGCCGACAAGGTCTACGGCAACGACAAGCTCACGCCCGTCATCACGGCGCTCGGCGCCGGACTGGGCGAGGAGTTTGACATCAATAAGCTCCGCTACCACAAGGTCATCATCATGGCCGATGCCGATGTCGACGGCAGCCACATCCGCACGTTGCTGCTGACATTCTTCTTCCGCTTCATGCGCCCGCTCATCGACGGCGGCTATGTCTACTCCGCCATCCCGCCGCTGTATAAGCTCAACCGCGGCAAGACGTCGCGCGTCGCCTTCTCCGACGAGGAGCGCGACCGTATCTCCGCCGAGATGCGCGGCGACAATCCGAACGCGAAGATCGACATCAACCGCTTCAAGGGCCTCGGCGAGATGGACCCGCACGAGCTCTGGGAGACGACCATGAACCCCGAGACCCGCACGCTCAAGCAGATCACGCTCGAGGACGCCGTGCACGCCGACGAGGTATTCACCGTGCTCATGGGCGAGAAGGTCGAGCCGCGCAAGGCGTTCATCGAGCAAAACGCCAAGTACGCGGTCAATATTGACATTTAAGGAGGTGTGCAGCCATGGCCAAGGATTATAAACGGGAGGACATTCTCTATCCCGACCAGAAGATTATTCAAAGCGAGCTCGTCCATGAGATGCAGACCTCTTACATCGAGTATGCCATGTCCGTCATCGTCGGGCGTGCGCTGCCGGATGTGCGCGACGGTCTCAAGCCCGTGCACCGCCGCATCCTCTACGCCATGTATGAGGACAATCTGACCTCGGACAAGCCGTTCAAAAAATCCGCCACCTGTGTCGGTGACGTGCTCGGCCGGTACCATCCCCACGGCGATGCGTCCGTGTACGACGCGATGGTGCGTCTGGCGCAGGACTTTTCCATGCGCTACATGCTCGTCGACGGCCACGGCAACTTCGGCTCCGTGGACGGCGACCCCCCGGCCGCCTATCGATACACCGAGGCGCGCCTGTCGAAGATCGCCAACGAAATGCTGCGCGACATCGACAAGGACACCGTCGACTGGGATCCAAACTTTGACGAGACGCGCCGCGAGCCGCGCGTGCTCCCGTGCCGGTTCCCGAACCTGCTGGTCAACGGCAGCTCCGGCATTGCCGTCGGCATGGCGACGAACATCCCGCCGCACAACCTCACCGAGGTCATCAATGCCTGCGTCTGCGTGCTCGAAAACCCGGACGCCACGCTCTCGGACCTCATGCAGCACGTCACGGGCCCGGACTTCCCGACCAGAGGCATCATTGTCGGCCGCAGCGGCATCCGCGCGGCCTACGCCACCGGCCGCGGCCGTATCGTCGTGCGCGCCCGCACCGAGACCGAGACCTGGGGCCACGACCGCATCCGCATCATCGTGACGGAACTGCCCTATCAGGTCAACAAGCGCCAACTCATCCAGAACATTTCCGAGCAGGTGCGTGATAAGAAGCTCGACGGCATCTCCGGCCTGCGCGACGAGTCCGACCGCAACGGCATGCGCATCGTCATCGAGCTCAAGAAGGACGCCAACACCCAGGTCGTGCTCAACCGGCTGTTTGCCCAGACGCAGATGCAGACCACGTTCGCCGTGAACATGCTCGCCCTGGTCGATAACCAGTCGCAGCCGAAGATCCTGTCCCTGCGGCACATTCTCGACGAGTACCTCACCTTCCAGGAAGAGATCATCGTCCGCCGCACGAAGTTCGACCTCAAGAAAGCGCTTGAGCGCGCCCATCTGCTCGAGGGTCTGCTCATCGCCGAGGAGAATATCGACGAGGTCATCCGCATCATCCGCGAGAGCTACGACAACGCCAAGGAAAACCTCATGCAGCGCTTCAGCCTCTCCGAGGTGCAGGCGCAGGCCATCCTCGATATGCGCCTCAAGGCCCTGCAGGGGCTCGAGCGCGAGAAGCTGCAAAACGAATATGACGAGCTCGAGCAGCGCATCGCCTACTTCCGTGAGCTGCTCGCCGACCCCGAAAAGGTCAAGGGCGTGCTGCGCGACGAGCTCATCGCCATCCGCGACAAGTATGGCGACGCGCGCAAGACGGAGATCCAGGACATCGAGGACGACATCGACATCGAGGACCTCATCGAGGAGGAGCAGTGTGTGTTCACGCTCTCGCACGGCGGCAACATCAAGCGTGTGCCCGTCGACGAGTACACCGCGCAAAAGCGCGGCGGCAAGGGCGTGCGCGCGGCGACGCTGCGCGACGAGGACTATGTCGAGACCGTCTTTACCGCCTCGACGCATGATTACATTCTCTTCTTCACCGACCGCGGCCGCTGCTACCGCAAGAAGGGCTATCTCATCCCCGAGGCCGGACGCACCGCGCGCGGCGTGAACATCGTCAACTTCATCCAGGTGGAAAAGGACGAGAAGGTCAGCGCCATGCTGCACGTGCGCGAGATGGACGACGATTCGTTCCTCGTCTTTGCCACGCGCAGCGGCACGGTCAAGCGCATGGCGCTCTCGGCGCTGCGCAACATCCGCACGAGCGGCATCCGCGCGCTCACGCTTGACGAGGGCGACGAGCTCATCAACGTCATGCGCACCGATGGGGAGCAGAACATCCTCATGGCCACGCACAACGGGCAGGCCATCTGCTTTGCCGAGACGGACGTGCGTCCGATGGGCCGCGAGGCCGTCGGCGTGCGCGGCATCCGCCTCAAGGACGGCGACTGGGTCGTCGGCGCGGAGATCGCGCAGCCGGATGCGAGCGTGCTGTCCATCACCGAGCACGGCTACGGCAAGCGCACCCCGGCGTCTGAGTATATCCGCGGCGGCGAGGAACCGCAGCACCGCGGCGGCTCGGGCATGAAAAACTACAACATCACCGATAAGACCGGCCCGGTCGCGGCCGTCAAGGTCGTATACGATACCGACGACGTGCTCGTTGTCTCGGACGACGGCGTCATCATCCGCATGGAGGCCGCCGGCATCTCCGAGCTCGGCCGTGCGACGCAGGGTGTGCGCATCATGCGCCTGTCCGAGGGCGCGCGGGTTATCTCCGTGGCGCTCACCGACCGCGCCGAGAGCGAGGACGCGCCTGCCGGGGAGAGCGAGGCATGAAGCAGGTCATCATCTACACCGACGGCGCCTGCTCCGGCAATCCCGGCCCGGGCGGCTGGGGCGCGATCCTGAAATACGGCGCGCATGAGCGCGAGCTCTCCGGCGGCGAGCCGTCCACGACGAACAACCGCATGGAGCTGCTCGGCGCGATCACGGCGCTGCAGAGCCTGCGCGAGCCGTGTCAGGTGACGCTGTATACGGACAGTCAGTATCTTGCCAACGCCGTCAATCTTGGCTGGCTGCGCGGCTGGAAACAGAAGGGCTGGCGCCGCAAGGACGGCGAGCTGAAAAACGTCGACCTCTGGCAGACGCTCGACGGGCTGCTCCAGACGCACAAGGTGCAGTTTTTCTGGGTCAAGGGCCACGCTGACAATGTGTACAACAACCGCTGCGACGCGCTGGCCGTTGCGGAAAGGGAGAAGTTTGCATGACAGAGCCGAACGAACCGAAGATCGTCCATTTCCGCCGCGGGCACAGGCTCCGGCACAGGACACGGCCGGCAACTGGGAGCCGGATGAGCAGCTGTTTGGCCTCGAGGAGCTGCTGCAGCAGATGCCGCCGATCCGCAAGCTGCATCTGGAAAAGGGCAAGCTCAAGGATCTCGTGCGCCTGTATCCGGACATGAAGCGCGAGTTTGCCGCGCCCGAGCTGCTGCCCGAGGCCGTGATCGCCACGGCGATGGTGCGCCGGCGCATGGAGCTGCTGCTCTTCCGGTCGGACGATCAGCGCGAGGCGGGCTATGCGCTCGTGACGGTCTGCTCGCCGTACGGCTACGTGCTCGTGCACGCGCTCACGATCTATCCGTTCCTGCGCGGGCAGCTGCTTGGCCGCGTGGCCATAGAGCTCATCGCGCGCTGCTACGCCGGTAAGAAGGGCATCCTCTACTGCCTGAGCCGCACGTGCGTGGCGCTGACGGAGCGCAAGCGGCTGCTCGCGAAAAACGGCTACCGCGACACGGGCTTCCGCTTCCGCTGGAACGGGCAGCCGGCGGCGCTGTATCTGCGCCCGTGCCAGAGCACAGAGGACATCACGCCCGTGGCGCAGCTGCTGCTGCGGGACCTGTACGGCGATCTGCTGCCGCCGGTCAACGCGCGGCGCATGATCCAGCCGGAGGCGTAAACAGGAGGACGATATGGGACAAAGTGTAGATCTCCGCGTGCTTACGGCGGAGGAATTCGGGGCCGTTCCGGCAGCGCAACATCGCGCGCTATGCGCAGGAGCTGCTCTTCGCCCGCGCGACGGATACGCAGGAGCACGCGCTCACCGAGGCGCAGGGCGCGCTCGATGAGATGCTGCCGCAGGGTGCGGACACGCCGCGCAACTATCTGCTGGCGGCCGAGTCCGGCGGCGAGACCGTGGGCGAGCTCTGGTGCGACACGACCGAGCCCGAGACAGTGTTCATCAACGACTTTTTCGTCTATCCCGCCTGCCGCGGGCACGGCTGGGGCAAGGCCATGCTGCGCGCCGTGGAGGAGCTGGCGGCCGCGCAGTCGTTTGAGCAGGTCGTCACGCATGTATATCATACCAACCGCATCGCGCTGGCCATGTTTGAGTCGGCCGGCTTCACGCAGATCGGCCCGCCGAAGGGCGGCAATATCTTCCTGCGTAAGCGGTATATGCGCTCGCCGTTTCTGGTGTGAGCGCAGCTGCAGAAAAACCGCCTCTGTTCAACGAACAGAGGCGGTTTTCAGCTTGTCAAAAACCTCGTAGAGTTTGCGCCCGCAGGCGCAAAGAAAGTCCAATCATTTTCTTCGGTGACATGTGCGGCGAAGAAAATACCGCTCGGCCTGCAAACGTGCGCGCTGCTGATACAGCACGGGGCGCTTGCTATCAAAGAAACGCGGGATCTTCCGATCCGCAGAAAGGACGAAGTTGGAGGCGCAGGCAGCCGTCGCGCAACGGGTGGAGAAGCACCATGAAAGACCGGAACAACGCTCTCCGCGCCTGCGCACATCCAATTAGGGGGTGAGGTAAGCATAGAACAATTTGTGCCACAAGAAAAGCCACAGAACCGGAGTCCTGTGGCTTTTTGCCTCACTTATGCGTTTTTGTGGTCTAGAGTGTGCTCCCACGCATCGCCGAGGTCTTTCCAGCGCCCCATAATGCTCCGCCACAGGTTCAGCGCCCACGGCGCGAACTCCTCCGGCGGTGGGCAATCCGGCTGCACGAGCCAGTTTTGCACGATGTCGATGACGACGTTCGACATCTTCCCGGACATGAACGCCTCGGTCTGCGGATTGGAAAAAAGGTCGGAAAAATCCTTCTGCAAATATGGATGCAGCCGGCCGCAGAGAAAGTCGCGGAACGAGTTTTGCCCCGTGAACGTGAGTGCGCGGGCGTAAAACGCGCGGTCGGCATACAGATACGTGCACACGCGGCCGAAGAGATCGAACAGCCCCGGCTCATCGTCGCCGATCGCCTTCTGGAAGCCGTTTTCGTAGATCCACGTCACGAGCTGGTACTTGTCCGTGAAGTGCCGGTAGAACGTGCGGCGGTTGATCTCCGCGTCCGTGCACAGGTCGGTCACGGTGATGTCCGTCAGGTTGTGCCGGAGCATGCGGCGCTTGAGGCTCTCGGCGATCACTTTTTTCGTTGCGGATTCGCGCACGGCGGCCGCCTCCTTTCGTGTTGCTGCTGCCAGTATAGCGTATCGGCGCAAAAACTGCAACAGACCCTGCCGCAGGTGGGCAGGGTCCCGGCTTGTCGAAGAACCTCGTAGCCTTTCGCCGCAGCAGCGGCTGTCCCGGCTGGACGGCTATCTGTCCGGGCTGCAGCTGTACTGACGCGCGGTTGCAATCGCGCGCGGCATTTGCTATGATGAAACCACACGAACACAAACACAACACAACGGGAGGTCATGCCATGCAACCGCACAATCTGCACCTGTATTTCTTCAGCCCCACGGGCGGCACAAAGACCGTCGCCGGTCTCTTCGCCGAGCAGCTCGGCGCACCGGACGCCTGCACCGACATCACCGTACACGCCGAGGCGAAAACCTTCACCGCCGACGACCGCCTGCTGCTGTTCTTCCCGGTCTACGGCGGGCGCGTGCCCGAGCCGTGCCTTGCGCGCGTGCGCGCCCTGCGCGGAGCGGACACCCCGGTCACGCTCGTGGCCGTGTTCGGCAACCGCGCCGTGGACGATGCGCTGCTGGAAATGCGCGACACGCTCGCCCCGCTGGGCTTTCGCGTGGTCGCGGCGGCGGAGGTCATCGCGCCGCACTCGATCAACACCGACATCGCCATCGGGCGTCCGGACGCATCCGACCGCGCAAAGATTGCGGCGTTTTGTGCGCAGCTCGCGTCCAAGCTCGCCGAGGACGCGCCTGCCGGGATCACCGTGCCCGGAAACAAGCCCTACTGTGACTACAACGGTCTGCCGCTCAAGCCGACCGGCGGTCTGCGCTGCATCAGCTGCGGTCTGTGCGCGGACAACTGCCCCGCCGGAGCGATCCCGAAGGACGCGCCGAAAAAGGTCGACAAGCGCAAGTGCATCTCCTGTATGCGCTGCATCCAGATCTGCCCGCAGACGGCGCGCAGCGTGCCGCTGCCGCTGCGGCTGGCTGCCGCCGCGACGGTGAAAAAATACTGCGCCGGGCGCAAGGAGCCGACCTTCTACATTTAAGGCAAACAATACGCCCGCAGGGACGACAGTCCCTGCGGGCGTCAGCTTATCAAAAACCTCGTAGCCTTTCGCCGCCGCAGCGGCGAAAGAAAGGCCGCAAATCCCCTTTGTCAAAAAGTAATACTTTTTGACAGTCTACTCGCCCTCGATCGTGCGCACATACATGCCCAGCTCGCCGGGCAGGTCATGGATCTCGAGCGCGCAGCCGTCCATGGCGGTGTTGTGCACCGCGATGCGGAACACGAGCTGCAGCTGCTCGGGCACAACGGCGGAATACGCGCCGATGTCCATGACGATGCGCGTGAGGCGCGTGAGGCCGTTTTCCGTCATCGCCTGCTGCGCGATGTCAAAGACCTCTTTGGCAATGGCCGCCTCGTGCATTCAGTCCTTCTTCGGCTGGCGGCGGACGTTGCGCTCGCGCACGAGCGACTTCTTGAGCGGCTTGCAGAAGAGCACGCGGTCGCCGTCGACCATCTTGCGCACGTCCTTCGGGCACTTCGTGACGCACACGCCGCAGCCGATGCAGCGCTGATACTCCACGAACACCTTGCCGGTCTGCGCGTTGAAACCGGTGGCCACGGTCGGGCAGAAGTGGTTGCAGATGTTGCAGCCGTTGCAGTTTTCGGGGTGGACGATGACGGGCTTTGCGTGCGCGCGCATATACAGCGGCTGCATGCCGCCGCGCGTGTACGAGCCGAGCATCTCGCAGCACTGCGTGTCGCAATTGCAGATGGCGGTCGTCTCCTCGTCCATGTTGCAGGCGTAGTGGAACACCTGATGCACGCAGCCCTTCTTCTCACAGTCGACGAGGATCTGGCGCGCCTCGGCCTTGCTGACCTGACGGCCGACGCCGTACTCGATGATCTGCTTGGCGATGTTGCCGACGCACAGGCAGACCTCATCCGGCGTGGGGTGCTTGGGCTGCATGCCCTCTCTGCGGCGGATGTTGCGGCAGAAGCAGTGCATGACGCTGATGGGCGAATCATCCGGCAGGCTGTCGAGATACGCCTCGAGCTGATAGCTCGGCACGACGCTCGTCGTGTCGTTGGAGAGCTTGCGGTCCACGTGCACGACCTTGCCGGCGGCCTTGCCCTCGAGCGGGAGCGCGACCTCCATGTGGCCCTTGTCGCCCTTGAGCTTGTTGAGATTGTTCATGACGGCGTAGCCCGTGCGCAGCGGCTCGACGTTGAGCGTGGTGACCATGTTGATGGCCGAGGTGAACAGCTCCGACGCCTTTTGCAGCGTCTCATTGTCCTCGCCTGTCGAGAGCGGAAACTCAAACCAGCCCGGCAGCATCGGCGCGAGGTCGAACGTCGGCTCCGGCCCGTCGTAGATCTTGAGCAGGAAGCCCTTGCGGCACATGTCGTAGAGCGTGCCGGCCCAGTCGCTGCCCGTGTAGAGCGCGCGCAGCTCCGCCTCGGTGTTGCCGCGCAGCTTCATGCCCATCATGATGTCGTATTCCTCGTCGGTCACGAACAGCCTGCAGAACTTTTCAAACTGCGGCACCGGCGGCTGCGGCACCTGCGTGACGGCGTTCATGCGGTTCATGAGCTTGAGATATTTCAGATAACCCATCTTCTTTGTTCCCCTTTCCGGCAGACGGCGCTTCCCACGCGCACGGCTGCCCGCCGGTGTCCCGGCAAATTGGCACATACAAACCCCACTTTACCATCTCGTCTAACTTTTAGCAAGCCCTTCCGATGCTTTTCCGTATTTAAAAAGGGGATGCGCCCGCGCCGACAGGGGAGATCGGCGCGGGCGGAAATCGATCCCAGCGACAGCAAAGCCGCCGGCTCTCGCCGGCGGCTTTTGGCTTTTCCGATGCGCTATGGAGACTTCATATGTCATTTGCGCGGCGGGCTTCTCGTTTCACGCGGTTTCGGTCGTAGGTCTTTTTGCTCTGCACGACCCGGGTGACCGGGGAGAGTCCGTTCCACGAGCCGCGCTTTGCGGCATAGTGCTCACGCTGCGCGCGCTTGCTGCGCTTTGCCATCGGCGGCATGATGTTTGAACTGGGTGAGTTGGACACTCTGCCCGTAGTCTTCGACGAAAAACTCTGGCACGGCACCATCGACCACGTCACCGTCCACGCCGACGAGCGGGTCGTATTTCGCTTCAAGGATGGGAAGGAAATCACAACAAGGCTATGAAAATGCAAAGAAGACTCAGGTTGCAGATTGGATTCTGTTGACCTGAGCCTTATTTTATGTATTTAGCAACGGCAATGGGGACATCTGGGAACACATCCCAAAACCAACCCACCATTTCCGTACTGGCGCCACTGATGTCCGCAATATTCGCAGGTATAGTCTCTATAGTCATTAGGGTCACATCCCGAGTCGCCGCATATCGGACAAGGCGGTACTCCGTATCCATTAAACAGGCCATCTTCATCCTCGGCCATAGACCAAGTATAGCCACATCCTCTGCAAATAAAGTCTTTCATTACGGGGTCTCCTTTGCACCATCACCGTTCTCAGCCGCTTCATCCGTCGATGCTTCTTCACCGGGCCGATCTGCAACTTCTTCGCTAAACGCCGCATGGATTTTCTCTCCCAGTGCATCATGTGCTTTACTTTCAGCCGCTTTTGTCTTTACATACTTCACGCCCTTGGGGATGAGATACAGGGCTGCAAGTGTAATCATGCTACCCTTGGCAAATCCTCTTTCTCCCCTGTGGCAAGACCTGTCTTTTTCCCTTCTGCAAGTGCATCGTTAAAGATTTTTCTGACACCATCCAACATATTTCCGCCGCCGATGGACTTAAGCTGTTTCGTGATGTTAGGGGCTGCTGCACCCGACGCATTCAGCAGTTCGCCAATTTCTTTTCCTTTAGTGTTCATTTTTTCCTCCTTTTTACTTCACGAATAAGCTATTACAGAATTCCAGAATTAACATGCAGTAATGCTCTGTGCCATCCCGAGTATAGACTTTAAGCTCAGCCTCAATTTGCCTGCTTTGGGGGGCGCTCGCTTTTGCATGTTCTTTTGGGAATGGTGCTTAGATTACAGTGTTTCAAGGTTCCTATCCTTATAATTGCCCATCGTTTTTCCTTCATGGGGGTTCCTTTAATACCGCCCTACACTCAGCCAACTCCGCAGAAATTCCGAGTTCCTCAGCAATCTCCGGATGTTTCGAAATTGCTTCCGCAATTCGTATCGCCAGAATCCGTTCACGCACACTCATTTTCATCTCCTCCTTCTGTCGTGCTCTGCGTTTACACCTATATAATACAGGTTCCATACCAAGAAAAACATGACGGGTCCTGCAAAATAAGCATCCTATATTATGCAAATAGCGAAAAATAGCAGCGCTCCTCAAATCAGAAGCGCTGCTATGTCTTATTTCTTCGTCAGGTCACTATACCGTTTCATATCGATTTTGCCGTCTGCCATCATTTGCTCCGCCCAAAGCTGGAGCGTTTCCACCGCAACAGACATTTTTTCCAACTCTCTTTGTATCCGTATGAAATCTGGCAACTCGTCATTGTCGATCATCCCATCGGCAGAAATGTCAATCAGACGATCCTTTTCCCGCTGCATGGAGTTGAGCGATGATAGCATTCCGAGAACAATCCGAGACAGATCATTGATTTTTATCTCTGGAACATACTGCCTGCCAATGGGGCACTGTTGTGAGCAGAAATAGTTACACAAAGCCGGTTTTTTATAGCCTTTTGCCATCTCCAGCACTTCTTCCGGGTGCGGCAAATATGAATTACCCTCAATGCGAACCAGTCTTTCCGGAGAAATGGTTTCCATCAGCTCACTGGCTGCCTCACGGGAAAGTACAAGTTCTTCTCTGGTAGTCTGATATATATTTTTTATTTTCTTTCGTTGAGATACGAGGCATGGCAATTCCTCCCGAATGACATTATTAAAATTATACTGCACCCGGTGTCAAAAATCCAGTATTTATATAAGGAGCAGAATCAAATCAGTAAGGATGATACCAGCCCGGTTCTGTCCTTTTTGTCCTTTCTGTCCCACGGTTGTTAAAGAAAATCCGCTAAAGGTTCAGAGCGGTATCACCGCCTTCAGCGGGTTTCTATGTTTCTATATAGAAAATAATCATTTATCGTTTCTACTCTTATAACGATTGCCAGTTTGCTATGTCCCGAATTTTCCCGTCATGCCCGCAGCAAATCCGGGCGTACATTGCGCCGATGGACGGAAATGTTCGGGAAAAGCCCCGTTTTTCGCAAAAGTCCTCCCTCGGGCGGCAAAAAATAAAAAATTACCGTTGCTGATATGGTATCAACAACGGTAATGAATCTGGCACGTTGCACCAAAAAAGATATTTTGCTTTTTTGTGTTTTCGAGGGCATTTTCCATCCATAAACCAGGAGTCAAGAAGATGACTCGTGGTTTATTTCATTTTGTGAGATTGTTGATAGAATATACACGTATTCACAGAGGCTCGCTTAACCAGTATACCGGTGTGTTTTGATTAGCTCACTGATCTTTCCGATGATTGCATCCGCATCCATGCCCGATCTTTTACTCATCTCAGCGATGGTCGCTTTGCCCATCATGATCTTGCCCATCGGCGTATTCAGCATTTTGAACTTATCATTCACCTTGGACAGTTCTTCCTTCAGCCAAGGATACCGGGCGAGCAGATCGGACAGCTTCGTTTCTTTTGTGATCTCCATACCGCACCTCACACTTTCACGTCTGGATTCTTTTCACCGAACTTCTCTTTAAGCGTTTCACAGATTTCACTGCGCTCCTTGCCCTGCTTTTCCATGTTCTTAATGGTCTTGTAGGCGGCAAACAGTGTGGACGGACCGATCTCGGAACTGAAATAGCCGATGCCCTGATTCCAAGCCAGCAGCTCGAACACGTCGTCCAAAGCAGCGCAGTCCAGACCGTGGATATATGCCTTCACAAGCTCTCTGGTAGCCTGACGCATCCGCCCGGCACCGACAGCATTGGCAAGGGAGAGCAGCAGACGGATCTCGTAGGGCAGATACCGATGTTCGTCGTTCCACGTCAGATCCCAGAAGTTCACTGCGATATTGCCCAGCTTCTCATCGATCAGCGGCATGTTGGTCAGTGCAGCCGGGCGCATCGGGATATCTTTTTCCTCCCGCTTTACTTCCTTGCGATAGAAGTATGCATGAAATTCCGCCGCTCCTTTTTGCTCGGTGAAATGTTCATAGCCCAGGCCTTCCATTACTTCATACAGGGGAATGGGATCGAAGCTCTGGATGATCTCCAACCCGTTACCCGCAGGCAGCTGCATCGCCTGCTTCTTGATTCCCTGAAAGAAATTGCCCTGAATGCCTCTTACGTCGATCTGCCTAAAAGAACCGATCTTATCTTTCCACTCCATGATGAATCCTCCTTAGTCCAAAATGTTGCCATCGCGAGAGATCGTAACGACCTGCCACGGGATGAATTTCCCGCTGTTTCTGAGCGCGTTTTCCGCTGCTCTCTGGAGACCGCCGCAGCAGGGAACCTCCATGCGGACTATGGTCACGCTCTTGATATCGTTATTGCGGACGATCTCCGTCAGTTTGTCCGTATAGTCCACCGCATCCAGCTTCGGGCAGCCGATGATCGTGACTTTGCCTCGCATAAACTCCTCGTGCATGTTGGCATAAGCGTAAGCGGTGCAGTCCGCAGCGATCAGCAGTTTCGCCCCGTCAAAGAACGGAGCCTGTGTCGGAACCAGCTTGATCTGGCAGGGCCACTGAGCCAGGCGGGAAACCGGCTTTCCTGCGTTTACAGAAGTGGTCTCCGCATCGCTCTGCGCAAATTGCATCATTCTTGAACCGGGGCAGCCGCCCTCGTGGTGTTCATGCTTCGTTTCGTTCATCGTCTTTTTCTCCTTTGCAGCTTTTACTGCTGTTTCATCGTATTCCGGAGCTTCTCGCTCTTCAAAAGTGATTGCACCGGTCGGACATCCCGGCAGGCAGTCGCCAAACCCATCGCAGAAATTCTCCCGCATGAGCTTCGCCTTGCCGTCTACGATGTCGATTGCGCCCTCGTGGCAAGCCTCCGCGCAGAGACCGCATCCAGTGCACTTGTCCTCATCTATGTGGATGATTTTACGAATCATTTTTCTGCCTCCCTCTTTGATCTGACACCATTATAAGCAGATTTTTTTCAAAAATCTGTATCCAAGGATACACAATTTAAAAAATTTCGGTGTATAATAAAGGCATCAGACATCTAAAGGGGGGGACTGGAATGGATTATTCTGTCCTTGAAAGAAGTGCCTTGTTCAATGGTGTTTCTGCAAAAGAATTGCGGGATGTGCTGGAAGGTACACCACATCATATCCAGTGCTACGATAAAGAGGAAATCCTTTTCCACATGATGGATGTCGCCGATCGTGTCGGCGTCATTTTAGAGGGACGCGCACAGGCGCAGAAATCTTTTCCCAACGGAAGTCAGATCAACGTCTCTGTCCGTAGTCCTGGAGACCTGATCGGGCCTGCCGCTGTTTTCTCTAAAAGTCGGCGATATCCCTGTGACGTTGTTGCGCTGGAGCCGGTCACAGTGATGATGTTCCGCAGGGAGGATGCACTGGCGCTTTTGCAAAACAATACGCTGATACTGGAAAATATGATGACGGAGATCGCTTCCGCAACCTATATGCTGCAGCAAAAGCTGGAACTGATGTCCTATAACGGTATTGCTCAGAAGGCTGCCTTCTGGTTGCTCATGCAAGCAAGAAACTCCGGGAGGGATGCGGTGAAAATCCCCGATTCCATCTCCAAGTGGGCCATGCTGATGAATGTATCAAGACCGTCGCTTCACCGGGAATTGAAAAAGCTGGAAGAGGATGGGATCATCTCCTATTCTCATCCAATGATTCGGATTCTCAACCATAACGCACTTCAGGACGTATTAAGCCGCTCATAAAGCGCGAAGTGCCTGCAAACCATAAGTACTGTTGGCTTTGCGGGCGCTTCCTTTTTTGATATCGCGGTCACTATCTCCTTCATTAATCCCTAGAAATGGTTTTCTACCTCGCTGACAATAATGAAAGATTTTCCTTTGGTGCCCCTTTCCTCCAGACCGCTCCGATTCATATACTGGCTTTCTGTGCACCCACGGGTTTGACTATCCCACACGCAATTTCGTGGTCAATTAGCTGTTGATACGCCTCTCCGAGCCGCGACCTGCAGATCTCGATCCGGTTGCATTGGCAAAGCCTTATTTGCATTCTGTTGTGATGAAATCGTACAGTGCCTCCGGCTCCGTAAGATCCCATTCTATTGATTCATCTTCATTCCAGATCTTATAGTCGGGAGCTCCTTCGTAGAGCCACCAATCGATGTAGTCATACTGATCATTGATGGCGTCCTTGAGAACCATCAGAAGAGCTTTCCTATATTTGTTCTCTGTCCCGTATGCGAAATGACCGTTGCCGACTTTCTGTAACGCTCGACCGAATTCGTCATCGATGGATTCTTGTTCTTTAAGCAGGTGGATCGCTGTGCAGAAAAGCTCTTTTGAAATAACCGGAGTATCCTTCTGAGCTCTATCCATATCTCTGCGGAGGCGAAGATGTATATCATCCTGGGGAAGACGTCTTTTGTGTTTGCTCTCCAACTCAGCAAGTTTGCTCATAAGCTCCCGCTGCATTTTATCATCCATTCAAGTTCACCTCATCAATACAGTGTCCACCAATAATCGAAGAGCCGACGGTAATAGTTGCCTTTTTGCAGGAACATCCCTGCATCTGCGAATCCGGCGGCTTGTTTCTCTCTTGATCCACCTCTGGCAGTTGCTGTTCTTGGGATATTTGATGTATTTGCCTGTATGGAGCAGCGTCCTCCCGCTGAAGCCCCAATCGATATATCCGCGATGCGGAGCATAGCCTCCGTAATTGATTATCCGAAGCAGATTGTCTGTTTTGCGGATGCCTGTGATTCTCCGCAATCTGCAGCGTTCTTTTTGCCTCTGATGAACAGTTTCCGTATCATTCTCCTGTAGCTCGGCGATCCTCTCGTTTAATGCGGTTTCTGTCATAAACCCTCCTGCTCTGTACAATACGGGTTATAGGCGAGACACCGTTCCAGGAGCCTCGCTTGGATGAGTAGTATTTACGCTGTTCGCTTTTGCTCTGTTTCTTGAGCGGCGTCATTTTCATTATCGAGCACGACTCCTTTCATCTTTTCTACATTGTCCATGAAGCTGCTGATGTCGGCCTCATAGTTAGGATGCCCACAAAGCATCATGCTTTTTTGAGATCTTCGAGAGCTGCAAGGAACTTCGGAACGTCCTTTTTTCTGACGTGGCAGAATATCGCAAGATAAGGAGAACCTTCTTTTGCATATTCAGAGTCAAACCATACTCTGACTTGGTGCCGGATGAACAACTGATCCGCGAGGTACGGTGTCGTGTCAAAGAACATGAAATAGTCATACCGGAAGGAGAACTTTTCAATCGTCCAATACAGCTTTTCTCTCAAATTAACCTCCTATTTTGCATTTTCTCTTGCATTTTCCGTTTCTTTCTGCTATCTTTATATATCACACTCTTGAAGGAGGCGATTGTCATGGGCATAAAAGCCTATCCCGTGATTGACCTTGTCGCCACGGGAAACAACATCCGTCGCCTGCGCCTCGAGCGCGGCATGACTGTTCGAGATCTGCAGAGCTACTTCGGCTTTGAGGAACCTCGGGCAATCTACAAGTGGCAGAAAGGTGAAAGTCTTCCCACCGTAGATAATCTGTACGCACTTGGAAATCTCTTTGAGGTCCCGATGGATCAGATCCTGGTTCCCGTTGCGGTAAAACTGCATATCGTCGGTGAGCAGCAGGCTGAGTCCTGCTGCCCAAGTCATTTTTTGACCGGCTATTTTGGATACGGCAAGAGTCCGATGCAACTTCAACCATTTGTCCCGTTTGCATTGTCGGCGGCATGACGAGTCACGCTTTCGACGCAGCTCACGGAGAAAGAAAGATCAGTATTTGATCATAATAATCTCGTAACCAGCGAGTTAGGCTTGCATGCCTCACAATGGAGATGTCAGTTCGGAAGCAAGAATGAGGGTGGTGACGAACGAACGGTTTCTGATGTAAGGATGTAGGGCGGTGACGGAGAAGCTGAACGCTTCTTTTCTCCTATCATGAAGGCTCGTAGGGTGAGCCGAACCGGAATATCCTTACGGATGTGTGCAGCCTTATAGTTCATCTGCACCTGAACCGGTATCCGTATTCTCTTATCTTGCCGCACCCAAAATAGTCGGTCTGCGCCAGGGCGTTAAGCCCTGGCGTTTTCCGTGTATGCCTCGAATGCTTCGGCGAAGCTGGAGTTCACATCGAAGGGCGGCTCATAGTCCACCTTGGAAGTGACCAGGCACAGATCGATCTTCGTGGAAGTCTCGTCGGCCTGCTTATTCAGCTTGCCAAGCTCAGTGCGGATGACATTGCGGTCATAGTTGATCGTAGTCACACGCTTGACGTCGCAGCGATAGGAAATCTGATTGCCTTCGGCATTGAAGCGATAGCCGGTGCCGCCGTTGGAGATGGTCTGCTCAGAGTTGCGCAGATCGTTCATCCGCTTGAAGGTACGGGCGATGCTCTGCCGAGTGGCATTGAGGCTGACCTCGCTGTCCATATCGATGTCAAGTGCGTCCTTTGCCTTGCGGATAGCCGCAAACAGCTTGTCCTTTTCTCCCAGCAGATAGAGAAGGAACTTCGCAATATCGGTGATCTGCTCATAGTATTCGGTTTCGGGGGCGATGAGAACAGTCTCATCCTCAGCTTCTGCCATCACCTTGTGCCGCAGATAGGTGTTCTCCACCTTCGTGACATTGGCGTCACGATCCAGGATGCCCTGGGCTTCGTCCATAAAGGACTGGAGCTTGTTTTGGTAACGAAACGCTTCTTTCAAATTCATATACATTCACCTCGTCATTAAGATTGATTGTCTGTGATTATTGTATCGGGTTGAAGCTGAAAAGTCATTGAACTCATGGTTCACTGCTGCTTTCTGTTTCAAATCCGAATGCCTGATACAGATCCTCTTTGAGTTTCTCGGTGCTGATATCGATCATCTCTTTGATCCGATCTTTCCTTGCCTTTTTGAACCATCGGCTTTTGAAGATTTCCACGTCTTTCTGATAGGCGTCCATGTCTGTGTCGCCGGACTCTGCCCAATCATAGGAGTGGAGCAAACAAAAGACGTCATACACCAAAGCAGAGATTTCAGGATCTCCTAACGGGTTATCTCTTACGACCTGCCTATAGTTCTTTTCATGCTTGTCGCTGTCCAATCCATAACCGACATAGATGTGATACCCGAGGATTTCGCTTGCTGCCGAGTCGTTCATATAATTCCAACATCCTCCGCTCATTTCGGTTCGGCCTCCTTCTCCGTTACAAGCATGATCGGTTCCTCGTCATACCACACGCAGAACGGAAGAAACTTCTCCCGATCCTCATACGGCAGATTCATGTAGTCGATGATGTGCTCGTTGGGAAACCAGCTCTCACAATAAGCAGGCATCACACCATTCGGCACGATTCCGATCCACTCTTTTTCCGCAAGCCTGTCTGCCAGAGTGTGGGCTTCAATGAGATACACCGGAATCCCTGCTCTCGTCAGGGCAAGATAGAACTTGACCGTCTCGATGGTTCTGTTCCATGCATCCCCGTCCAAATAGAGGAAATATCCGTCTTTGTCGTCCATCGGCCGCAGAGAAACATGTGTTGAGTTGCCGCCTCTGCATACTTCCCAGGGATGCCCGCCTCCGCGGGAGTAGTCATGGAGCCAGGCATGGAATGCCTCGGGATCGTCAGGATTAAGATCCTTCAGCCCATCGTCCCGACCATCCGCATGGAGGTAATACTGTTCCTTTGGGGTTTTGTCGCAGCCGTTGTATTTGTTCTCCGCGTATCCCATCGCACAGAACCGGAAGAAGTCGTTTGCCGTCATGGAGGGCAGGCGTTCCTTGATCGATTCGGAGCCTTCTCCCTGGGCAGACGCCTTTCGAATAAACTCAGCAACGTCCTCTGCGGAAATATCTTCAAAGAACTCTTTTCTTGCCTCCGGCCACACATCCCAATAATGTTTGCGAAGGATCTTGCCAGTTCGATGCTCCGGAGGCAGGTTTTCTTTGATGAAGCCGTTATATGTTCCAGCTTTGAGCATCTCGATACATTCTTTGACTCCATCAATCAGCCACTGGACAAACTCAGAAATCTCATTCGGGAATCCGGCAGGCTCTCTGCGTTTGTCCTGAACGATGACATATTTGTGGCCGAGCATGACTGCCCTGTATCCCTCGTCTTTGAGTTGAACGGCCTGCAACTGATACCACTTGATTTCATCCGGGAACCATGCTTTCCATTCCTCAATGAATTCCTCTACCGAATCGAAATCACCGCAGGCAACTTCTTCCTCTGCGTTGCCGTAATCCTCGATGGGCCCGCGTTCCGCGCGAAGCCAGAGCGCCCTTACTCCGTTCTTAGAGACCGGAGCGATCTGCTCGATCAGTTCAAAGAACTCATCAAGCAATTTGTCGCTCTTATCATCGTAGACGCAGCCGTGCATTCCAAAGTGATCATCTCTGCTGAGCCAATGAATGTATTGATCCACTTTGGGCTGAGTTAGCTCACCAGACAATTTCCTTCACCTCCTCAGGGATATCTTCTTCGGAATAAAACACCTTCATATCATCCAGCCGAAGGCATGCAAGCCTTCCGTATGCGGGATGCCGCCCCTGGGATAATGGGTGCGGGAAACCGCTCCCGCAATCGATCCCGATCTTGCCTCCTGACGGAGACCGCCATATCTCAAGCGGATTGTTGTGCTGGTATTCCGATGTCGGTGTATGACCGAAGATGATTATTTTGCCCTCAATATCAGGCTCGTAGTAGTAAATGCGGTTCCATACCGCATATTCTTCCTGGTTATCGTACCTGTACATGTAGTTGTGGTACGCTGCGATGGCGCCGCCATGCACGAGGATATATGGCTGACCGTTAACCTCAATGTCGATATTCAAAGGCAGGCTGTGAAGATAATCGAATATCTCCTTACGGACAGACTTTCGAATGTGTTTTATATACTCGTGCGTGATATCCCCGCCGTTTCGGTACCAAAGTCGCAGAGCATGTGGATACTCTGGATTGTCTTTAGCAAGCCGGTCCAGGGCATTCAGCATCATGTATTCGTGATTGCCCAGAAGCATCTGTACGTTGGGCATGCTCATCAGCAAACGGAGTATCCTGATACCGTCAGGGTACCGATCAATGACATCTCCGAGAATATAGAGGGTGTCCTCCGGCTGCAGATCGATCTGCTCCATGATGGAGTTGAACCGAATGGCATTTCCGTGGATATCAGACATCACATAAATCATCGTTCATCATCTTCTCCCATCTCCTGGCTTCTTCGAGATCTTCTTCTGTATACTCGAAAGGAATTCGTCCGAGTCTGGCTGTCTCTTGGAAGAACAGGATGAGGGCGTCTTCCATTGTGAGCCCCTGCCTGGCAAGAATCTCGGAAGCCTTATCATATATTTCTTTGGGGAGCCTGACCTCAATTGTCACCATTTCCATCTGAATCCTCATTCTCCTCGAACAGCATTCGATACATGTTTACGAAGCTGCCCACAAGGTGCGGGTACCGGTAGTAGATATGGCGGCAAAGCTTCTTGGATAATTCCAGGAAACGCAGGTCATCTCCGAAGTCTAAAATGCCGTCAAGAATGTGCTCAATCTGCTTTTCATCCGTTAGGCTGTCGGTCAGCACCGCATCCACCAATCGGGAGTACCGGACATAGGCTAAATCATGAAGTTCTTTTATCTTCTTTGCGATGACTTCAACGTCATCAATGAGCTTATCTTGGTTATCCATTACATGAGTCCTCCGAAGGGCTGTCGACGGGTGTCCCATCTTGTCGAATTCTGTCGAATATCGGCATCGGATTGGCGTCCAGCAGTTCTTCAAGAGTGCGGGGCGTGTATCTCATGTAGTCCATCATGCACCCTACGTTGATCAGCCTGCTCGGAATGCCCATATCCCACTGCTCGTGCTTCCACTTTTCTACAAGCTGCCATTCTCGGGTATTATGTACGTGACCGTAGAGCATGACGGAGCCATAGTGCTGATTCTTATAGAACATGATGGGATAGTGGCTCATGATGACCAGCGTATTCCCGTCATTGATTTCAGCATACTGCTCGATGCTCTCCCAATGGAATCTCAGCCGGCCGTGGACTCGGTCATGATTGCCTCGGATCAGGTGCTTGTGACCGTTGAGCCGCTGGATGATCTTCACGCTGCTTTCTTCATTCTTCCAGAAGGCGTCGCCAAGAACATAGACTGTATCCTCGTCTGTGACGCGCTCATTCCAGTTGTGAATCAGCACCTCATCCATCAGCTCCGTATCCGCAAAGGGGCGGTTGTCAAAGCGGAGCACGTTCTTGTGTCCGAAGTGCATGTCCGCGATATAGTAAATCATGGTATATTTTCATCATTCCTTTTTTCTGCTGTCGGAAGAGCTGCTTCTAAAGCCTGTCGCAGTTCATCCCACTCATTATCGCCTGCCTTGGCATCTCCACCGTTGACCAGTTCAAGGAGACTGCCGATGCACTCTGGCGAGAGAGCCGGAGCCACATCCTTGACCATCTGCACAGTTTCCGTCAGATCGGAGTTATCAACGGAGACAACAAACCGCACAGCGTTTCTGACCATCAGCTCCAGATGCTTCAGCTCGCGGAGATCAAACCAGCTCGCCGGGCAGAGAACGTAAGATTTGCTGTTATGATCGATGATGAGAGCAATATCTTCATCCGTAATCCGATCCAGAATGGCGTCCATATTTTCTCCAAACTCCTTGGACGTGATATGCTCCATCTCAGTCAGTGAGGGCAGTTTTTTCATAGTTCAATCCTCCATTGATTGTTTGAACTGTTCATCGGATTCGAAGGAATGGAACAGGAAGTGCATTTTGTCGATCCTCTTGTCCGTATGCCAATGTCCGCAGAACCACGCCTTGTACTCAATTGCTTCTTCGATGGTATCAAGCCAACGCTCTGTGCTGTCATCCACGGTGCTTTGATCGATCCCACCGAGAAACATCTCGGTTGGCTCATACTTGAAAGGGCAAGTATGCGACAAGACTATGTCGAAGGGTTTGCTTTTGATCTGCTGCTCTACGAATGTCTTGATCTCAGGTGATGGCTGCTCGTCAGGCCACCAGCCCCAGCCGCGGCTTAAACGGTAGTACTTGTCCACACTGTAGGCGCCGCCGATCACAAGATAGCGTAGTCCGTTCAGCGTATAGATCTCGCCATCCCTGGCAAAGATTAGATTGGGATACTCGGGTTGAACCCATGCTTTCCCGCCATGCCACTCTGTTTCAACATATCCCGGTATGGTGGTCGGACGCCTTTCATGGTTTCCGTGGATACAGAGGAACACCGTTCCGGCGTCATTGAGAAAGGCTTTCAGCAGGTTGTCCCTGCGGCCTGTATAATAGTTTGCTCCTACATCCCCCAGGAGAACGATCACGTCCTCCATGGTGGGATGTATTTTATTTATAAAGTCAGCGATACCGTCGACAGCGCCGTGGATATCGCCCGTGAAATAGATCATCGTTCATCATCCTTTCGCACTTTATTATACTGATGAGCCCTTGAAAAATCTCGGTTTTCCCGAAAATGTAATAGGATTCGGCGAAAATGTAATTCTGTCAGCAAGATACAATACCGGCGGCATTCGCATAAGTCCAGAGAGAATAGAAATAAACCGACCAGGCCAACTTTGAATCCATAAACCAGGAGTGAAGTCGTTGACTTTCGGTCGATTGCGTCTCTCAAAATGTGTCCATATAATTTACTTACGCCGAGTCATCAGAAGGTGGCGGTTCTCCCGCATGGCTGTCTTTGCTGTCTTCAGCATCGATAGAAGGACTCGCTTCTCGAATTCGCTGCAGTCCGCGATCAGGGAAGCAAATTCGTGGTTGGCCACCTTGATGTTGTTCTCGATGTTGTCCTTGAGAAGCTCGTCCGCTGATACCTGGAGAGCATTCGCAATGGAGACGAAAGTGTCGAGACTCATGCACTTCAGCCCGCCTTCTATGTAGCTGACATAGGTTGGAGACTTGTCGATGATTTCCGAGAGTTTCTGCTGAGAGAGGCCTCGACGCTTTCTGATCTCTCCGATGTGTTTGCCGATTTGTACGAAGTTGATTGCCATAATAAAACCTCCAAAAATAAAGTTGGTTTTATTATAGCGTTAACCCGATATCATGGCGTTATCGCTATAGATACTTGGCGTAATCCCGATATAATTTTATTAGGGTTTATGGTTAACCCGAAATGGAGGTGAGAGAAGTGAGAAGCAATCCGCGGTCGGAGGAAGTCATAGAAATCGGAAAACGAATCCGTGATATCCGAACCAATAAGAAGATGAGCCAGGCCGATCTTGCGGATAAGGCGAATATCTCCTTGTCTCAGGTCAGCGATATCGAGACGGGCAAGTCTTCTATGCGGCTCACTACTTTCATTGGAATTGTCGAGGCATTGCAGGTTTCCGCTGACGTCCTTCTCCGCACGGATATCCCCGAGGTGAACAACATCTATAAAAGCGAGTTTGCGGAACTTCTTGAGGACTGTACGCCGACCGAGATCGAGTCAATTCTCAAAATCGTCAAGGAAGTTAAGAAGTCCATGCATTCCCCTAAACCGAATACGGATTACTAACAGGTCAGATCGCTCCGACCTGTTATTTTTTTGCCTTTCATTAACCGAGAGTCATTTACTTGACCCTCGGTTTATTCTTTTTTTTCGGCTTTAGCCGATAAAATGTGCTTATCCCGATGTCATATGGAGGTGCATACCATGCCGGAAGAGCTGGAAGTATTCAAAAAACTTGCCGAAGCCGAAGTAACTCCCGATTTCTCAGTACCCTTTACAGGAAACTATGAGGCGGATCAGCAGATCGTCGAGCACAAGGCTTGGTTAAAAACCATCCGGCACGAACAGCCGAGTCCCAGGCGTCACTATCGTGTCGGCATCTATATTCGCTACTTCAATCAGACGAAACACGACAACTATCTTGAATACCACATCCGGCAGTATCAGGATACGATGGCGCTTTGTCCCAATTGGGAGCTGGTAGATTTCTATATTGATGAAGGAGCAACAGCTCCTAATATGGAAAGCGCAAAAGAGTGGTGCAGGCTGCTGAGTGACTGCTTCGCCGGGAAGGTGGACTTGATCATCACGCAAAAGGTATCTAATGTTTCGAAAAAGCACTATGAGATTACGATCCTGACTCGTATGCTTGCTGCTCTTGAAAAACCGGTCGGGATCTACTTTGTTTCGGAGAACATCTTCACGCTTGCCTCCTATTACCAGCATGACAATCATGACAGGGAGTTCTTTCCCTCAGGAGATTGGGAAATGCTGCCGGAGGATGAGGCGGAAGAACTTCCGCTCTTAATGGGAGGTGTAGAAGATGCTTGATACCGAGAGCAAGCGTCGGAAAGAACAGCAGAAGCAGAAGGTTAAGAAGCGGTACAACGTAACCATCGACCCGGAAAACTATATGTTCATTCCGGCGAAAAAGCAGACAGACTATTACGACAATGACGTCAACCAGCGGGTTGCGATTTATGTCCGTGTCTCGACGGATGACGTCAGGCAGACCACTTCGTATGAGCTGCAGAAAAAGTATTATGAAGAGTTCGTTACTCGGCATCCGAACTGGACGCTGGTTAAGATCTACGCTGACGAAGGTATCAGTGGTACTTCCCTCAAAAAGCGGGATGAGTTTAATAGAATGATTGCCGACTGCCGAGCCGGGAAGATCGACATGATCATAACCAAATCCGTCTCCCGATTTGCAAGAAACGTGGAGGACTTCATCGGTACGGTTCGTAATCTTGCGGAGCTCAAACCTCGGGTTGGCGTGTTCTTCGAGTCTGAGGCGATCTTCTCTCTCAACGATGATTCGCAGATGGCGCTAACCTTCCAGGCAACAATGGCAGAAGAGGAGTCGCATACTCGAAGCCGCAGCATGGAAACGTCGCTGCGGATGCGATTGGATCATGGCATTCCTCTTACTCCCAAACTGTTCGGGTATACCCATGACGAGGAGGGAGAACTTCAGGTTAATCCTGAAGAGGCGCCGACGGTCAAGCTCATGTTCTATATGTATCTGTACGGCTATTCCACACAGCAGATTGCGGATACTCTCATTGCACAGGAGCGGCTGTCCTATTTCGGAAAGCTATGCTGGACAGCCAGCGGCGTCGCTTCAGTACTTCGCAATGAGCGTCACTGTGGTGATGTTCTGACCCGCAAGACCTATACCGAAAACTACCGCACTCATCGCACTTTGAAGAACTGCGGAGAGAAGCCGCAGAGCTGGTACTTCAACCATCACACGGCAATTGTGTCTCGGGATGATTTTAATGCTGTTCAGCGGATGCTCGACAATGCGAAGTATGGGAATAAGTCAATCCTTCCGGAGCTGCGCGTGATCGACAGTGGCGTTCTGAAAGGTTTTGTCACTATCAATCCTCGCTGGGCCGGATTCAAAGAAGCGGACTACATGAATGCGGCGCAAAGCGTATACATCGAGGACGACAATGTACCGTCCGAGTCGCAGGAGCCGGAGGAGATGACCATTCAGGTGGAAGCCGGTGACTTCGATCTTCGCGGCTTTGAGATTACAAGGACGGAGTTCTTCGGGGGATATACCTATCCAACCGTGACATTTCAAGATCGTAAGATCAAGTTCAGCACGGAGTGTATCAAAAAAGTTCGGAACGAAGAACTTTGTGGAGCTGCTCATCAATCCCGTGGAGATGAAGTTTGCAGTTCGGCCGACAGATGCGTCCAACCGCAATGGAGTTCTCATCTCCAAGACATGCGGAGGAAGACCGAAGCCAAGGGACATTCCTTCAGCCGCGTTCAGTGACACTGTGTTCTCTCTGTTTGGCTGGAATACCGAATGCAAATACCGCATGACAGGGTTTCTCTTTGAAGGCGAAGGAGAACTTGCGTATATCTTCGACGCTAAAGACTCTGAGGCCTTTTTCAAGTCATATGTCCTTCCCACCAAGGAGTCCGGCGAGGGCGGGGCAAGCAGCGTCCAGCCTCTCACACCGAGCGGGAAACACATTCGAGCTATTCCGGCTCAGTGGACTCACACATTCGGTAAAGAGTTTTATCTTCATGAGCAACCCTTTTCGTCACTTGCCAGTATGACGAAGTCAGATTGGGAACTGCGAATCAAGGGGCAGCTCTTTGAAACGGGAAAGAAGTTAAACGTCACCGGCTTCGATGAATTGAAACAGTATATCACGCACGAATTAGGCGGCGTTATGCCACAGGAGGTAAGCAATGGAAACTTGGAATGATGAATACCGTATGGGCGAGCCTGCTGCGGTGTATCAGGTTGCGGAGGTCAAGGAACGGGTGAATCCCGAGACTCCTCTGTTGGAAAAGGGCGACGAGATCATCGACATGGGCGCTGATTTCGATTTTGACGGCTTCCAGGTAGTGCGAAGAGAGTTCTTCGCTCACTTAGCGGAGCCCGCGGTCACTTTTAATAACTGCAGGTTCTACGTAAACAGCGCATGTCTGAATAAATTCCCTGACACCAACTTTGTACAGGTGCTGGTCAATCGGAACACGAAGATCATGGCTCTGCGTCCATGTGCAGAAAACGCGAGGGACTCCTTTGCCTGGTGCAGTATAAGCAAGGGCAAGAGGAAACCCAAACAGACCACATGCAAACTGTTCTTTGCCAAGATTGTCTCTCTCATGGAATGGAATCCCGACTATCGGTATAAGCTTCTCGGCAGGCTCATTCATGCAAATGGGCAGTACATGATTGCTTTCGACCTCAATGCGACTGAGACTTACCAGCGCACGTTCCCTGAAGGCTCCAAGCCGAAAACGTCAAGGACGCCTGTATTCCCTGCAGGATGGCAGGATCAGTTCGGTTTGCCTTATAAGGAGCATCAGCAGTCAATGCAGATCAACATTTTCGATGGGTATGCGATTTACTCCATCAAGGACACATCTGCTTCCGAGGCTGCAGATGAGGTAAAGCAGGACACTGCTGATCCGCAGGCACCCTCGCAGCCGTATTCTCCGGAGGTGCGGCCATGAGTGATACATGCAATGCGGTAGTGACGATGGCGGTCGATACCAAGAAGTATGGCATCCGCATTCACAAAGCGTTGTTCCGTCAGCTCGGAGAGCCGAGGTATATTCAACTCCTTGTGAATCCGGACGACGGTGTGGTAGCAATTCAGACCGTTGAAAAGGAAATGTCAGGAGGACAGACACACCGCATCGTAGAGAAGCGCATGCATTCGGAAAACTCTTATGAGATCTACAGCAGGCCTTTTATACGGAAGCTGCGGGAAGTGGAGCCGGGGATCGAAGACGGCGGCGCATATCGGCTCACAGGCAGTGTCATCCCATCGCTGAAAGTGGCTGTCTTCTCCCTTAAGACTTTACAGAGAATGGATCGGTAGGAATCGTTATGGATGAGAAAACCATTAGACCGTTAAAGATAGAACCGAAATTCAAGAATCTGATCCGGCCGCTTCAGAGGAAGGAATACCTTCAGCTTGAACAGAACATCCTATCCGACGGCTGCCGTGATCCGATCATCACGTGGAACGGGGTTATCGTTGACGGTCATAATCGCTACGAGATATGCATGCGGCATCAGATTCCCTTTGCTGTCCTTGAGATGGACTTCTCCTGCGAAGCGGAAGCAATCGCCTGGATCTGCGCCAATCAGCTTGGCAGAAGGAATATCTCCGAGGAAACTCGGAAGTATCTGATAGGCAAGCAATTTGAGGCTGAGAAGCTGGCCGGAGCAGTCAAGAATCCAAATGGAAATAATCAGTACAGCACATTTGATGAGGCGGTCGTCATCGCTCCCCAGGAGCAAGATGAGGAGACGCACTCTCGCAGTAAGACTGCCGAGAGAATTGCAAAGGACAATCATATCTCCAAGGGTACTGTCGAAAAATATGCCATATATGCAAGGGCTATGGACGCTCTTGCGGAGAAAGATGCAGAAATTGTTCCGAGAATACTGTCCGGGCAGTACAAGATAGCCCATAAAAACGTGGTGGAACTCTCTAAACTAAGCCCGCCGGAGATAAAGAAGGTCGAGCGGAGAATTAAAAAAATGCAGCAACCATTCATCCAGTATAACCAAAGCAGAAATGCCATCAGTGAAGTGTCGGAAGGCGCCAGAGGAACTGTGGCAGCTACATCGATCAAAGACATGCCTGCGTTTGACCCGGACGCTGATATCAACGGTCTTGCTTTGACCATTCCTTCCTGGTCAAGCTCTATCGACAGGGTTCTGAAACAAACGGATTTGTCCATCATCTCGTCCCATGCAAGGGAAGGGCTCGTCAGGCAGCTTCTTTCTCTGACTGATCACGTGAGCGATCTGCTGGGCGCTATCAAGGAGGACTGAATGGAAGATCTGAATCAATTTGTCCCCAATGTTCATTTTGAAAAGATCCCGATCAAGAACCTGGTATCCAATCAGAAATACCAGCGGAATCTTTCTCAAAGCCACATTGCTCGGGCCGCAGCAAACTTTGATCTGTATCAGATCAATCCCGTGAAGGTCAGCAGACGTGACGGAGTAAACTATGTGTTCAACGGCCAGCACACAATTGAGATTGTGGCCCTGGTTTCCGGCTCACGGGATACACCTGTGTGGTGCATGATCTACGAAGAACTCGTCTATGAACACGAGGCTGACATCTTCGCCAATCAGCAGAAGTTCGTCAAGCCCTTAAGTCCGTATGAAGTGTTCCTGGCAAATCTGGAAGCCGGGAACGATGACCAATTGATTATTCGTGACCTTGTAGAGTCATATGGTCTTGAAATAGGCACTAAAAAGGCACCGTGCGTAATCTGTGCCGTTTCAACTCTTGAGCAGATTTATCAGAAGTACGGCTATCACACGCTCAGCCGGGTACTAAGACTCTGCATCGGCACATGGGAAGGAGATATGAACTCTTTCTCGGCCAACATCCTCAACGGAATCACCAAGCTGATCTCTGTCTTCGGTGATCAGCTAAATGACGAGATTTTCAAAGAGAAAGTCGGCGCAGTTTCCGTCAAGCAGCTTGTTCGTACAGCAAAAGAGAGACATGCCGGTTCGATGGGCTATGCGGAGGCGATGCTGATTGAATATAACGGCAAGAAGAAAAGCCCCGCACAGCGGCTTTCGATCAATAAGCTGCATGCACGGGAGTCTTCTATCTTCTCCGGCTTGGAGGATTCGTCAGTATCGGATGAGGACTGGAATGACGACTCCGAAGCCGAAGAGGACGATCTCTGATCAGATCTGTTCCTCTATCTCATAGCCGCCTCCGAAGATGATGGTGAGCTTTCCTCCTTCGTGGACTTTGACGCACTCGATCATCTGACGGACGATGGCGTCATCGTATGTGTCACGATGGGCTTCTCTCTGATCGATGGTGGCTTGGATCAGGCTCAAGCGTTCCTGCCGATCCTCATCGATGCCCTCGCTCTTTCGGATGGCTTCTATTCTGCGGTTGAGCTGCTCTATCTGTTCGGAGATGGTTTTGAACTCATCTTCGTTTTCCTCCATATCGGCGCCTCTCTCGACGCTTTCGCTGACCATTTTCAGCATCCGGCTGTTCAGGGCATCGATTCGCCGTTCCAGCAGGTCGATCTCATCAGAGCCGCCGTTGGCGCCGATAGCTTCGCCGATTGTGGCTTTCATCAGAGTGAGGTACGTTGAGGTGTCCTCGTCGTTGAACTTGTTTAAGGCTCTCACAATCGCTTCCTGCAGGGCCGGTTCGCTCAGTGTCGGGGAGTGCTGGCAGTACTTCTTTCCGTTGTCCAAACGGTTGACACAGCGCCACACGATCCGCTTCTGACCGAGGCTCGTCCAGGTCACGCGCTTATACCGGCTTCCGCATTCTGCGCAGATCAGAACGTCTGTCAGCGCGTACTTGGAATACTTGCCGGAGGCGGTAATCGCCGTCTTCTGTGATTGCGGAGATCGGGCTTTTCGTTTGCTCAGTTCCTCCTGAGCCCGATTGAACATCTCTCTGCTGATGATTGCAGGATGGCTGTTCTCCACGATATACATGGGGGCTTCGCCTTCGTTTTTCTTCCTTGTCTTTGAGATGCAGTCAACGGTTACGGTTTTCTGAAGGATGCAGTCTCCGCAGTACTTTTCATTCTTCAGTATATTCATGACCATGTTCTTCCCGAAGCTGAACTTCTTGTCGGGGATCACAATATGCTCTGACTGAAGCTGCCTTGAGATGACGTCTACCGTCATTCCGGACAGGTACATGGTGTAGATGCGTTCCACGATTTCGGCTTCCTCAGGGACGATTACGGGTTCTCCATCTTCGCCCTTTTTGTAACCCAGCAGTTTCTTGAACATGAAGATGGGCTTGCCGTCCTCGAAGTTTTTTCGGTAACTCCATGTGATGTTCTTGCTGATGCTCTCGGATTCGGACTGGGCGAAGCCCGCATATATGACGAGGTACAGTTCGCTGTCGCTTTTCAGCGTATCGATGTTCTGTTCCTCAAATAATATCCCGATTCCTCTGGCTCTCAGCAAGCGGACGTAGTCCAGACAGTCCACCGTGTTTCGGGCGAAACGGGAGACGGATTTCGTTATGATATAGTCGATCTTTCCGGCGAGGCAGGCCTTGATCATGTTATTGAACTCCGGGCGCTTATCTGCGCGTGTTCCCGAGATACCTTCGTCAGCGTACAGGCCGGCGAATTCCCATTCAGTGTTCCTGGCGATCATGTCCGTGTAGAACTTCTTCTGATTCACATAGGACGTGAGCTGCTCCTCACTGTCCGTCGAGACACGGCAGTATGCGGCGACGCGCTTCTGATGGTATTTCTCTTTATCGACGAGGACTGACCGTTTCGGCTCAATCAGCGTCACCGTTTTTTTCGGTATTTTCTTGACTTCCATGATCGGGTACTCCTTCGCTTATTTGAACATCGGTCTTTGTGAGTAAGGACACTCTGGCGGGAGCCTCGAGGATTACGTTCTCAACAAGATCGGTGAAATAGACTGAGTTGAACTCTGTTTGAGGGTTCATGAGCATGACCCTCTTCTGAGCGATACGGGCAGCGATTTGCTCCTTTGCGTTTGTCTCTTTGTAAAGCTGGCTTGCTATCTCGCAGATGCGGGAGGCGATGAACTTCTCGCTTGGCTGATCCGCGGAGAGCTCGATATCGATCTCATTTTGCAGTCTTTGTACTGCGGGAGAGTCTTTCGCTCTCTTTCTCGGTTTCGGCACCATGAGATCGGCATTTTCGATAACTCGATTCATGAGTAGTGTGACCTTCATCAGAAGATCGGTATCGCTGATTCTCACTCGGCATCCGCAGGCGTCATTAGTGCAGGTCCAGCTTTCTTTAACTTTTCGTTTGGAGCAGATGTGCCGTACCATCGGAGCGCCGCATTGACCGCATCGGATTCGATCCCGCATTAAGGTGATGCCTTCGCATTCACTTACAGTTTGGTTGCGCAGTCTGGCTGCTTTTGCCGCCGCTGCTTCCTCAAACGTATCTTCATCGATGATGGGATCATAGATTTCCGAGCCGGTGTATTTGGCGTTGTCGATGATTCTTGCGATTCTCGCTTTATCCCATACTTCCGTCTTCTCCGTATAAGGCACTTTGCGAGCTGTCAGTTCTTCGGCCAGATCTTTGAGAGAGGCTCCTTTGATGTACTCGTCGAAGATATATCGGATGATGTCAGCTTCGCCGTGCTCAATGACGGTTCGTCCGTTTCGCATGGTGTATCCGTATGGTATAAAGCGTGTCTTCTTCATGGCTTGCTCCTATATCAGCTCGGTGAATTTTAGGCCGCCAAGGAAAGTGACGGTCATTTCGTCCTGCTTATTTATTTCGATGCCCTTGACGAGTTCGTGAAACAGCTTGTCATTGAACTCCTCGAGGGGTTCCTCTATTTCATTGAGCAGTGATCTCATCTTCAAGACCTCATCGAGCATAGTCTGAATCGTGGATTCAAAGGCACTCCTTCGCTCAGATTTCAGGCTGCTGATCTGCTTCTGGATGTCCCTGGTCTGTGACTGATATACCTCTATGGCAAGGTAGCCTTTTGAGCGGAGCTGCTCGAGCATGACAAGCTTTGCGTTCAGTTCGGCAATGCTCTGGCTCATCTTTCCGGCAGAGATATTATTGCGCTTATACAGGGCTGCAGCCGTTTCAAGCTTTGCGATCACCTGGTCGAGAATCCGTTCTTCTCCGAATCGGAGCTTGTTTACCATGGTGATGAATCCGTCATAAATCCGTTCTTCACTGTAGTATCCCGAAGGGCAGGCATGGGTGTCGGCGCTGTGTCTGGCACATACCCATTTGATTGCTCCGTTCCGAACCTTCCTGCGAAAGACCGAGCCGCATTCGGAACACCGAATGCGGCTCGTTAGAGGGTAGATATTCAGTTGTTCGGACTTTGAAAACCGTTCCTTTCGGTCTTGCAGCAATGCCTGAACCTTCTCGAAGGACTCCCTGTCTATAATCGGATCATGAGTTTCGCTGGCATAGAACATATCTTCCTGACCGCGGTTCTTCGACTGCTTGAACGGAACGGTGGTGTCTCGATATGTCTTCTGATATCTGCAGTCACCCACGTAACGCTCATTGGAGAGAATATAGGATATCTTTGTGGATCGCCACTGCTCTTTGCCGAGCTTGGTCTGGATGCCTTTTTCGGTCAGATCCCTTGCTATTTCACTGGTCGACCATCCACTCAAATATTGTTGGAAGATGTAGCGTACTACATCGGCTTCCCGGTCAAAGGCTTCGAGCTTTTTGTCCTGCAGTCGGAACCCATATGGGGCGTTGCTGTCAACATATTCGCCTCGTTCCATCCGCTTTACGATGGAGAGCCGCTGGTTCTGTGAGATCGCCTTTGACTCCTCCTGCGCGATGGCGGAAAATGTGTTGAGCAGCATCTCATCGCCCAGCGCCAGGGTGTAGATGCCTTCTTTTTCAAACTGGACGCCGATGCCGAGAAGCTTGAGCTTTCGGACATATTCCAGAGCCTCTTTCACGTTTCGGGCGAATCGGGAAACAGACTTGGTGATGATCAGATCGATCTGCTTGTGCTCACACATCTCGATCATACGCTGGAACTCGACTCTGTTCTCAGCTTTCATACCGCTGAGTCCTTCATCGGCAAATATCTCGACGAGTTCCCACGAGTCATTGCTCTTTATCAGCTTGGTATACGCCCTGATCTGGGCGGCATAGGAGTTGAGCTGGTCTGCGGAATTGGAGGAAACACGGCAATAGGCTGCGACCTTCGTCCGCTCATATGCTTGCCTGGATACCGGCGAAATCAGCTTTGCTTGAGCCATGTGTCTTCCTCCTTTCCTTTCGGGAGGTTTGCCCTACATTTTGGGGCAAACCTCTTTTTGTCGGCAACACAGATTATATCCACGGAACTTGACAAGTCCAGCGAAAATCGAAAGAAATATCTTTTTAATCTGCGATAACAATATCGGCGCCTGTGAGCTTGCGATAGTATTTCTTGGCCCTGGCATATTCCTTGTCGTTAATGTATCCTCGTTCTCGCAGGGCTTTAAGGACGGCGATGATGCGGAGATAATTGGCGCTTTTCGTCTGTACTTCAGATAGCATGGGCTACTCTCCGTTCTTCCACCATCCGACACTGACCTCACCGGTGACGCTGTTGCGGAGCACCTGCACTGTGCAGTTTGGATAGATCTCCTCGATGTCGAAGATGTTTGTTTCAATGTGTGTGATCACAGGAGAGTCCTCGCTTTTCGGCGAGGACTCTCCCATATCCGGCTTGTAGTCGTCAGGCATAGTAATCTTCTCCCTTCACACTCTCCATGAAGGACTTGACCTCCTCAACGGAATCCACGGTCGGATACTTGAGAAGAGCCATCTTCACTCTCGGAACATAGCTGCCGTTTGCGGCTCGGGAATCCAGGATAGAAATCACGCCGGTGTCTGTCTCACAGCGGATCAGTCTTCCGACGCCCTGGCGGAGCTTGATCAGCATCTCGGGGACGGCATATTCATGGACGAACTTTGCCACATCTCCGATTGCTTCCTTCTTCTGTTCCATTGCTGCCGATCTCAAAGGGAACGGCAGACGGACGATAATCACGGAGGATAGCCCGTCACCAACACAATCCACGCCCTCCCACATGGAGCCGGATGCAAACAGAACACCGTTCCTGCTCTTGCGGAAATCGCTGATGACCTTTCTGTTGTTCCTTGTCATGCAGAATACTTCGTACTTGCCGAGCTGATGAATGGCTCTTTCATATACGGCCTGCAGGACTTTATACGAGGTGAACAGAATGGCGGTGTGACCGTTGGTCGCATCGATGAGCCGGAGGATTCTTTCCGTAATGGCATTGACATAGTCATCACTCTTGTTATCCGGCGCGGGCATATCTTCAGGAATGTACATCCTGGTATGGTTCTGATAGTCAAAGGGGGAGGCAGTCGAGCACTCGCTCACAAGGTGTTTGGAGAGCCGGGCAATCCCGTTTTCCTTCTTGAAGAACGAAAAGTCCCTCCCATCGCTCATGGTACCGGAGGTCAGAACATAGCTGACAGATCGGTTCCACACATTCTTCTCCATTACGTCTGCCATGTTCTGCGGACAGCAGCACAGAGAAAGGCTGTTGCCGTCCTCCAATTCGAGCCAGACATTGCTGTCATTTTGCCGCACGAACTGCTCCAACACCTTGATGATCCTTTTGCCGTCCATTTCGTATGCTCCGCGATGAGGCTTTCTACCGGCTTCAATCATGGCAATCGTTTCTGCCAGTCGGAGGATGAGGGAGACGCCTGCATCGGGAATCGTGATTCCAAAGGTGCGCTCATCATTGAATTCATCGTCAGGGATCAGTTTGCGAAGCATGGCGAAGAGCTGCTGGTTTGTTTTCCTCGCTTTATCCAGGAAGTAATTATACGCATCATCTTTGACTCTTTCGGATTTGAGGTATCTGACTGAGTTGATATACTTCTGGATCATCCCTTCGGAGAACTGCTCCCCGAAGGTTGCCTGCGCCGCTTCAAGAAGCTTGTGGGCTTCATCGATCACCACATAAGGGCTTCTCTGAATGATTCGGGATGTCGCTTCGCCGTCGGATGCCTTTATGCTGGTCAGGAACATATTGTGATTGGTCACCTGAAAATCAACGGCGCCCTTATCATTGGCTGCCTTCACATAGCTGGAGTAACGGCAGTCATCTCTGTATTCGCAATGGCTGCATCTGCCTTTGACGCAAACTTTGCCCTTAATGGCGGCAGGTATGTCCCACATGTCGAGGTCAAAAGCACGAACAGCGATTTTATTCGCCGTGAAGTAGTCGATCATGTTCCGGTATTTCTCCTTGTGATCCATGATCTTGTTGAGGTAATCGTAGTAGCGGGCTTTGCAGAAGTAGTGCTCTTTGCCTTTGCGAACCACAGCGCAGAGCGGGTGCTTGATCAGACCGTAATCCTGAAGCATGCGGGAGAGCTGCGGCACTTCCTTTTCTACGATCATCTTCTGGAGCTCAATACTGGATGTGCTGATCGTAACGGGAAGATTGAAACCATACTCCGCTGCGTAACGCTCCTTTGCAACGAAAGATGCGATCAAGTAAGCAAGCGTTTTTTGCCGGTGCCGACTTCCGCTTCGCAGATGTCGACCTGTTTTCCGGTGAGCCCAAGGTACATGTCCTGGCTGAGTTTGATCTGATCCTCACGAACGGTGAATCCATACTCGGGAAGGATCGTGCGGAAGATGGATTCAATCGCTTCCAGCGGATTGTTGACGATTACATTCAGATACCGTTTGTCGCCTGTGTATTTGATGGAGTCAAGCACCATCGGCGTCATGCTGTGATAACTGCGGGTATCGAAGAGATTGTCTTTTCTTCTGCGGGTAATCTCGGAGCCGTATCCCGTCATGCTGTCCAGGGCGACATACCGTGCGGTGTCTTTGACAAAGAAATGATAGACGATAAACCTTCCTTCAAAGGTGAAGTCGTAAATGGCTCCGTGGTAGGCTTTATCCGCGTCTATGAAGTTCTGCAGCGTATCGCTGTCGTTATATGTGATTTCAAACATGTTGAAGATCCTCCTTCTCTCGGGGTGTTTGGTAGCAGAATGGTATGCAGGAGCGTTACCGCTCCTGCACAGTAGTTCTGCCACCAAATTTCTTTTCGTAATTTTGTGGTAGTTTGAGATCCGTCTATTTCTCTCGGCCCCGACGGACACAGCAGAAAAAAGAAATCTGCTGATATAGGGTGGATGCGGAGTTCCCGACAGTATCCATGCTGAGACTCTTTTCTCAGCAACCGGGATCATATAAGCCGTAGCGGGTATCCATTCCAACCCGTAACATACTTATCCCGCCTTCCGGCGAGCTGCATTGCCTTGCAGAAGTATCATTATTCGCCCACCTCTTGTCATCGCCAATCGGCCGATACTGTTTTCCGGCCGACCCGGCGTGTGATGTATCGCTCGTCCGCTGGTTTTGCGGAGTCCTGGCGCTCACATCCGGCAGCTTGTCCTTTCGGACAGAGGAGGGAGTTCCCTCGGCATCCAGACTATTCAGTTTTCAAAGACCAAACGAGAGAAAAAAGATCCTCTCAATACGTAGAGCACGAGAACCACCCAAAATACAACCTGGGCAGAAAATTTCTCAAAAAAATCTGTTTAATCCTCTCCAAGGATTCCTGTGATCTTCTTCAACCGCTTTTGAATCGCTTGCTGTGAGAGCTGCATCTCTTTGGCAACTTCCTGTTGTGTCTTTTCCTCAAACACATATAAATCCAGAATCGCAAGGTCTTTCGGCGACAGTGAGAGCAGTTTCCTCTTGAGTTCGGGGGAAGTGATATCCTCCAGCCAGTCACACTTTTCACGGAACGTCACTTTGAGCTCCACAGATAAAGCATCGCCGAACTTCCTGTACAGCAGAGGCTGATCCTCCGGGGCATCCGTGTTTTCATCAATATCCAGCGAGAGAACATGACGCTTGTAATTGTTGTTTGAAAGGAATTCTTCCTTGTCAAACGCATCCAGCGCATCGATCTGCTCCTGTGTCATCTCGAGCTGGGCGTAAAGCCTGTGCTTCTTTTCCATTTCCTTGTTGAATCGCCTGTATTCAGCGCCAAAATTGATTGCCATTTTTGTGATCTCCTTTTTGATTTCGATTTGTGGTGTGGAATCGAAATCGGAGATCACGGGTATGCCGCCACATAGCAGAGCCAATGACACAACATAAAAGTCCTTTCCGCCTGGCGTGACAGGTAGGACACAAATCACGCTGACGAAAAGGACTCCGATTGCCGCAGGCCTGAAAAAGGGTGCAGAAATCTAAGGGTACCCATACGGCTTTCTCAAAGAAATTGAGATCAGCGTATTTGTATCCTCTGCCCTTGTACTTCAGGCTGCGAATATGTTTTTGTTGGGTGTCGGGGCAAAAAGAAAAAGGCCACCGACAAGGCAGACCTATAGACAGAGCTATAGTGTCTTACCTTGCCGGTGGCCTCTCACGTATGTCTGGAATAACTACCGGTGAATGTTCGGGCATTTCTGCCGCACGGTCAAGTGACCTGGAGATGGACTTATGCAGCCTGTTTCATCTCAGCCATTCCGTCGTTTTGCCGTTGATTTAATTAGATTAGAGTCTTATGGTGTCTGAGAAGCCATGAGACGCAAGCCAGGTTCGAGCTTCCCGCACTTTATCTTCGGGTGCGTTTCGGATCGCACAAATGGCTTTATATACGCCGGCCCAGAATACAGGATCCGGCAGCTCGGCTGTATCCGTATCGCCGTGCTTGGCGCAATATGCTTCGATCTTCTTCCTGTCCAGACTGAACAGGGCGTCATTGCGTTCTTTTACAAAGGTTTCACGCATGGTCATTTCCTACCCTCCGTTATCTTAATCTGTCGCTGACTTCTCATCCAAGTAGATATGAGCCAGGTTGTTCTCTCCGAATGTGGCTTTCTTAACGGCCAGGAGCGCGGATATCACGCAGTCGATGCTCTCCGGCTTTGAAAACAGCATGGCAATGTCTTTACTCGGATTATAGACGCCGAGTTTGGTTCTGCTGAGATCGGCGTCTTCATCGATCCTTCCGATCTTTGTCGGTTCTCGGTTCTGGAATACGAGCATGGCCTGAGGCTCTTTTCTTGTTCCTGCCATTGAGACCATGACGCTTACGTCACCATTTCCGAACTGGATGCGATTCAAATTTGTATAGACCATTATGGCCTCACCTCGCAAAGCAGATTATTGCGGCTTATACAGCCTTTTCCATAACCATGTCTGTTATGGAGTGCCGAAGGATGTCCTTCGGATTTGTATTTGGATTGATCCATTCATCGATCAGATCTTTCGGCAGGATCAGCGGCATCCTGTCGTGGATTCTTCTAAGATCCTCCGTAGGCTCCTTGGTTAATACAGCAAAAACGGGGAGCCCGTCTTCAATCCGGTACAATCCTGCAAGCCATGTCATGGAGGAGCCTCTGGGCTGGATCATGTATTTGTCCCCGACCTTTTTCTGACCGCTGTTTCCTGTCAGATGCTCCCATTCATAGTACCAGGAAGCCGGAACGATGCAACGGTGCTTCTCCCAAGCCTCTTTGAAAGTTGGCTTCTCAGCTGCCGTTTCGACTCTTGCGTTGACGAGAAGCGACCTACCTGGTATCTGAAATCCCCATTTCATTGGGAAAGCAGTTCTTCTTCCCGCTCTGCTGGGAGCAATGACCGGCACAACATTTGTCGGGCGGATTTCGCCTGAAGTCAGGATTGCATTTCCTGCTTTGATGAACTTGCCGGACAACTGAGACCGCTGTACTTCGGCAATGATCTCTCGGATTTCTTCCGTGTCAGGCTCCACATAGAATCTCGTGCACATGGGCTATCACTCCTAACTGTTTCAGTCTACCGGGTATTCGGTTGACCAGTCCTTCTGAAAAACACCATCCGCATTTCCGATCCGAAGGATATCATCAAAGCTGATGCGTGTCTTATCTACAAGAATGCTTCCGTAGATTTCATCGACATTCCAGCAGATGCCTGTTATCCTCCGATAGCGTCCGCGGATTCCGAATGCCTCGTTATGCTCATCGGGGCAGGGGACATAGAATAACACCGTTATCTTAACGCGGTTTTTCCGAGCCATATTCCCGTTGTATGTGAGCCCTTTGAGAATACGGAGTCTGCGATCCAGCTCGGTTCGATCTTCATCGCTCAATTCAACGCGCTCACGGTACAGAACATCCTTTGAAGCAATGGCTTCGTTGAATCCCTTCAGTGCATCGAAGGGGGAGAATATCTTTGCTCTGCGACCGACATCCATGCTTGGATGCCGAATGCGAAACAGGTCAAAGCGATCATGCTGCGGCTTTCCTTTCAGAAATACGTCCCGATAGCGAAAGTCGGCAGGCATCGCCATAACGCCTATACTGCTCACTTGAGTTTTCCTCCTGCATCAGCAGGAAGCGACTCAGGCTTTATGACCGCCTATCTGCTGATTTCTTTCTAATGTGGTGGCGCCTTCCATAAGGTTCATCCCCTTAAACAAGGCATTTGATCCGAATTTTCTGCGTACTTCAAGCATGGCTCCCTGGAGTTTTCTGTCTCTCTCGAGGGCCTCATAGTCGATAAACATGTTAAGCTGAAACACTCCGCTATCTTCCTTTACGTCATTTGCACAGACTCCCAGCCTTCGATAAAGCAGCCGATGATCCGTCTTGTCATCAAAGGATTTCAGCAGCGGCGCCGTAATAATCTGAATGTTGTTCGTGACGGTCGGCAGCTTCACGGTGCCGTTACTGTGTTTGGGGTGGAGGCGTCCGTAGAAGTCGATGCTCAGCGGGCCGTCGTAGGAGGGACAGGCCTCTAAGCTTTTGTAGTCATATGATACCCACCATGAGCATGCAGGCGACACAAGGTTCTTCGAGAACATATCCGTGCAGAGCACTTCAATCATCTCTCGGAAAACGAGCCGCGCCTCCTGGTACTTGTACGGTCTCGGAAGCACCTGGCCGTTACTGAGGCTGTGTCCGTCGCTCTTATACGACTTAATATCTGCCATCGTAACCGGCTCTATACCCCAGGCGTGATCGACTAAGATCTCGCCGTCAATCCCGAAGGTCTTGTAGAAGAACTCCTCATCCCACTGTGTTCGAGCTGCGATATCGCCCATCGTAAACATGTATGCCTTTTCAAGCCGTCTTGCTTTTCCGTGACCTATCTGCCAAAAGTCGGTGAGCGGCTTGTGATCCCACAGCAGGAACTTGTATGAGTCTTCATTGAGCTCCGCAATTCTGACGCCGTCTTTATCTGCAGGCTGTTTCTTGGCGACTATGTCCATTGCCACCTTCGCCAGATAGAGATTTGTGCCGATCCCAACGGTAGCTGTGATGCCGGTTGTTTTCAGCACGTCTCTTATCATCGTCATTGCCATGACATGAGCCGCATTGGTATTCAGCTTCTCGGCCTCTTTTCGGTATGCGTGGAGATAGCAGGTACAGTCTATAAAGCATTCATCAATGGAATAGACATGGATATCTTCCGGCGCCACGTATCGCAGGTAGATACTATAGATCTGAGCAGAGATCCTTTCGTATTCTGCCATCCGCGGGACTGCGATAATGTAGTCGACCTTTGTATGGCAGCGTATCTCGTACTCCCTGATTTTCTGCTTTGCCTCGAAGAGCCTTGGCCGTCCTGGGACGCCTTTTGCCTTCAGAGAGGGGGGAGACAGCCAAACAGATCGTTTGGTCGGATCGGGACTCGTCTGCTACCAGCAAATTTGCCTTAAGCGGATCGAGTCCCCGATGAACACATTCTACGGATGCGTAATATGACTTGAGATCAATGCAGATATAGGTTCGTTCCATAGATTCTCATATCACGCCCTTCTTTTCTGCAGGTAATGAGAAGTTCTCTCAGCTCAACTGCAGTCCTAAATCGTTGTGTTGCTCACCGTCCGGAGCGTAGATGTCGATTACATCATGCCTCCGGCCTATAATTGTGCGGATCATCTCAGCTCCACACCGGCTGCATTTTACTCTTATCTGGTTTTTCTTGTTTTTCAGCCCCGCAACTTCGCTTTTGCAGTTAGGGCAATACCAGGAGTAAATATTCCAATCCTCCCGCATCGCCGTGCTCCTTTGCTCTTATTTCTGCGAAAGCGGAACAAGCACTTTAACCTCGTTCATCTCATAGCGGGGCACGCGCCTTGTCGTGACATACTTCATCTGCTGCGTTACTTCTCCGCAACTTTCGCATTCCATCCATCCGTCTGTCTCTTCCAAGTCCACAGACTTGTTGATCGTGCCACAGGCAGGGCACCTTGCATCCACAGCACTCATGAAAAAACATCTCCCATCGCTTGATTATTAGAGTGACTTGATCACATGACGAGCGACTCCCTGAACCTTAAAGCTTTTGACCCTGATGACTTTTCCGGGATATTTATCCTCGTTTTCATAGGCCAGGAGATAGCTCTCTGTGTCCTCGTCGTAACCGGCAAATCGTTTCAGAGTATTCTGATTATCGGGGTCGAGTGCAACGACTATATCCCCTTCGGAAGCAGGGCAATTGCGCTCGATAACAAGCAGATCATCTTCTTCGATTCCGGCATCGACCATCGAATCTCCCTTTGCGCGGAGAATATAGAACTCTCCTTTGCCAAACATAGAGACCGGGAGGCTGACATACTCCTCGACCATCTCCTGTTCCTCCTCAGGGCAGCCGCACTGAATGGAGCCTACTAACGGGGCGGATACATAGGCCGTTTTCATTTTGGCGCTCTTTGGAGCTGCTGCGATCCCTCTGCTGTATTCAAGCAGGCCGCGCTCGCTTAACTCCTGCAGATACCGATAGGCAGTTGTTTTGCCCACGCCGACTCCATCGGCTACATCGATGATTGAGGGAGCTTTGCGATTCTGTTGGTAGTACTTGTTCACGAACTTCAGTATCGCGTCCAGAGTTTCTTGGCTTTTCGATCTCATATCAGCACCTCTGTTTCTATCTGGAACTTCGCGTTCCACATACGTTATTATACTCAGAAATTTTGAGATTGCAAGAGGGTAACAGAAAAACGAAAAGGAGGTGCAACCAATTGGCCACACCTCCTTATAGAGGAAGGATCCGTTTATGCTATGGAAACTAAGAATATCTACTCTATCTCCCAGATGACTGTCACGGTATCGGAAACCTCAATATCGTCCGGCTCGATATCCATATCGTAGCTTGTACCGCTGATGGCCATCGGAGCAGCAAGGTATTCATCTGCCATCAGCATTCCGTTCATCGGTTTGTACTCAAAGTCAATCTCTCCCCATGAGTAGTCGATGCTCTGGATGCCTTTCAAGGTAACGCCTGCGGCCTGTGTCAGCACGGCAGCCTTGTCTTTTGCATCCGTGACAGCTTTCCCAAGCAGTTCATTCTTGGCGGCCTCCGGATCAGAGACCGTATAGCTCAGACGGAATTCCGGCTTCACTGGACAGTTGGCCAGAGCGAACAGGACTTTGCCCAGAAGGTCATTGTCGGAGAGAAACTCCACCTTCATCATGTGCCGGAATTTGTATCCGACGAAACGCTGCTTATAGGTACCCTTGTCCTTATAGCTCTCATATTCGGTTTCAATATTGAAGTTTAGCGTCTTTAGGTCAGATCGCTCAAAACCGAAGGCGCTCAGGACATCCTTTAGTTGCTCCGTATCCAGAGAAGAGTGGCGCAGCGCCTCACTATACTCCGGATAAATACCCTCCAGCGACATAGCGATTCTGGTCGTGTCCGGTTTTACCTTGATCTGGCCTTTGCCGGTAACTCGGATAGTTCTCATATTACTCATTTTCCGTTTCCTCCTTCATTTCAAAGCTGGATGGCATTTCAGTGATCATTTCAAACAGGTCACATGGCACGACAAATGGCTCGGAAAATGCATTGATCACGATTCCCTTGACCTTTTTCTCATTATTTCGCGCCAGATTTGCAGCCTCCAGAAAGTGCTTTTCAATCTTGGAAAACTGCTGCCCGTATTCACCCATTTCCTCTGCCGACGTGAAGACCGGGAAGAAGAAATCCTCACCGTTTTGCAGGATGTCCGGTACCATGCGGATGTTGTCCTGATTGCTCAGTGTCTTGCCGACGAGCGAGTCGAGGCCACCGTTCTGCTCTGCATCTTTTACAGCCTCCTCCAGCACCGCATAGTCTGCATCGCTCATGATGGCATTGCAAGGAATCCAGATCCAGCTGTCTCTCAGGATTTTCAGCAGTTTAATCATGTTCAGCTGAGTACGATTCCGATTGCATATCTCGGTCGCCCTCTTCAGGAACGATCCATCCTTCAGCAGCTTCGGTGTGATGGTATCGTCCGGGACAGAATATTCCACGCCGCCGTCCGCCTTGATGATCATATCGATTAAATCAGCAGTCAGCATGAAGGATTCTCCCCAAGGATTGATAATAAAACCAGGATTCTCCGTGTCCAAGCAGGCCTTTAGCATGGCGTCGATGAAGTTGGAAACGATCTGGCTCGGCTGTCCTTTCTGGAACTCTGAAGGAGAGGTAAATGCCACCAGCCATTCTTTTCCGTCGTTTGTTTGAACGGTACGGAAGGCAAACTCAGTGCCGTCCTCCGATGCGATGACCGGAATCATGAAGTGCCCATCCTCATGCATCCGCTGCCGAATGGCCTCCAGCACGGCAGACAATCGCTCCTTGGTAGGTTCTGCATGGAAGGCACTGATGGCCTGCTCGATCAGCTCGTTTCCGTCCAGAAAGGGATCATGAAACTCTGGCTGGGCTGACAGCTTCTGATCCGCAAACCGGTCAACCACCGCCAGCATATCCTTCGGCAGCCGGTTCCTGCACTCGATGACAATCTCATCCGGAATGCCATAGAACGCCTCTGCGATGCTCCCGGCGATGCAGGTCAGCGTATCGCAATCGCCGCCGAGGGAAACTGCTGTCCGGATCACATCCTCGAAATCAGCTCCCTCGATGAATGCGGTGATGGCCTCCGGCACCGTCTTCTGACAGCTCTCTACATGGTGATAAGTAGGCCGGATTTCATCACAGGAACGGGACAGGTCATAGCCAAACTCGCTGATGATGTAGGCCTTGATTTCATCCTTCCCGTGTCCCGTCCGTGCAAGGAAGATCGCGCTGGCTGTGGCCTCCGCGCCTTTAATGCCCTCTGGATGATTGTGGGTGACCTCTGCCGTCAGTCGGGCGATCCGTCTCGTCTCATCCATTGTGTTGTACAGCCAGCCAGCGGATGATACCCGCATGGCCGAGCCGTTCCCGTAGCTGCCGTAAGGCTCCGGATTTTTTGCTCTCAACCAGCCGCTGAAGCGACCGCCATACCCTGCGCCGGGATACCGCTTGCCCCACTTACGCATGGAGGAAATCAGAGCAGATCTGATCTCGTCATCTGTCTTTCCGGCGGTGTTCAGCAGTGCCTCTGCTACCGCAATAGTCATAACAGAATCATCAGTGAATTCTGTTCCCACGCTGAAAAGCGGAAAATCTTTAATTTTCGGGCTCCTGTCGAACTCATAGGGAGCGCCAATCATATCTCCAAGAATAGCTCCGTACATTATGCATCCTCCTCGTCTTTTGATGATCCCATTATAACTGAGGCAAAAAGGTAAGTGGTCGTTTGCCAAACGACAAATGACCACCCGGTTTTTATTCTCCCAAGATCGGCTGACCATATTTAAAGAGGGTTGCGTTGATCTCGTAGATGTCATATATTTTGTTGGTTATGAAGTAGGTAACAATCAGGTCAAACCGGCTGCTGGGCGAAAACGCAATTTCCGCTCTGGACAAAAGGTCGAGCGTGGTTGGCAGATCAAGCTCCAGAGCTACGGCAAAGGCCACTGCAGTTTTCTTCTTGGGCTTATAGTCGGCCTTGCACCGGATGCGGGAGAACACCTTCCGGTCTATATTGGCTTTCTTATAGACGGTCACGTCATCCATGCCACTGGCGTCTATCAGCTTGAACAAGCGTTGTTGGAACGTCTCTCCAGCACCGCCGAGCACCTCATCCAGACTCTTTCCGGAAATATCAGGCAATGCACCAATCGGTGGTAGCATCTCATCGGCAGCGTCCTCTTCAAGCTCTGCTGCGGGAGCGGCCATTTCATGAAGCAGAAGCTCCTCGGCTTCTTCCAGCCGTGCCGTTTCACGCCTACGAATGTTGATAGCGTAATCGCCGCCGTACTCTGCTTCCCGGAGCAGATGCGCCGAATGTTCGTCTATGTACTGCTCGATGCCTCCGACCAACTGCTCGGACAGTTCCAGCGCTTTGCGATCAAACACAACGAGGATGACTTTCATCTCATGTGTAAGCAGGAACTTACCAATCTCGGCAAGAGCGATATTCAGTGCCTCGTCCTTTGGAAACCCGTATACACCTGACGCGATCAGCGGAAAAGCTATGCTCTTGCATTTTAGCTCCGCCGCCGAAGCAAGAGACTTCTCATAGCAGGAGTGGAGAATATCTCGCTCGCCATTATTACCATCCACCCATGCAGGCCCGACCGTATGAATGATATACTTGGCATCAAGGTTAAAGGCATCTGTGCTGACAGCCTGTCCAGGCGCAATTTCACCGATCTTTTTGCGCTCCGCCAGAAGTTGCTCCTCACCGGCAGCTGCATAGATTGCGCTGTCGGTACCGCGACCAATGCGTGGCTTGGGATTAGCCGTATTGACGATGGCATCCGCTTTAACCTTTGTGATATCGTTCCGAATGATTTGAAATGGCATCACTATTTCACCTCGTGGTCACGCTGCTTCTTGCTTGTGGATGAGAGCTGTCCGCTTCTCATGCTAATTTCCGGTTTTTCTAACGTCTTCAAGGAAATCCCGAAATGCAATGATATCGTCTCTATATAGCGTAACATTCAGATAGTTTTCCGTCAGCCCATCGTCCCAAAAGAACACACGCCACTCTACATAGATATCCTGAAACTCATGACCAGGAGCGACATAAGTATATTTGGGATCAGTACGCAGATCTTTGATTGGATAGAGAAGGAATACAAAGTCAGGCTCCACCAACGGGTATTCCTGCAGCTCGTTGATTTTTCCTTCCAGCAGATTGGTCAGGGCATCAGCCAGCCCATCTACTTCTTCCGGTGTAAGCAGCTCATCGTGATCTTTACGATAATTGATGATTTCGGCCAGCTTTCCCATCCGAAATGAAAAGCCACAGTCACACCACCAGTCGCCAAAGGTGTGCTTGGAGGGTGACTCGTAGTTATCGATCCGTAGGATTACCTCAATACCGTTCAGATTTCGTTCAAAAACCATAACATTAAACTCCTCGACATGTTATCTTGCTGCAAATACCTGACGGAATTCTGCTTCGCTGACCTTCATCTGGAAAACAAACATCTCGTAGTTCTCAGCGTCCACCGGGATTTTCAAGCCATGTTTTGTGAGGCAGATATCGTCTCGCGGAGCGACATTTGCCTCATAGGTCGAGCCCTTGTTCATCCAAAGACGCCGATCAGCAGTTCCTGCTGCCTCTGGGTAGAGGTAGTATCCTGCCTTAGCATCAAACCGGAACATATAGGCCAAGACCTGCAGGTAATCTTTGTTTCCAATGTTATCGATGGGCTTATATTTTGCATCTGCGATGATTCTTGTTTCGTTATCCCGGCTTATGAAGTCCGGATAAATCAACCCAACGTTCCCGTCAAACAGACGTTGCGCTCCGGTGCCGCCCTTATTCATCGGATGGAAGAAAACATCATCAATCAAGGAACTGACATACTCCTCCCACAGCCATGCACCATCAAACAGAATACCGTATATTTGCCGGGAGCCCGATCCGATCTGGTGTTTTTGGTGCTGGAGGATCAACAGGCACAGTCGCTGGAGAGCAAGGTACTCGCGGAAGTACGCATGCCGGACAGCATTCTTTTTGTTTGCTTCTACTATCTTTTGCCGATCATACTGCTCATATCGCGGAGTCGCCTCAATAACGAGTTTCACTTCGTCCTTAACCCGGATGAGAAGGTTGTTTCCGTATGGCTTTCCCTTGATGAATTCTATCGTGTGCCGCACGAGCTCCATGAGATTGTTATCGTATGAAAACTCTCGCTGGCTGTACGCAACGTTTCCGGTGAAAGGAGTATTCTGCTCAATATGCCGTGCTATGTCGATGGTTCCTTTCACGTTTCCATCGTTGTATCTGTTGCGGACATACTTCTTGAAGAGGCCTTTACGCATTGCTGTTTTCAGGTAATACGGAAACAGAAACAGCAGAAAATTGAACAGCCGGTTATTTTGATCTGCATCTGATTCCAGATTCACGATATTCGGAAAGTCCAGCACTCGGTCAAGCAGGTACTGGAAAAAATAATCCTCATCATCACCGCAGAAACGAGACTCAATAATAAGACGCTCATCTCCACAACCGAGAAAGCCCATCACATTCCCTGAGTGATAGGTGTCGTTGATGCTCTGAAGAATCATCTGATCCTTCGTGATATCCTCCGCGTCAACAACGAATTCAGGGAACACAAACACACCTTCCCGCTCCAGCTGTTCCAGTGTCTTATCGGCGATCTTTCCAGTAAGAATATCGATATCCGAGAGAGCATCTTTTTTTACTTGTGTGTTGTCCTTAATCTTTAGCACTTTCATCGGCATCACCCTCGGACGGCTTCTTATAACCGTATGCCTTTGCAAAGCGATTCATTATGCTTCCTTCATCATACATTCCCTGAACATACTCCTGCAGGAGCGGCTGAAGGTAGTCCGTCCAGAGCTGGTCAAAGGTCAGCGTCCGTAGCTTTAGAAAGTACGATGCTCCGATCTGATAATTCTCGTTCAAATCTTCAACAGCAGTAATTTCCTTATTCAATGCGGCCATGCGCCGGATCGCCTCAGCCTGCAATGCCTCATCATCCAGAGATGCCAGCATTTCAAGCCGCTCGTCTGCTTTCAATTCGACAAAACGGAAGCGCCTGCGCATGGCAAAATCAAAACTGTCCACTGAACGGTCAATATCGTTCATCGTACCGATAATGTATACGTTCTCCGGGATATAGAACTTCTCGTCCGGATCTGAGTGCAGATTTGCATACTGCGTGGAAATCTCACCTGCTCGACCTCTGTATCCCGGATCGATTGCAAAAAATAGTTCGCCAAATATCTTGGATATCTCACCGCGGTTGATCTCATCAATGATGAAGATGTATTTCTTCAACTCTGTCGTTTTTGACTTTGCCTTTGAAGATGCTCCTTTTTTCGCTTTGATCGCTTTGTAAATGGCAAAATCATAGGAGTAGGCCTGCGTAGCGAAGGTCTTTCCAAAGAAGGCCGTAACATCCTTTATCTTCGTAAATTTCACATCGGACTCCAGCATTCTCCTTATCTCGTCCACGTTCAACGAGAGTTTATTAACAGTCTCATTACCCGGAATTGAAATGTTAACATGCTTGTCATCAACGCTCGTTATGGTGAATTCGTTACCGTTGATGGTTTTGAAGGTATCCACACCAAGTTCGATACCAGAGAAGAAATCCATCATGGATTCCTGCACAGAAATCTCTTTTTCGATGGTTTCCTTTGATTTCTGGGAATCCTCATAGTTCTTTCTGGCACGGGCGACAAATTTCTTAAAGATGCCATCCTGTAATTCAAAACCCATCGTCCCATCATCGTTCACCTTGGGACGTAGTCCTTCAACAAAATCGGAGTAGTCATAGCTTGGATGGAACTGCACAAATTCCACCTGCTGCCTCTGCTCGTCTGAAAGCTGGGTATATTTATCGTAGTATCCATTGCTGATAATGTCGGCTGCTATTTCTTTAGCCAAATACGACTTTCCGGTTCCAGGAGCCCCACGGAAGATCAAATTCTTGGATTCTATCAGCATGGAGGAGTAGGGGTTCTGATACCCCTTAAACTGTTGTACAAGTTCTTCTTGGGCTGCCGCTTCTGCGTATTCCTCTTGCTCCTCCTGTTCGTCTTTTTCCCTATACGTCAGGATCATCTGGTCACCTGGCTCTCCAAAGCGCTTCAGACATTCCTGTACAAAAATAATCGTAGAAAACACATTCCAACAATAGAGGACAAACTGTCTGCCATTATCATAACTGTATATGAGATACTCTATTGTTTTTCGATGTTCCCTGAATTCATCGATACTAGCGTAAATCCCACAAATCATTTCACTGGAGGGGTTGTATTTACAGATGGGAAAGCTCTCCCTGCTTTCAACAGACATCGCAGCGAGCTGTTTTTCAAATACCTGGCAGGCAATTCGAGGCATCGTCTGGTTTGAATTGCGTCGCTCACCTTTGCTATAAATACGCTTGATTTCTTCACCGTTGGCCTTTCTGAACAGCGCACCAAGCGGTTTATATTTATCACCAAGGGACAGATTGTCCATTGTGAAACGATCATCAGTAGAGACAACGCTATCTGCAGTAATCCTCAGCTCAAACTTTTCTTGCTTCGTTTCAATGGTGTAGCCCTGTCCCTGTAGATAGTTCTTGGCTTCAACCGCACTGAAATCACTGATTACGATTTCCTCGCCAGATGCAAGATGTCTTGCTACGGCTACTACATATTTCGGAGGATATTTCCTTCCATCCTCCGTCACCAACTCATACTTCGTGCTCTGGTTGTGGAACGGTACGCCGTTCTCATCGATGTACTTCAACGCTGCGATGATATCCTGTTCTTTGATTTTAGGAATAGCCATACTGTACCTCCAACGCGCTATTATTGATTATTTCGAAACTAATTTGCTTTTGTGCAATGAACAGCTCTAAAGATATCAATTGTTTTATTGGGTTTTCTTTATTGCTTCTGCTGCCTCAAGGACAAGTCGAGCATATTCTCCTTTAACATCTTCAGGAGCCTTGATAGATACATGGCTCCCAAACCCAAACACCCAACTGAAGAAGACTGGTCCGGTTGCGGTTGTTACAACCGCACGGAATGACTTCATATCATTTGCAAGAACTATCACATCCTTGCCAAACTTGTCGATAATAGCATCCATAAGATCATTATCGCAGACAAGTTCTATCTGTTTTCTTTCGCCGTTATACATCCTAAACATTGAATTCAGATAGACATTCAAATCAAAGCCCTTTGGTGGTCGTACAGCATCTTCGTCAAGTATTTTGGGGCATCGAGCGACACGATCTATACGGAAACTACCAATACCCTTATGCTTTTCGGAATACCCAACTACATAATAATAATCGCCATTCCAGATTAGCTTATATGGGCTGAACACATAAGTGTAACCATCGTATTTCAGCTTCTGCTCCTTTCGGACATTGTAAGAAAAATATTGGAAAGACACCTTTTTCTTGGTGTTAATAGCGTCGTTCATTGCTTCCATGATATAGAAGATCTTTTCATTGTCGGCTTTGATACGATTTTCTACATCAACATTTCGAACAAGCTTCTCTTTATTGTGCTGGCTTGTGAGCGAACTAAGTTTCTCAACCAGGGCTGCGCTTTTTTCCTTAGGAATGAATCTGGCAGACTCAACAGCGTCAATCAATGTCTTGAGCTCCGGCAGATCAAATCTTCGACCGATGAGCGAGAAACGCTTCTGTGTCGAAGGAACAACTTCAATTTCAACTCCGAGTTCTTGGAGCGCTTTAATGTCATCGCCCACAGTTCCGCGAGAGGTTGAAATACCATAGTCCTTTTCGAGTTGCTCCATAATCTGAGCTATCGTCAGATAATGATCCTCGTCTGTCTGCTCATAGAGCATTTTAGCAACATAGAAAGGGCGAAGCTTTGCCTTTATATCCATGAAACACCTCGTATTTTAGAAAAAATCCGCATTATCTGTCCAAAGCTCGCACTGCGTCATGACGGTCTGAACAGCATCGTCCATTCCCTCAGGCGGATACTTGTGCTTTTTCAGCAGCTTCTTTATCATCATACGCATTTTAGCTCTTGCGGAATCACGCTTCTGCCAGTCAATCGTGCGGTTCTTTCTAAGAGTTTCTGCGAGTTCCTTTGTAATGGCAATCAGTTCTTCGTTTTCATAGAAGTCCTTGATTGCTTGCGGCTTTGTCAGTGCGTCATAGAAAGCAAGCTCGTCAGCAGTCAGGCCCAGCTTTTCGCCTTCTTTCTGAGCTGCAGCAATCTGTTTTGCGAGCTTCATCATTTCTTCTATGACTTGCTCATTGGTAAGCATCCCGTTAAGATAAGAGTTCATTGCACGCTGCATGATTTCACTGAACTTCTCCGATTTAACGACGTTAGTACGCCGGTAAATAGATACCTGTTCTGCGATCAGTTTTTTCAGCAGTTCGACTGCAAGGTTCTTCTCCTTCATCTTGGAGATTTCTTCAAGGAACTTAGGGTCGAACAGTGAGAACTCTGTATTCACATCTGAGAACAGATTGATAACGCCGTCGCTTTTGATGCTCTGCTTGAGAAGTTCATTGATTCTTGCGTTCATTTCAGGCAGAGAAATCTTTTTCTCGCCACCTTGATTGGTAAGACGAACAACGAGAACACGAACAGATTCGAAGAAAGCGGCTTCAAAGCGCATTGCTTCATCTACAAGAGATGAGCAGAGGGAAAGCGCCTGATGGAGCATAAGTGCTTCTTTAACGAATGTGTCTTTGTCCTCATCTTTTTCACGAGCAATGATGAAGTTGACCGCACCGCTGATCGTCTTAGCTCTTTCAAGATCAGTCCCCGTCGTAAACTTCGTATAGTCGTAACCGTGGAACAAGTCTCGGCAAACAGAGAGCTTTTCGAGGAACTTTGGGTAGGCAACCTTAGCAACATCCGTGTCGCCGTAGTTCTTTCGGTCACGAACGGTATAATCGTTCATTGCCTGCTTCAAGGCAGAAGCAATACCCACATAGTCAACGACAAGTCCGCCTTCCTTATCACGGAAGACACGATTAACACGAGCGATTGCCTGCATGAGATTGTAGCCTTGCATCGGCTTGTAAACATACATTGTGGCGAGGGACGGTACATCAAATCCAGTCAGCCACATATCCACGACGATAGCGATTTTAAGCGGGCTGTCATTGTCTTTGAACTTGACTGCCAGCTCGTCCTTGTGGTGTTTATTCCCGATAACTTTTCGCCATTCCTCAGGGTCTTTGTTGCTCTCGGTCATAACCACCGCAACTTTCTCCGTCCAACCCGGACGGAGCTGCAAAATGCGGTTATAGATCTTCATTGCAATTGCACGAGAATAAGCGACGATCAGAGCTTTACCGGTCAGCAAGTTGGCTCGGTTATTCTCATAGTGATCGAGAATATCTACTACAAGGGAATTGATCGTTTGTTCATTGCCAAGCACAGCTTCCATTTGACCAAGTTCTCGCTTGCTCTGCTCAACGACCTGAGGATCAGCGTTGTTCGCCATAATATCGTACTCAGTATCTATGAGCTGCAAGGTCGCCTCATCAAGATGAAGCTTAATAACACGGCTCTCATAATAGACAGGGCGGGTTGCGCCGTCTTCAACTGCCTGAGTCATGTCGTAAATGTCGATATAATCACCGAATACTTCGCGGGTACTGCGATCCTTAGAGGAAATCGGAGTGCCAGTGAAGCCGATATATGTAGCATTGGGAAGACTGTTGCGAATGATACGAGCCGTACCGACAACACGCTTCGCTATTTCTTCGCCTTCTTCATTCGTGGTGATTTTGATTCGCTCGGTGAGTCCATACTGTCCACGGTGCGCTTCGTCAGCCATAACGATGATGTTGCGGCGTTCAGAAAGCGGCTCGTGGGATTCTTCAAACTTCTGCATGGTCGTGAAGATTATGCCGTTTGCCTGAATACCGTCCAAAAGATTTTTCAGATGCTCTCTGCTGGTTGCATGGATCGGGTTTTGACGCAGGAATTTGCTGCACTTGGCGAACTGTCCGTAGAGCTGATCGTCGAGGTCGTTTCTATCGGTCAGAACTACGATGGTGGGGCTGTCCAGAGCTTCTTGGAGAAGATGGGCATAGAAGACCATAGACAACGATTTTCCGCTGCCCTGTGTATGCCAGAAGACGCCGCCTTTACCATCTGTTTCGGTGCCTTTCTTGGTGGACTCAACTGCTTTCCGAACAGCAAAGTATTGATGATATCCGGCAAGAATCTTGAAGCTCTTTAAGCCCTCGTTTGAGAAACAAATGAAGTTCTTGATAATGTCAAGCAGGCGTTCTTTTTCTCAAACATTCCCTCAAAGAAGGTGTCGAACTGAGCGTACTGTGTATTCTCATAGCTGCCGTCTGTTGTTTTCCACTCCATAAAGCGGTCTTCGCCGGAAGTAATCGTTCCTGCTTTTGTTGTAAGCTGATCGCTCATAACGCAGATAGTGTTATAGACGAACATAGAAGGGATCTCCTGCATATAGTTCCTGATCTGGAGATATGCTTCCGAAGCGTCGGTTTCTTCACGGGACGGAGACTTCAACTCCACAAGTACAACAGGCAGACCGTTCAAGAACAGTAGCACATCGGGACGCTTATTGCTGTTTTCAATGAAAGTCCACTGATTGGCTACGATAAAAGAGTTGTTTTCGGGGTTCTTATAGTCCACAAGGTAGCAGATAGAAGCTCGTTCTTCTCCCTTTACGACATAGCGAACCGGAATACCGTTCTGGAGGTAATCCATGAACACGGCATTCTTTTGTACGAGTTCTCCATTTTCAAAGTTCTTGAGCTTATAGAGAGCGTCAGTGATGGCGTCTTCAGGCAGCCCCTTATTGATGCGGTGCAGGGAATCTACAAGCACATCATCATAGAGAGGACTCTTGAAATCTCTCTCAATATCAGGGCCGTACACATAGGTATAGCCCATGTTCTTGAATAACTCTACAACTGAGTTTTCATAATCAGCTTCGGTATATAATCCCGGCATGTTTATTCCTCCTATATGAGAGCATCGCGGTTGTCTTGACAATACTGTCTAACTATTTCAAGCCATGTACCATACCAATACCAAGTTCCAGATACCTCAGTTCCATATGCGTACTTTTTATTCTTGGCATCTTTTTCTTTCCATAGATCTGTATGCTTGCTTATAGTAAATTTCGGGAAACCTTCATCTTTCATGAGATTAACTATTTCTTTTGGACGATATTTTGGTTTCTCGGTCTCTTTGATATATGTGTATGCTTTCTCAATTCCCTCTGCTTCGAGAATCTCCTTTGATGAATTCAACCACGCGATCTGCTTGCCCTGGGCGTTTGGCGTTAATTGGAACAAAAAGGACACGATAAGCATAACGAGAACTCTTTAAAGTTTCATCGGTTAGGTCGGATTCATAATCAACTACGAAATTCTTAATATTAGAGGTGATATGTGGATTGTCTTGCAAACCCTCTCGCTGCTCTGGAGATAGTGGTGAAAACTGAATGGCAAGTGATAGATCTTTGTTGAGACTGTATTTTCTTCCAAACAGACGGATTATGTAATAGTCGAAGTTTATCGCACACGCTTGCAGTTTTGCACTTAAAAACTCATCGATTTTGTTGGTCATTTGATGTTCAATTTCATGTCTTATTCCAATAAGAAATCTTAGATTTGAGACAGTTTCCGAGTCCAAGGGGCAATGATCATCGTTTAAGCATCGCTCTAACTCCCAATACTTATACGCTCCATACTTTGTACGGTCATATTTCTTTCTTTGCTGTAGCTGCTTATAATATCTGTAATCAATTTTTTTTTGGCTTCTGTAATAAGCATGCAAAAGATATGTCCAGCCAATAACTGCAAGTGTAATAAAGGTTTCTGCTTTGAAAGTTATATTTGGATTGTTATATACCTGCACAGCCGCAAGAACAGCCTCTCGGCCTTTGCGAATGAGTTCATCTTTAATGGAGAATACGTTCTTCTTCGGCATACTGCAGTCCTCCAATAAACAATAATTTACAAGAGCAAGCTCGTGCATTGTACCGCTCTTGGTTTGTTGATTTTGAGCCGTTTGACGGTTCAAAGCCGAGTAATTGGAAGAACGGCAGATTGAAAGATGTACTATCACTCCAGCGATCCTCCATAAAAGCAGGCGAAAACACGTCTTTACCATACCTTCCGATTGATATCATCCCCATGAATACGTTCGGATTGAGTGATGTTAAGCCAAACGAGGAAGCACAAAGCAGTTTGATAACTTTTAGTAAAGATGATATCGTTATTGGCGCAATGAGGGTTTATTTTCATCGTGTTATCATTGCACCTTTTGATGGAATTACACGTACAACGTGTTTCACGTTACGTCCATTCAACGCAGATTATCTCGGCTTTTCTCTGTTATGCTGTGATCAAGATAGCAGCATCGAGTATGCACAACAAACCTCGAAAGGGTCTACGATGCCTTATGCGGTTTGGGATGGCGGGCTTGGTGATATGGAAATACCTATCCCTGATCCCAAAACTGCCCATAGGTTTAACGAAATAGTTATGCCGATGATCAGAATCATCCAATCTTCGTTCGCAGAGAACAAGAATCTTCGTGAACTTCGAGATTCATTATTACCACGACTGATGTCCGGCGAGCTGGATGTCTCCGATCTCGACCTCTAAGCCGCTAAATTATTGTTTATCCTTTCATTCTCTTCAATTTTATCGTCAATCGCTCCAAGGACAGAAGCGATCTTTTTTGTTCAGAGAACAGAACAGGAACCTTGACCTTTACATTACGCATTGTGGAGCCAGAGACTTCTTTGAAGGTGGTGCCACTACCGAGATTTTCGATAGCATCCTTGTAATACCTCAGGAGGTAGTAAAGGAACAAGTAATCGGTCCTCTCATTGGGTACAACACTCTTGAAGCCCTGATTAGTACATAATTCATTCGCTGCGATAGCAACATACCCAATAGGGGCTCTTGACGAAAACAGAACCGAGTGCTCAGGCATTAGCTGAGTAGAACAACTTGACAAACCCGCATCTGTAATCATTCTTTCTCCACGTGCTATATATCTTCCTTTGAAGTCAGCTAAATCTTTAGGGGTTATCCATGAGATTGTGCCGCCTTCATAATTGGCAGGATTCTTTGTAGATGGCGTTGCTCCACCCACAACGGTTCCTAAATCAGACAATAAGCATTCTTTCCATTCTGCCATGCTTAGCACCTTCCTTACCCGATGTACTTTCTATGAGCCAACTTGACGTTGCTCTGTTTGACCATCGCATATTTCAGCGTGGTGTCTATCCGTTGATGCCCCAAGAGTTGCTGGAGCTGCTCAATCGGCATTCCTTTGTCTATTGCGACCGTAGCAAGCGTTCTTCGGAATTTATGCGGGTGAACCTTCGGAATGTCAAGACGTTTTCCCATTTCCCGCAGTCTTGATTCCACACCGCCGATTTGGAGCCGCTTGTATGGTGCTTTCAAAGAGACAAATAGCGCCTGCTCCGTATCCGTTCTGCTTGCAAGGTAGTTCTGTAGGTGTATCTTCGTCCTTGCGTCAAAGTACACCAGCCTTTCTTTATCGCCCTTACCGAACACAATGCACTCTCGCTCGTTGAAGTCAATGTCATCCTGGTTGAGAAGCACCATCTCGCCAACACGCATCCCTGTGGAGGCGAGGAGGTCAATCATAGCCAAGTCTCTTAGCTCTGTGCAGTTATCACGCATCGTTTCAAGGGCTTCATCGGTATAAGTCTCCTTGATTACGGTGCTGGTCTTAACTCGATGTATCCGACGCACCGGGCTTTTCAATATGTAGTCCTCATCTTCCAGCCAAGAGAAGAAGCTTGATAGAATACGCCGGATATTGTCTATCGTCACTCGGCTTGAGTGCCTTTTTCTTTGATACTCCGTCAGATATGAACGGAGATCCTCGGTGGTGATATGTCTGATTTGTTTCCCAATCTCATTGATTGATGCCTCAATAGTCGCTTTGTAGTAGGTCAGCGTCTTTTCAGAACAACCTTCCACACGCTTTGAAGCGAGAAACAGATCAACCATATCTGGTGTCTGTTCGGACGGCTCCCCGTCCTGCTTTTCTTCCACGGAGCAGTTCCAAAAGGTGTGTTGAAGCACTCGTTGTAGCTGTTCCATTTGCGAGTTGTCGAGGTACGGCAGCATTTCCTGCAATACCTCTGCAATCTTTGCGTCTTTCATCGTTGATTCTCCTTTGATTTAGTCTCAAGAGAACGACTACTCAACGGCAGTTCCTTTGGTTACTCCCGCCGTTGGTGGGAGTTATTAGCTGGTTTGCTAAACAATAATTTACAAGAGCAAGCTCGTGCATTGTACCGCTCTTGGTTTGTTGATTTTGAGCCGTTTGACGGTTCAAAGCCGAGTAATTGGAAGAACGGCAGATTGAAAGATGTACTATCACTCCAGCGATCCTCCATAAAAGCAGGCGAAAACACGTCTTTACCATACCTTCCGATTGATATCATCCCCATGAATACGTTCGGATTGAGTGATGTTAAGCCAAACGAGGAAGCACAAAGCAGTTTGATAACTTTTAGTAAAGATGATATCGTTATTGGCGCAATGAGGGTTTATTTTCATCGTGTTATCATTGCACCTTTTGATGGAATTACACGTACAACGTGTTTCACGTTACGTCCATTCAACGCAGATTATCTCGGCTTTTCTCTGTTATGCTGTGATCAAGATAGCAGCATCGAGTATGCACAACAAACCTCGAAAGGGTCTACGATGCCTTATGCGGTTTGGGATGGCGGGCTTGGTGATATGGAAATACCTATCCCTGATCCCAAAACTGCCCATAGGTTTAACGAAATAGTTATGCCGATGATCAGAATCATCCAATCTTCGTTCGCAGAGAACAAGAATCTTCGTGAACTTCGAGATTCATTATTACCACGACTGATGTCCGGCGAGCTGGATGTCTCCGATCTCGACCTCTAAGCCGCTAAATTATTGTTTATTTTGTTGTTATTCTGAATTTGCTCATCTATTGATACAAAGATTGAGACTAACTTTTTTTGCTCATCAATAGGAGGAAACGCTATCGGCATTCGCTTAAAATCCTTAAGTACAATCCTTGGAATTGCCGATCCTGAACCGTAATTGTCTCGAACATCTTTACGCACTGAGGGCGATTTGAGAGTGTAATATAAAAAACTCCGGTATAACTTTTTTTCTATCGGTTCTAAGAATTGCAATAGATGAAAGCAAAGCGGGCTTTTCTGGTTGTTTATATATGATTATGTCTTCGAAATAACGAGCGCCATCTTTCCCGACAAGAATGTCGTTGAACTCAGGAACGCATCCTTGAAGGCGGAGTTTTTCATAATCTTCTTCACTAATCATTCTGCACGAAGAAAAATCAAGTCCATATTCAGTGAAGTCTTTTACTGATGCCATATAAGCCCCATTGATAACACTTTTGGGACTGTTATGCGCCCCGTCAGTCACAAGGGAACATATTTCGTTGATAGTGGATAAACGCCATTCAGATCTCATATCCAATCGCCCCCAGCTTCTTACGGATCTCGCCTTCAAGTTCATGAGACTTTGCAAACATATCAGAGAGTTCGGATGTCAGACGAGCCATCTTTTCCTCAAAGGGTTCGCCGTCATCTTCCTGCTCCTCAATGCCAACATAACGTCCCGGAGTCAGAATGAAGTCCTGCTTTTCAATGTCCTGAAGCGTGGCAACAGCACAGAAGCCCTTTACATCTTCCAGCGTCCCATTCTGGAATGCTTCAAAGGTATCTGCGATTTTGGCAATATCGGCTTCGGTGAAGTCTCTGTGCTTGCGGTCAACCATATAGCCCATCTTTCGGGCGTCAATGAACAGCGTCTTTCCGGCTTGCTTTTTACCTTTCGTAATGAACCACAGGGTAACGGGAATTGTCACGCTGTAAAAGAGCTGAGTCGGAAGCGCAACGATACCTTCGATCAGATCGTCCTGAATAATGCGCTTGCGGATTTCACCTTCACCGCTGCTCTGAGTAGAAAGTGCGCCGTTAGCAAGAACAAGTCCGATCTTGCCGTGCGGGGCAAGGTGGTGAATCATGTGCTGAATCCATGCGTAGTTGGCATTACCGGCGGGAGGAAGACCATACTTCCAACGCACATCATCGGTCAACTTTTCCTGATTCCACGGATGATAGTTGAACGGAGGATTGGCAAGAACAAAGTCCGCTTTCAAAGTAGGGTGAAGGTCATTCGTGAATGTGTCTGCCTGATAAGCGCCGAAGTCGGCGTCAATACCACGAATAGCCATATTGATCTTTGCCATCTTCCAAGTGTCAGCGTTTGCTTCCTGACCGTAAACAGCAATAGCTCCACGGCTGCCGGAATGAGCCTGAATAAACTTTGCGCTCTGAACGAACATACCGCCCGAACCGCAGCAGGGGTCATAAACACGGCAGTTTGCAAAAGGCTTTAAGATTGAAACAAGAGTGTTGACAACGCTGGACGGCGTATAGAATTCGCCGCCGCCGACGCCTTCTTTCTCGGCAAATTGAGCAATACAATACTCATAAGCACGACCAAGCAAATCTTCGTTTGCTTCCGTGCTATCCATCTTGATATTGTTCGTGAAAATGTCCACCACATCGCCCAAGACGTGCTTGTCGAGATCCGGGCTTGCATAGTTTTTAGGAAGAACATTCTTCAGCTTCTTATTGTCTTCCTCAATAGCTCTCATGGCATTGTCAATCACAATACCAATCTCGGGAGTATGGGCAGCAGCGGCAATCGTACTCCAGCGAGCTGCCTCCGGTACAAAGAAGATGTTTTCTTCTTCGTAAGCATCCCGATCATCTTCGAAGCCGTCACCTTCAGCAACGAGCTGGTTGTATCTCTTTTCAAACGCAGTTGAGATGTAACGAAGGAAAATCAGACCAATAATGACCTTCCTATATTCTGCTGCGGGGATGTGTCCCCATAAGACGCAGGCTGCGTCCCAAAGTTGTTTTTCAAAGCCGATGTTGGCATTCGTTTTCTCAGCCATAAGTGCCTCCTGATCTATCTTGGTTTTAGTCTTCTTCGATTACTTCCATCAGATCGCCAATATCGCAATGGAACACCTTGCAAAGATTTATCATTACTTCCATGCTTACTGGACGATCATGATTGAGCTTCGTCATAGTGTAGGAGCTTATCTCTGCAGCTTTCGCAAGGTCTGTCTTTTTCAATTTATTGTCCTTCATCAAACGCCAAAGCTTATCATAACGGACTTTCATGAGATACCTCCAGACTTATAGGATGGGCTTCTACAAGCCGCTCACAACAATACATTTTATATAATACCACAAGAATCGTTTATTTTCAATGCTTTCAGTCAAAATGCAAGCTCAAAATATCTTAGGTGCGACTAATTCCTTACACCTGTTACTGTTTGGGCGTGATACTATAAAAGCAGTAGACAGTCAATAATCCATCTACTGCTCAATGATGTCTCTATAAATGGTGCCTATTCCGCTATGTTGATTATCTTCAATCCATTTTCTTTTGCATAGTTAACGGTATAGTATGTCCCGCCTCTATCTTCCGTCAGATAACAAATACACAGACTACTGTTATCCACGAGGTGCCGGTTCCTCTTGTGCATACACCCGCGATAATACACTTCTGAAGTAAAGACGACTTTGTCGGCTGCAGCTTTTATCCGCTCGTATTCATCTATATCCGTCTGTTTCCAGCCAGAGGTTTGTGTTTTGCAAGGAAGAACAAGGATAAGCTTTATGTCCGGGTAACGTTCTTTCAGCTTCAAAACCATTTGAGCCGCAAGCGTATCAAAGCCCAACGCTCCACCGGCACCAAAATACACATATCCGGCTTGAATACTTCTTTCTATTTCTCTTTCCAAACGATGCTTGATCCCTGGGCGCTTTAGAGGAGGAATGTCTCTGTGACCCGTAAAGCAAGCTGTTTTATCTTTCATACCGTACCACTCCCATCGACTCTTTAAGACAGTATATCAGAAAATAATGAACAATTCCACACTATTGGTTATTTCGTCTGCCGTATAGTTTGTGTATGGGAGCACACTCAAAACCTATACTATTAGTGATAGTCCCACACTAATAGGAGGTGGAGAGGTGCAGTATAATTCTATCGGAACAAATATCAGAAAGTTCCGAACCGAGAAAAAACTGAGGCAGGAAGACCTGGCTGAACGAGCCGGCCTTAGTGCCAACTATATCGGGATGGTGGAACGGGGGGAGAAGATCCCGTCCCTTGAATCTTTCATTAGCATTGTGAATGCCCTGGGAGTATCGGCGGATATGGTGTTGCACGATGTTCTCGAAACAGGGTATGAAGTGAAAAGCTCCTTGTTGAATGACAAACTGAGAAACCTTTCAAAACACGACAGAGAAAAGATTTTTGCCGTCATTGAGACAATGATAAAGCACAGTTAACCAGCATTGCCATTGCCGTTTATGCCGCCCTCTTTGGGTGGCATTCTTTTTTGTGTTCTTTATTCTGCTGTAGTATCTTTTCAGGTGGGAAGTTCGCCTTCTCCATCCATGATGAAAGGTACCACCTTCCATCAAGAGGGCAGACGTCCCCCTTGGTGAAAGATGGTATTGAAAAAATCATCGTTTCAGCGAATAGAGTAAACTGCTCTTGCCGCCATGCTTCCGATATCTCTGCTCGGTTTCCAGAAGTCCCGCTTTTCGTAGATCCTGTAGAGCTCTGCGCACGGTAGACTGCGACAGCTTGAGCTCACGGGCAATGGTAGGGATTGCAGGCCAGCATTCGCCGTCTTTGTTAGCTCTGTCTGCAAGATAGATATAGACGGATTTCGCGCGGTGAGGAAGATCCATTCTATACAGAAAATCAAGTCTGCCCATCAGACACCTCCTGCGGCACATGTTCCGGCTCTGGTTCAGCAGTCATTTGCTTCTCTGCCGGCTGTGAGCCGCCTTTCTTGCCGTCTTTATCTGCTTGCTCGGGAAGGGGTTTCGGCTGTCTGCTTCTGTTCCGATTGCTTTTAGGAGGCTGATGGTTCTTTGCCTCTGTCTGCTTGGGTTCTGTCATCTCGCCGCCTTCACCGGAAGCGTCGCCTTCGAGCAGGGCTTCAGGATGATACTTCCTAACGATACCATCCATCAGTTCCGCTTTGTTGGCGTACTGCACCCTCCGATTGCCGTTCTCAGCAACTGTATAGGGATGGTCTTTGTCAAACTCAATACCCCATTTGAAGAACAGCTTGAGATGGACTCGCATAGGGTGGACGCCGGTCTTCATCACAACAAAATCACCCTTGGGCAAGGACTTCAACTCATCGGGTGTGAGGAGCGGCCGCTCCATCATCTGCAGGGATTCAGAGGGATCGTTCTTGCTTCTGGATACCGATCCGGACATAACTGTGCGGCTACCCAGGGCTTTAGACAGTGTATCGGCAGACGAGCTGTTTGGCGCAAAGCCACCGAACAGCGTGATCTGAGTATTATCCACGATAATCTCGCCGCCCTCTTTGCCGTAGTTTTTCTCGAGTTGGGCAAAGGATTGGATGATCGGGACAATCTGCAGGCGTCTGGATCGGGATGCGCTGAACATCATTTCCGCGGATTCGATCTTCGGCAGCGTTCCGAACTCATCGCAAAAGAAGACACAGCGGTTCTTGAGCTGACCGCCGTTCTCATCTGCAACGGCCAGGATCTCACGGTAGAGCTGCTGAATGATAAGGGAAATCATGAAGAAGGTGTTGGGGTTTTCCTCCGGCATAATGATAAAGATGGCAGACTTCTCACGGCAGAACTTCTCGGCGTCAATCTCCGTGTCGAAGCACAGAAGCTGTTCCAGCTCAGAGTCCAGGAAGGAGTTCAGTCGGGACAGAGCTGTGGACATGACGGATGCCATACTCTGCTCGGCTGTATTCAAGGCGGCTCCGGCGAACCACTTGGCCTTGTGATCGTTGGGAAGCATCTCCATGAGCTGCTGGAACTGATTCTTGCCTTTCTTTCCCGATGGAGCCAGCAGTTCTTGGATGATCTTGAACACGGATACGATGTGCCGTTCCTCCGGCTTGCAGAACTCTGCAACCAGCAGGATCGTTGCCGTCAAGAGTCCTTCGGCTGCGTCGTAGAAGTAGGCGTTCTGACCGAAGCTCGCCGCATCCATGCCGGAGAGAATGATGGTCTTGGAAATGATCTTCGCATACTTCTCAGCCTTCGCTTTGTAGACGAGGGTATCGGGATTCGCCTGGTACAGATCCATATACTTATTAACCAAGTGCAGAAGGTTGTTGCCGTTGGATCGCGTCGGGTTTCGCAGATCGATCACAGAAACGTTGTAGCCATAACCCTTTGCGATATTGCCGTAGTTCCTCATGACGTCGCCTTTGGTATCTGTGGACAGGAAACTCATCCCGCTGGCGCAGGCATACTCAATGCAGGGGTAGAGCCAGAAAGGCGGTTTTGCCGACTCCGGCCGCACCGATCATAAGCACGTGGACATCACCGGTGTCCACCATCGCTGTGGTATTTCCTGTGCATCCGACGACGATGCCCTGGGGAAGAGCTTTACCGTCTTCACCTGTGGGAGTCTTGCCGTTCTTAGCCTGCTCTCGCCATTTCTTCGGCGTGAATGGAATGTGCTTATAGATCTTACGCTGTTCGCCTTTGGTCATCCAGCGGGCGGTTCCGTGCTGGCCGTCGCCGACCGTTTTAGATTTGATATTGTTGAGGCTGTACACATACGCCAGCAGTGTGATCCCGCCGAGGACGCTGAACATGACGGCGCCGACGATGATCAGAGTTGTAATACCTGACACGGTTCTTCCACCTCGCTTTCTTCTTGGTTTAGAGCTAAAAGATCCTCGTTCCAGTCTTTGTGTTCGGGAACGAGGATTTTTGCATTGATTCCTTGTGTAAACAGCTTATCGCTGATTCGTTTTGCCGCCGTCTGCCCAGGCTCATCGCTGTCCATGCAGAGGAACACCTCCGAGATATTGGGATTGTCCTTCAGCATCTGAAACAGAACTCTGTCTGACACTGAGCAGGCGGCGGCATAGCTGTGCTGCTGCCAATTCTTCTTGTGCATGGAGATAAAGGACAGCATGTCTATCGGCGCCTCGAATAGCAACAGGTACTTGCTTCTTCCGGTCCAGTGAAAGCTGTACTCCGGTATGCTGCTGTCCGCGTTGCCTTTGAAGGTGCTTTCGCTTCCTGTTCCGCGCATATTGGCATGACGAGGGACGCCTTCCTGATCAAAACCGACGAACACGGCATTGTGGTACTGCGCCGATTCATAGATCATCTGCCTGTGGGCAAAGGTGTACACCACGTCACGATCCAGCCCGCGTCGGGACAGCAGATAGGCATAAACTCTGCGCATGTTATCATTGCGCGGAGGCAGATCGAATGGCTTTGGAGGTGTGCGTTCAATCGGCGGTGATACGGTAAGGGTTCCGTTGCAACCGCTGAGCAGATACTCTACTGCCTCGGGATAGTCCTTGTTATAGAACCTTCGGACGAAGTCAATGGCGTCGCCGCCCTGCTGATCGTACTGATGAAACCAAAGGTTTCCCCGAATGGTGACCTTCTGCGATCCGTCCTGCCATTCATATTCCGAGCCGGATCGTTTGAGCTTTTCACCCTGCGAGCGAAGCAGCTCGCAGAGATCGGTCTGACGCGCCTGCTCTTTTTGCTCGTCAGTGAAGTGAATATATTTTGTTGGCATGAAATCCTCCTTATCCTTGCTTGAGGCCGTGGGCTTGTTTCTTCTCGTCGATCTTCCTCTTGAGTTTTCGGTCAATGACTCCGGCCTTTCCTTTCTTCTCATCGTCAAGTTGATTTTGAATCATCCTGCTCAGATGATGCAGGAGCCTGATCGAGCCAAGTGCTGCAGACCAATTGCGGTTGGATTGAATACTGTGCAGGAGCTGCTCGGCATACTGATTGCCATGCTCCGCTGCGGAGGACAGATAGGCGATAGCTTTTTCATAATCCCGCTCGACCTCTTTTCCGTAGAGATAAATCTTTCCGAGCTGGTATTCCGCATAGTCGTTTCCGTTCTCTGCGGCAATTTCGAAGTCACGGATTGCCCGAAGAACATCCTTGAGTTCCGCTTCCGTGAGTCTGAGCTTTCCGGCAAGATATGCGGCATAGGGATTCTTCTGTTCGGCGGATCGCTCCAAATACTCTATTGCACGAGAGACATCCTGCGGGACAACCTCGCCACGATATAGGAGCTTTCCCATCTGATACTGTCCGGCCGCAAATCCTTTGTCAGCGGAATCCGTAAGCAAACGAATTGCCTCGGGGATGTTCTGCAGGAGAAGTTCTCCGTCGAGAAGCGTTTTTCCAAGTGTGTATGAGGCATAACGGTTACCCTGATCCGAAGATCGTCGCAGAAGTAGTTCCGCACGTGGAAGATCCTGATCAACATCTTCGCCACGGAGAAAAGTTTTCCCGAGCAGGTATTCTGCGTATTGATTGCCTTCGGACACGGATTCTTCCAGCCAGCGCAAGGCGTAGTCAATGTTTTTCGGAACGTCCTCGCCTCGAAGGAACATCTTTCCGAGCCTGTATTTTGCAGTGCCGCATCCAAGTCTGGCTGCTTCAATCAGAAGATCCACAGCGGTGTTCGGATCGTAGGTGTTGCTCTCTCGGTCGAGCAGTTCCTTTGCACTTCGGTATAACTGCCACATACGGGAACGTTGAACAGATCTCGGCGCAGGAGCATACTCTTGTTCCTCAACCTCATCTGCTTCCGGTTCAGATGTCTCTGCATCAACCTCGGCTTGCTCATCCTGCTCGTCTGCGATCACTCGGTCGGCAGAAATATTCAGCGCCTCTTGGATGACCACGTTCTTGATCGACTTGAATTCGGGATTGTCCACCAACGGAATCCGTTCTGGCAGTTCTTCTGTGTAAGTTCGTATAACTTTTTCTCGCTGCTCATACCACAGGTCATAGAGAGAAGCGATCCGCTCGTCGGCGGCAAGGTCAGATACAATTCCGTTCACGACAGCCTTAACGTCTGCTTTCAGATACCCATACTGCTTTTTCCCGCTCGTTTTTGACAGTCGGTCGGCAAGCTCGAGCAGTTTGTTTTCAAGCACAGGATTATCATAGGCGCCGCTGTTGATCCGAGAGACGATTTCAGCAATCACATCACGGCTCTGTGCGCGAAGTGCATTCCGATGCTCTGTCTGCTTTTCATAGACGGAAAGCAGGTCATCTGCAAAGACATCTTTTGCAAAGGCAGAGCGCAGATTCATAATACCTTTCTGTGTGAGGTAGGGCTTCGCCTGTTCGGAGGAGTAGACCATAAGATGAACGTGAGGATGGTGGCTCTCGTTATGAAAGGCGGCGTACCATTTCAGATCCTCCACAGGAATTTTGAAGTTCTTCGCAATTGTTTCTGTTTGAGTCCGAAGCATATCCCGCCATCGCTCGCCGGAATTGAAGCCAAGGCGCTCCGCATCCTCGCGGCGAAGAGAAATGATCACAGTCCACACGTTGCCTTCGTATTCATTCAGCTCCCTTGAAACATCTTCGAGCTTTACACGGACTCCGTCATCAGTGAACAGGCCGTGCGAACCAAACCTTTCTGCGCGAGGGCGTGTCGCAATGTAGTCTGCGTATGTTTTGGTGTTGAGAGCTTCATTTGCATTGTCCTCCAAGGCGCGGGTGATGAACTCAGAAGCATTTCCGAGTGTAGGCTCTTTGAGATAGTCTTCGTACTCCAACATGGAATTGCTGTCCGGGAAGTCACGAAGGATTCTTTCAATCAGCTTCTTCTGTTTCTCAGTAGAAGGATCGGTTTTGAAAGTGTCATCGACTTTCTCCACACCTTCACGGGTTGCGATATATTTTGCATAGCCGCCGACGCTCTGCCTTGCGGCCGGTTTCAGATATTTGAATTTGGTAATCAGCTTCGCCATCGGTTAGTCCTTCTGCCAATCAAGCGCATCCTCGAAAGAAAAAGAACCGTTGAGCCGTTTGACTTCTTTGACGCAGTCGCCTCGCAGCCTTTCGAGCGACAGCGGATCAATATCCTGCTGGAGCGCAACGAGATTCTGCATGATTGCAATCTCCACCGCGAGCTTGAACATCATTCTGTTTTGCCGGTTGTCACTCTCTGCGATGATGCTTTTCAGCGTGGAGATCACCACGTTAGGAAGATACTCTCTGGCGTTCTGTGTGGAGAGATATCCGGCATAGAAGCGAACCGCTTTTTCTATAAACTCAGATTTGCTTTTACAGTTATCATCTTCGTACAGACGATCCATGAGCTTGATCGTTGACGGACGGAGCCATGACTGAAACCTGCGCTTCACTTCCTTTTCCTTCGGTGTATTCTCGTCATTCATCGGTATCCCTCCTGTTCCTGCGGCGGCACCTGTTGCGGCACCGCAAAATATCCTTGTAAAGTCGGCGGTTTCTGGAATTACGGCACCGTATCCCAGCGTCAAGGCGTGAAATACGGCACCGTAATTCTTTTCGGGGCAAAACCGTCAAAAACCCGTGTGCGGTCGGCGTTGCCGTCCGCTGTGAGCCGAGGCGGAAGCCGTTTTACGGCACCGCCTCTTTCACCTGCTTGATTTTCGACCCTGTCGAAAATCCTCCAAATGGGCATCATCTCCGGTCTGAATGTCTGCCCAGAACCGCCTCAAATTCGGCTTGTGTTCTCCTGGGGGGTTGCTGGCCGTCCTGCTTCGGAAAAGCCGACACAGAGGCTTCACGGCCCTCAGGTTGGGCTACATCTGCAGGTCGGGACTCTCGTCTTCGCTATCATCGAATGTGATCTCCTTACCCTCGAGAGCGACGGCAAAGATTTCGTGCCTTGCATCCAGGGACAGACCTTCTTTGCGCTCAGCCTTATACATAGCTGCCGACACATCTTTGAGGTCGTACGTCCTCCACGCATTGCCGCTGCTCTCACAGACGCTTATGGTGTTGTGGTTAAAGTCAAACTCAACCAGTGCAGTGATTCTCGGATCATTTGGCATAGCGCTGCACAGAACGGAGAACGTCATATCGTTGATCGTCTGGCATCCGCTGAAGTTCGACTGCGCAATACTGTCCAGCGTATATTTTCCGACCTCGTCCTTCAGCGTGGAGCGGTACAGGTTTGCGATGCTGTAGAAGCTGTTGCGAAGTTCCGAGGTAAAGAAAAAGTCGTCATCTCCTTCATGGAAATGAACGACGGCGAAGCGGCGGGAAGCTTCTCGCTGTGCCGCTTCACGTTCTCTCTCTAACTCGATCTGCGCTTCCACCTCCATGCGCTCATGCTCTGGAACAATCTGCTCATAGAAACGGTCGAGCAGATTCTGAAGCTCATGCTCGACGCTGCTGCCGTCCTTCAGGAGATAGCTTTCCAGCTTTGCAAGTCGGTGTTCGTTAAAATACAAAACGATTTCTTCGTCAGTCATGATCGGTCACCTCCGTGGCAGGTTTCGGCTCCGTTTTCTGCCTTCGCACTTTCGGCGCAGGAGGCTCCGCATTGCCGGAGCGCATATTCAAGAATTCACGAACGCCTGCGGGGACGTTCTTGGCATAGAGTGTATCCAGCGATTTGGTCAGCTCATCCTCGACCTGCATTCCTTTCTGTTCGAGGTACAGTCTGAGTGTGGAAAGCTTTTCTTCATCATAGGAAACGCTGACAGAGATTTTTTTCATAGGATTCATCTCCTTACATAGTCATTCCGAATCCCGTATCGACATAAGCAAGGCTGGCGTCATTGAGAACGGTGAGGCCGTTGTTGTAGTCCTCGACCATCTTCTCAGCTTCGGTCTGCCTGTGCGTTGCGTCGTACCATCGGGACTCCATTTCATCAATGGTTTTGTCAATGCTCTCGGGATGGACATGGCAGGAATAGTAACCGGCTGCATCGAGGAACTGAGCGCGGCCGTGTTTCTTATAGATTCCGTACACCGATTTCATTTTTCCGTGTGCCAAAGGTCATCACCTCACATCGTCATCCCTTGAAAGGGTTCTTCTTCCAGATCATCTTCCTCGGGAGCTTCGTTCTCAGATTCGATCTGCTCGTTCTGGAAGAGCTGCCGTGCCATAGGGATGTACGCTGTGTAGCGGGCATAGTCATATCCCTGCGGATCGACAAGGATGCCGTCATCGACACCCTCGCCGAGCACCAGCATACAAGGGATGGCATGGAACTCGCCTGTCTTCAGATCGTGCAGATGCTCTTTGATGAAGTCGTGATCTGCAAGAGGATTGAACTGGAAGTCATAGAACTCAGCATTGGAGAGTTCCACGATGCAGGCAACGTCACAGCGCACCGGCTGGATTTCCTCCTGCTTGCTTCGAAGCTGCGCATTAATAAGCATAGGCACCTCCGTCACATAGAAAGTACCTGCGGCTGATCTTCATCCGAGAGATCCTCCGCAGGTGTTTCATCGTGTTCATCATAGATGTTACAACCCATGAGAGAGACGAGGTTCAGGGCTCCGGCGATGCCGCCCTGCTGACAGTTCGGACAGTGTTCCAGATGGTAGGTCATCTCGATAGCGTCCTCCGTCATAATCAGCTCATTGATTTCTTCTCTCTGCCGTAATTCTTCTTCGAGTAGTTTGCCGTTTTCATTTGCATCGGTAATTTTCTCACCGAAGTGGTAGTGCAGCTCGTCGTAGGAAACAGACCATCGTCCGTCCGTCGTATGCTCCGTGCCTTCACGCACGGCGTAGTCGGCGAGCTTTTTCAGTTTGTTTTTATCCATCTCTTACCTCACAATCAAAAAACTGGAGCCGATACGGGCAGATCACTGACCGTACCGACTGTAGTAGACGCTGCCGTTGGCAGCACGCTGTGCCTGAACAGCCTCGCTCTGATCCAGCGGTGCTTCGAAGTTGAACAGTACATAGTCTGAAGCCTCCCGCACCGATTTCGCATTCTTCAGTGCGGATAGTACACCCGGGAATTTCGTTTCCAGCTCGTCGCAGAGGAACGCCAACTGCATATCGAGATCCGCAATGGAACAGCCTCGTGCATTGGCGAATGCGAGGAGCGGCGTTTTCCGATCTTCAACCGTCCACTGCGCCAAGCCGTAGCCTGCGCTGTCGGATGTGAAGTTTGTGTAACTGCCGCTGTCCACAGCTTGCGTATAGGAGGAGTCGGAATACCCGAGGGTTTCCTCATAGCTGTTCTGCAGGTTGTTGGGCTGCAATCCACTTTCTGCATAGAGATTTCCCATCAGTCCTGCAACACCATAGGGGTTGCCGATCTTGGCATAGAGGACATCCCAAATGTGTTGTTCATTGGGAGCTTCCGTAACGTCGCTGTCGTAGTAGGTGATATACGGAATTTTCAGCCAGTGCGTCCAGCCGCTGTTGCCGATAGGTGTTTGCACTACTCCCACCTTTGTTCCGCTGGCATGGATGACCTGTCCGTTTCCGATATAGATTCCGATATGACCTTCGTGCCATACGGCAAGTCCTGGGATTTCCGGGATCGTATCGATGGTTCCGCTTTCCTCGGCGTTTGCATACATGGTGTCGGCACCAATATCCGGCATGCCGTTTGTGCCGTACTCGATCTTGCCAGTCTCGGGATTAAACCAGCCGTAGCCTTTGATCAATCCGACGCAGTCTGCTGTGCGGCCGCCGATCCAGTGTTCTTCGATGAAGTCTGCATAGCCGCCGACCTCGTCGGGATACTGCTCGGCTTTTGCCTTATACAAGCTCCGCGTCAAGACCTGTCCGTAGGTTCCCCAAACGTAGCCCCAGCCTCTGGAGTGGGCGTTCTTTGCCCACTGCACAAGATCCAAATTGTTCTTGGTGCTCGGATCGATATATCCCGCCGTCGAGATATACACGGCGCGGATCGCGCTCATCACCTTCGTGAACTCATCGACAGAGAGGTTAGTGCCGAAGGCTGAGTTCACGGCAGAGATCAACTGCGCGTCCGTCTGCCCTTCGGCAAAGCAGCCGACAAGTTTGTCCACGAATCCTTCTTCCTCAGAAAAGTCAGAAAGCGCAAGCACATAAAGCACTTGCGCCTCCTTGACTCGCTGCTTATCAAAGCCAGCCTCGGTCATCTTATCTTCAATCTCATACATGAGATCTTCCACTCTCTGCAGCCTTGCTTGTTCTTCTGCTGACATGTTCTGTACAACGAGTGTCTGCAGACGGTTTGTATCGATATTGATGCCGCCGTTGAAGAGAGCGATGATTGCCGCAAAGGGCATCACGATAATTACGATAATGCCGAGGACAATCCCAAGGAAGGTTTTTCGCAGTTTCTTGTCGGTCAATATGGCGACGGCAATCTTCTTGAGTGCCGCCGCTACTGTTGCGCTATTACCGACCTCCGGCTTTGCCAAACAGGGCGGCCTTATAGTCTGGAGCGATGACCTGCAGAAGATATCGCTCGTTGCCGCACCTGAACAGGCAGGTACCTCTCTCGGGATATTTGATGAGCTCGAACTCAGACGGTTCAACCTGCAAGGCGTCCATATACTCCTTGGGTTGATCTGTCCGGCGTTGAACAGGAACTGATGCGTCGGGATGGAGAACAGCGGCTTTGTAAATTCCCGGATGGACGGAATCAAAAAATCCTCGATGTTCTGGCTGGCCAGAATGATCGAGGAGTCCTTCTTGCGGACACGCTTCATAGCGTTTCGGATATATTCGATTGCCGTCATGTTGGTAAGGAACAAATACAGCTCGTCGATGCTCGCCGCCGTCTTGCCCTGACCGAGAAGCTGATTGCTCATGAAGGACAGGATGTTGAACAGCATGGCATCCTTGAGCCGCTTGTTGGTATCCAGCAAGCCTTTCACGCCGAACACCAGGAAGTGGCTGTCGGTGATGTTGGTGTGTCCGTTGAAATACTTGGACTCGGCACCGACGCACATGGAATGGATTCCGAGGCACACGTCCTGCAGGGTGTCCTCTGTATAGAGGTACTTCCGCTGCTTGTCGTAGCTGTAGAATTCTTCCTCGCACAGCTTGTAGAAGTCCTCCATGATCGGGAAGTCCGTGGGCTTCTTCGTGCTGTAGTCTGTGGCGTCGGTAATGCCGAAGCGGGCATACAGCTTGGAGAGCAGAATCTCAATGGTGTCGATCTGCGTATCGGAGAAATCCTTATAGCTGCGGAAAAAGTCCTTGAGGAAAGCGATGTGCTGGGACAGCCTCGTCACCTTCTTGAACGCTTCCGGCGTGGTGGCGTCGATATCTTCGACGCTGTCCGTCCACGCTTTCGGCTCCAAGGGGTTGATCGTGTACTCGCCGCTCATGAAGTCGATATAGCAGCCGCCCAGAGCATTACAGAGTTCCTCATACTCGGACTCAGGGTCCAGGCAGATGATCGCCTTGCCCGACTCTCTGATGTTGGTCAAGATCAGCTTGAGCAGATAGCTCTTGCCCTGACCGCTGTTGCCGAGGATCAAGATGTTGCTTGTGGTCTTATCCTCGGCGCGGCGGTCGAAGTCCACGAGGATATTCGTGCCGTACTTGTCCCGTCCGATATACAGTCCCTGGGGATCGGTCTTGCCAGAGAAGTTAAACGGGTAGAGGTTCGCCACACTGGATGCGGGAAGGACTCGTTCATACTGCGCTCCGAACTGATTGTATCCGGTCGGAATCACGGACAGGAATCCTTCTTTCTGCCGTAAGGTCAGCCTGTCGACAGAGATTTTGGATCTCGTCAGCTCCATCGCAATGTCGCTCTGAAGCTCTTTGAGGGCATCCATGCTCCTTGCCTTCAGTTCAATGAACACGCTGCAATGCAGAAGCGGTTCCTTGTTCTTTCTAAGGTTGGCCAGGAGCTCGATGACATCCTGCAGGTTGCCTTCGGCCTCGATGGTGTCATTTACGTCATTGCCGCCGCTCTTGAGCTTGTTTCGGCGGGTGGCGTTCTGAATGATCTTCCTCTGTTCCATGCTTTCCACCAGACGGTGATAGATTCGGAGCGTTACGCCGCTGCGGTCAGCAAGCTGGGATAGGATGGCCTGTTCCTCAGTGGAGGGGGGATATTCTCGGATAACCCACACAGATCGGTAACTGTCGCCAACAACATAGTGGTCGGACAAGAATTTCACGGAGCCGGGTAAAATCATATCGAAGAAGTCCTTCGTCCGAATTTCCTCCATCTGTGCCGGCGTCAGCACTTTCGGTTTTCCAAACATTTGCGTTTTCCTCCTTTGCAATGATGATGAGACGGCTGCTCCTGGTGCTGCCGTAGCAGGTAGACAGCGTCAGCAGGCGGTCGCCGTATTCGGGGGCGTCCCCATTGGTGTAATAAGCGTTTTGAATGATTCTCTGGACAGCCTCGTTGAAAGCGTCTTCGGACTCTGCGTTGATGAAGCTGTACCATGAATCGAGCTTATCTACACAGGCAACCGCAAAGATGGTAAACTCGTGCACACCGTCCTCCGTTTCCAGAAGGATCGTCGGATCGGAAGCAAGGCGTCCCTCGTTCAGATAATCTTTGAGCGTCGAGAACATGGTTCCGTTGCGCATGTTGTGACCAAAGATGATGAGGTTGTCGCTGTCGAGTGTACAGCGGTAATCCAGGAACGGAACGCCGGAGTCGCTGTACTGCTGATAGAAGTTCATGCGCAGATACTTCTGCGGCCATTCCGGGGTGTGCATCACGGGATAGTCCACGGCGGTGTTGTCGATGGTGATCCAGCCGATGCAGTCGCTGTTCTGACTAATCAGAAGCGGGATGTCGTGGCGCGGCGTCAGAACAGGGTTTTCCTGTTCCTCCTGGGTATCCGAATCCGTATCCGAATTCTCCGCATCTCCGTCAGTATCCGGCTCCGCTGTTTCTTTCGGCTCATCCGGCTCCTTGATCTCCGCAAGCTCTGAGAGCTCGGCAAAGGCGTCGATGTCTTTCTGGCGGCTGCTGTACTCCTGCCAGATCTGAACTCCGCAGAAGACCACGACCGCCGACAGCAGAAAGGCAAAAATCGCATAGAGATGCTTGGGATTAAGCTTCGTCTTCTTCATCTTCGTCCACCTCATAGAACTGTTCTCCATCAATGTCCGGCATCTGTTCTCCGTTCATGCTCGCCTCGAAATACAAGGCGAGGAACCGCTTGATGTCTGCCTTGCGCATCCTTCTCACCTCAAAGCCCTGTTCGGAGATGATCTTCTCCACACGGTTGGCTGTATCGAAGACCTGCTTGTCCTTCGAAGCTTTGATTCGGGCGGTAAAGAGGAACTGTCTGGCAGTAGCCATCTCCACCTGCACGTTGTCGAGAAACTCGATGTCCTTCTTGATGAGCTTCCGCACCTTCGGGTTCTGCTCATATTCAAGGCGCTCGTGGAGATAGGCTTTGTTGTCATCAAAGCATTCAGACGAGTCGGTGCAGGTGATCTCAATATCGGGGATCGACGAAAGCACCATCATCAGATGACGGATCTTGATCTCGATGTTGACGTAGGACAGCACCGAGATATTGGTCGGGCTGACCAGATAAAACAGAAGCTCGCCCTTCTGCGTCATAAGGCCGTATTTGGTAAAGGTCTTCACGCCGATGAAGTCCTGCACTGAGCGGCCTTTTCTTTTCTTCTGCTGTTTTTCGTGCTTTGCCTGCTTGGGCGGTTTCTTTTCCTTGGGCAGTTTTTCTTTCTTGGGCATGCTGCTCACCTCCATTCGTAGTACTGCTGCGTGGTGATAAAATAACGACCCGCATATCGGATGAAATCGAGAATCGTCGTATCATCCATGCGGATCGTCAGAAAACCATAGCAAAGTGTGGCGGCTGCGGGGAGCATCAGATGCAGCTCCACAAGGATCACTATGGAGAGCAGGGCGGCAACGCCCATAATTGCGAAATCCCGCAGGCTCCATAGCCACATGTTCGCTGCGGCCTTGAGGTTCTGCGGATAGATATAGTGCGTCATAGTATTCCTCCAATCGTCGGATCTTCGCCGTAGTATTCCTCGCAAAACTCCTGCGGGGTTTGATGGTAGTCCTCCTGAATCTTCTCTTCGATCATGTCCTTGATGAGCTGTGCTTCGGCCTTAGTCGGCTCGTAGTCAAAATACGAGGAGCTGTCCTGACGGCTGATTTCGCACTCGATCCGCAGGGTGTCATCGAAGGGATTGTAGCGGCCGTACATGTTCAGCCACGTATCATCATCCGAGGCGGTGTCGATGCGGAACTTCTTGTCCACATCGAACCACGTTTCGATATACACGGCGATTTCGCGGCCTTCGTCGCAGTCGACTTCCATGTCATGGTCGATGGCGATGTCGTCCCGTGTCAGTTCGTTGTTTTCTTTCATGTCGTACCTCCGCTTACTTTCCGGTCGCTCTGGCTACGCTGCGCGTCAGATTGACGGCGGTGGTGGTCGCATGAACGACGCTCATCATATTGACCTTGACAGAGCTGTCGAGACCGAACTGCTGGGCGATGCGAGGCACCTCGTTGGCGGCAAGCATAATGCCGAGACCAAGAAGCATGTGATCCGGGAAAGTGAGCAAACCGAGGAACAGCAGCGTTGTCTGCATGAATGCCGTCAGACAGATTGCCGCCACCTGTTTGCACCACTGGTTGAAGCCGTCGGTGTATCCACGGGGAACGCTAAACATATACAGGCTTCCGACTGCCATCTGCACGAGCAGGATGCCGCCGCGCTTGATATTCTGGAAGAAGATCTTGATCACGCAGTAGGCAAAAGCAATCAGACACAGAAGGTTGAGAAGGCCGAAGGTTACTTGGGTTGACACGGCAAAGCTGCCTTCCAAGACAGATGTGCTTTGCCCTGCAAGGTCAAGGGTTTGACCGCCTGCTACCATGCTTGTCAGGTCATGCGCAAAGGTGTTTTGCAGGCTGATGCAGAACTTGTACAGTTCCACAGGAACCACGCCGATCAAACTGCAGGCAAAGAAGCCCTTAAGGATATTGATGCTTGTGGTTTTGATGTTGGCTCTGCCGTTCTGATACTCTATCGCAACATCGAAGATGGCTACAACCGTACCGGCCACAAACAGCGACCATCCAAACAGCGTGAAAAGCCTGATTGTGGCCTGCACCCATGACAGGTCGAAGATTTCAGCGCCCATGTTGCCCATCATGGTAAAGAAGTCAGCAACGGCGCCGTAGATGATCTCATAGAACCATTGGAGGATGGCGTCAAAGATGGTGTTGGCAATCTGTGTGCCGAGATACTCAATGGTATCCCCAATGGCATTGCCGATGCCGGAGAATATATCTCCAAGCCAGTCAAACATAGGTTTTCACCGTCCTTTCCAGAGGGGTTATAAGGTCATTCCCATGTCTTCCTCCTGGTACATGGAAATATAATCGTTCACGGTATCGGCGATCTTCTGATAGGCTGCGGGAGAAGGATGGTAGCCGTACCAATCGGCTTTCCCGTTGTTCTCCCAAATGTGGATTTCCCTCGCAAACGGGTTATTCTGATACGCAGGATTGCCACCGAGAATATCGCTGAATTTGAAGGTTTCGGCGTCAACTTCACCATCCGTGCGGTTAATGATTTTCAGCCGCAGTGCATTGTAGTGATCTCTCGTCCCGGTATAGACGAACTGCAGTTTTACCCGCAGTTCATCATCAATTCTACCGAGGAGCGTTTTGCCGCTGTACTTCGCGTCACGGATGACGTTGCTGCCGCCGAACAGCTTTTTGAGTTCCTGTTCGTAGAAGGTCATCGCTCTGACTTACAGGATCGTCCAGATATACAGAGGCGCGGTCAGAGTGAAGATGAGGCAGGCGAACAGAATGCAGGGCGCAGCGAACTCAAACTGACCGTGTTTTCTGTACTCGAAATACGAGGTGCCGACCTTGACAAAGAACAGGATGGCAAGGATCATGTCGATCACGGGGAAAACCACGTTGTTGACGACGGTCTGCACCTGCGACTTCGCGGCGTTCCAGGTGCTCTCGATGGCACCGGAAACATCGCCGGCCGCAAACGCAGTCACACTGAACGTGGTCATGACCATCACGCACAGCGCGAGGGAAAGAATGATCCGAAGAGATTTCTTTTTCATGTGCATTATCCTCCTAATACTTTTTTGATGTCGCTGTCTTTCACAGCGCGGGTTTTGATATTGAGATTTTTGCAGAAATCGATTTCACGCCGCACCCCTTCGGTGATTTCGTCGCCGAAGATCCACAGCTCATCGCAGAACCACAGCAGGCTCATTCCTGCGGAAAGCCCGATTTCACGCTCGCTCGGGATATCATCGTTTAGGCAGAGGGCATAGAAGTGCGGCACCACCGGAGCAGTGCCGCACTTCAGTGCGTATTCGGTGTATCTCTTTGCTTTTTCGAGATTACCTTGGATATCCCCGCCTAACGGAGCGCAGATATACACCTTTTTCATCATTGCGAATCCTCTTACTTCTCGCCGTCATCTTTCTTCTTCTTGAAATACATGATGACACAAGCGATGGCGCCGCCGAGGGCGATGCCGCCGAGCCCGATCCACACGCCGAGATTGCTGTTGTCGCCGGTCTGAGGAACGTCGGGCGGAGGAGTGATCGTCACAGTCTGATCCTTGTCCTCAATGTCCTTATGCGTCGTGATCTCAACATCCTCACGGTACAGGCTTTCGAATACGACCAACTTAGTGCTGGTGGTAAGATCGTGAGCGTCGAAAGTGAACGTCACCTTGACTTCGCCATTTCTGTCCTTCGGCGTAAACTTCACTTCTGCGGTGATCGTCTCGCCGTTCACAGTGAAGACCTCGCCGGTTGCCTTGTTCATGAGAGTGCCACGGATGGTGTACTCGGTGCCGGGGATAAGGTTGGTGTAAGACACCACATCCTCAATCGTCACCTTACCGGCTGTAGTGATCTCCTTCTTGCCGTCGATGGAGGCAGTGGTCTTGATCTCGGGGACATAGACGGTCACAGACTGGCCTTCATCCTCGATATCTGCATGAACTGCGATCTCGATTTCCTCACGGTAGAGGCTCTCGAACACCACAACATCGGTCGTTTCGGTGATGACGTAGGAATTGAAGGTAAACGTCGCCTTGACTTCGCCGTCCCTGGTTTCAGGTGTGAATGCGGCTTCCGCAGTCACAGGCTCGTCATTGACCGTCACGGGCTTACCGGTGGTTTTGTTCATGAGCGTTCCCTTGACAACGTATTCCTTGCCGGGGGTGAGGTTGTGATAGGAAACGATATCCTCGATGGTGATCTCGCCGCCGATGGTCGTTTCTTTCTTTCCGTCTGTAGAAGCCTCGGTCTTGATCTCGGGGACGATAACGGTTACGGTCTGTGCCTCGTCCTCGATATCCGCATGAACAGTCAGCTCTTTGCTGTCGCTGTAGAGGCTCTCGAACACGACGATGTTCGTATCTGCCTTGATGAGCTTGGCATCGAAGGTGAACAGCACCTCCACACTGCCGGAGGGAGCTTCGGGAACAAAGGTCACCTCGGAAGTGATCTGCTCTCCGTTCTGGAGGAACGGCTCGCCGGTCGCCTTATCCATGAGAATGCCCTTGACGGTGTACTCCTTGCCGGGGACAAGGTGCTTGTATTCGACCGTATCGGTCAGCGTGAACACCTCGGTGGCGCAGACTTCCTTTTCCTCGTCGATGGTGGCAGTCGTTCCGATTTCGGGGATCAGATCGTTCACTACGGTGATCTCAACTACGTCGCCATCCTTATCGACTGTCACGGCATAGACCGTTTCGTTTTCAAGATAGCCAGCCGCAGGGCGCAGCTCGCGCACGGTATAGCTGCCGTACACCACATTCTCAAAGGTGAAGACGCCATCCTCGCCGGATTCAGCAGTCAGCAGAGCGTTGTTCTCGGTGAAGCTGCTTTCGTCTGCGCGGAAGAGTCCGAACAGAGCGCCGGAAATCTTATCGCCGGTTTCACGGTTGACCTTATAACCTTTGATCGTGCCGTAGATCAGCTCATTGGGGATTTCATTGCCGTCGTTCACTGTGATGTGCACAGTAGCAACTTCCTGGCCTGCGTACTCGAATACCACGGGGTACTCCTTATCGGACAGGACATAGTGCTTATCGGTGCTGATTTCCTTGACATAGGTTTTTGCACCAACGGGAAGGTCGGTGCTGAAGGCTGCATAGCCGTTCTCGTCGCACTCAACGACTTCAAGCACCCAGCCGGCGGGGATACTGCTGCCATCAGCCGCAACGATTTCCTCTGCGGCAAACAGGCCGAAGTTGACAGAGGTGATTTCGCCGTTGTTGCCAACGCTGAAGACCTCGTTCTGCTCCATTACCTTGTTCAAGTCGATCTCGACCTTCTGACGCTCGTTGTAGAATCCGGTGGAGGTTTCAGTGATCTCCACTTCCTGGCCTGCGTAGGTCAGCTCCACAGTCTGAACAGTGGGATTGAGGATCATGCCATAGGGGGCTTTCGTCTCAACAACATGGTATCTGCCCAAGAACAGGGGCTCGGTCACGGCCTTGCCGTCTTCTTTGGTAACAAGAGTTGCCACGACCTCATCCTTGCTGTATCTGAGAGTGCCGTCCGGCGTGTAGATATCCTCCGCTGCGGTCACGGTGTACTCAGCACCGGCCAGACCGCCGACAGCATAAACCAAACGTTTGCTATCCTTGGTGTCCACGACAGAGGCAAGATACTCGCCGGTCTTCTCCACGTTGATGACGCCCATCTGAGGCGCGTTTTCTTTCTCGACAATCACAACAGTTACGGCGTTTTCCTCGGTGGAGTTTTCCTCTGTGATGTCGAAAAACACGGGATCGCTGTTGAGAACATACCCGTAGGGAGCCGATACCTCGACCAGCGAATAACCCTTGCCGTATTCCAGCTTCTCGGGCGTAATCAGCATACCGTCGCCGTCCGTGTAGAAGGTGTCGATTGTAGTGACAGTCGGATAGGTGAAGGTCATCTGAATCTGGTTGCCGGAGGGATCGTAGATGTGGAAGCCGATGCCGGAAGCCGGAATGGTCTTGCCGGTGGTGCTGTCAACCTTGACCACCTTCACATAGGAGAAGAAGTTGGCGTTGTTGATCAGATAACGATAGGTTTCGCCGTTCTCGCTGACGAACACGTCAAAGGGTTTCAGAAGCTCGCGGCCTTCCCAGCCCTTGATCTGCTGGACGGTGTATCTGCCGTAGGGCAGATCCTTCGTCTGAGCAAAGCCGTTCTCGTCGCAGACCAGATAATCGCGCTCGGAGTCCTTGGCGTTGTCATAGGAGCCTGCGCTCTTGAGATAGACGGCAAACTCTGCGCCTTCCTCGGGAGTCTCGATCTGCGTCTGGCCGTCGTCGGTGTGCTTGATGATGGCGATATTGCCTTTCTTGACCTGTTCGTACTGCTTCATAGCTTCGCTGTTATACTCAGCAGTATAGTTCTTGGGATCGACACCGATCTGCTCGTTGCCGGGGGTGACGAGATAGCCCTCGCTGCTGTCCAGCTCCTTGATCGACCAGTCGGTGCCGCAGACATAGTATTTGGTGGTGAACTTGCCATCCGCGTCGGTGACATAGGTGTCGATCAGCTCGTCGCCCTTGTAGATTCCGTACTTGGCACCTGCCAGATTCGCATCGCCCTGAGCGGAGCCCGTTTCGACGTCCTGCTTGGTAACAGTAAGGTTCCATTTCTTGAGCACGTTATCGAAGCTCTTGTTGGTCACCTTATTCCATTCAATCGCCGCCGTCTGATTGTCGGGGACGACATAGCGGATCGGAGTGTCCACCTCTTCCAGCGTGTAACCAGTGCCAATCAGAATGTTGCTGAAGGTCGCAACGCCGCTGGTGTCAGTCACAGCATACTCGTCCACAGGAATGCCACTGTAAGAGGTGCCATACAGGTGGAACTTCAGACCCTCGTTAAGCCCGTCCTCCGCAGTCTTAGTGACCTTGAGGTCGCCGCGCTTCAGGTCGTTGTCGAAGCTCTTATTCGTGACTTTGTTCCACTCGATTGCTGCCGTCTGATCGTCGGGGACAATATAGCGGTCGGGAGTGCCGACTTCCTCGAGGGTATAGCCGGTGCCGATCAGCACATCGTCAAATACCGCGATACCACTGGCATTGGTGACGGCGTACTCGTCCACAGGCAGTCCGCAATAGGAGGTGCCGCACAGATGGAACTTCATGCCCTCGACGAGGCCATCCTCAGAAGTCTTCGTGACCTTCAGATCTCCACGGCGCAGGGTGTTATTGAACGTGACAGTAGAGGTCTTGCCGCTGACGATGGTAACAGTCTGCGCGGACTGTGTTTCATACTTATCATCGGGAAGCTCCGTCACTGTATAGGTGCCGGGGAGCAGGTCGAGATCAACTGTGCCGTTCTTACCTGTCGTAACCGTCTCATTGATGCCATTGCCGGTGATCGTGAACTTGATGCCCTCAACCTTGCCGTCCTCGCTGGTTTTCACGATATGGCCGACGCCCTTGGTTTCCGTGTTCAGCTTGAAGTAGAAGAACACAGGGTCTTCCGCGCCGGAGGCCATCGTCTGCTTGCCGGGGCAGCCCCAAATGAGCATCTTGCCCATGCCGAGATTGGTCTTCTTCTGAGCCGAGATCATCACAGCGTTGGAAATCATGTTCTTGCTGGTGAAGGTGTACTGGTTTCCGCTGCGGGTGACAGTAATGCCGCTGGCAGAGAAGTTGATATCGGCCAGGGTGTTGTTGGTGTCGGTTAGGGTGATGCTGTAATTATCATTCGCCTGATCATACATCATCGTGTAGGTCTGTGCATTGCTCTGATTGCGGGAAGAGAAGCTCGGCACGACGTAGTGCCTGGACATCTGCTCCAGAATCCAGTCGTAGCATTTCTCAGCCGGACGATCTTTCAGGGTGGCATAGAACAGATCGGCTTCAACGCCATTTGCAGATGCAAGGCTTGTCGGACTCGTTCTGATCTGCTGCTGATACTCCCAGATGATACACTGCGTCGCGTAGATGAAATCATCCACATTCGTTCCTGCAACGGGAGAAGAAGCTCCATCGTGCCAGCCATACATCAGCGCCATCATGATTCCGTACTGTGCGGTAACGGGCAGATTCTGAAAATACTTGCTGTTCTTGCCGCTGGTGGAATTGTAAGTGTCGCTGTAGTTGTAGGACACGCCGGACTCAATACAGTACACATGATGAGAGGTGCCGTTGCTGTCAATCATCAGGTACTTATATCTGGCAACACCGCCGCTGTGATAAGAAACATAAAAGCTTCCGTCATCGTTATAGAAGAGAGTGTTGCCTGCTTTGCTGTAGTAGTTGTCTCCGTCAGAGCCGAGATACTTATCTCCGTAGGTGGAGGTACACTTCGTGCCTTCCTCGGCAGACCATGCGACTGCGCTCGTGGGAAGCATCGCAACGATCATGAGAACGGCAAGGAGTGCCGAAAGCAGTCTCATGCTCTTGGATTTGAGAATAGCATTCATCTCGATATTCATCCTTTCATTTTGATAAAGAAAAAGCCCTCCGCTTTTCAGCAGAGGACTTCGTCCCGTATTTGGTTGTCGTTATGCGAATACGAAGAAGATGGCGTATGATCCGCCGCCTCGTGATTCGCAGCAGATGTTGAACTCAGCGATCTCGTCCATACCGTAGGCGCTGAGATTGGCGACCGTGTGGAATCGGATATACTGTTCCAGTGCCGACTTTAGCGAGCTCCCTTGGTTGGATTCCGATGCCGTCACCGGATTCCACCATGTGGCATTCTGAGGAGTCAGCGAGGTGTTCAGCGTATAGCCCATGCTCTGACCGATGGCGATGCAGTCGGCTCGGATCGCATTGATGTCGAATTCATAATCGTATGCGGTCTTTGGCTGCGTTTCTGCGGGAGGCTCTGTTTCCACCGGTGCGGGAGGCTCCGTTGGAGCAGGCGGTTCGGTCGGTGCAGGCTCTGTTGGAGCTGGAGGCTCAATAGGCTTGGGCTGTTCCGTTTCCTCTGGCGGTTCCGCAGGCTTCGTCGGTTCTGGCTGCGTTTCCGCAGGCTGTTCCGACTCAGCGGGCTGGCTCGGAGATTCTTGCTTCGGAGCCTCTGTCGGCTCGGATTGCCTGGGCGATTCTGTCTGTTTCGGAGCTTCCGATTCTCTTGGCTGGACAGGTTCCGCTGTCTCGCTTGTCTGCGGTGCCTCCGTTGAAGCGGGCTGGGCAGGAATATCTTTTTCTGCCGTTTCAGCAGCCAGAGTCACGGCTTCGGTTTCTCCCTCAGATTCTATGGCGGTTTCCGTATCCATTGTGACGTCCACGTTCTGAGTGGGCGTCGATGCGATCTTGTCCGCGGCGCATCCCGTGAGTGAGATTAGGAGCGCACAGGCGATTGCTGTGGTTAGGAGTTTTGTTTTCATAGTAGTATCACCTCTTAACCACAAGAATACGGATAGAACGCAGGAAGTCCAGCGAGAATCGGAAAAATTACCGTAATCTACATACTCTGCCCAAAGGCGGGCGCGTCCTCGTCCTGCTCGTCGAGAGCCTCGCCTTCATCAAGATCCTCATTCTCGGACTCAACCTCGTCGAGCTTCTGCTCATAGGCTTCCAGCACCTTGCTGTTCAGCTCACTGCGAGCTGCTGCAGTGACAGGATGGAAAATATCCGAATACTCGGTCTTGCCGTCCTTCTGGAAAGAGTTCTGAGGCATCTGCACAAACAGCCCCTTCTGCGAATCGATGACACGCAGACCGTGGATGGCAAAGGCGCCGCCGATGTTGACGCTGGCAATGGCCTTGACCTTCGAGTTCTCGTAGTCCACGAGGCGGTCGATCCGAGCTGAAATGTTCGGAGTGCTGCGCTTCTGCTGTTTCGCAGGAGCCTTTGTGTTGGTTTTCTTGGTTGCCATGATTGGTTCCTCCTTCTTTACATGGGGTAGATCATGAAGCCCATATCGGCTTCCACTTCTTCGGGACTGATGTCCTCCGGTTCAGCGAACCGAGCCATATATCTCGTCACCTCCTCATCAGTGAGACTTCTGAATGTTTCGCCAGAGTCGCCGCATACGAAGAAGGGGCCGGCCATGATGGATGTGCCGTCACCGATCCTTCGATTTCCGTCCATGCCCCGGAGCTTTGATTCCTCGTTGCCCACGAGACAGGTACCGTCATCGTTGTCAATCGGCTCGATCAAGCCATCACCAACCGCTTTCTGTTCTGCTTCAAGCGTATGGGCGACGTCAGCAATATAGGGAGCCTTATGCGGTTCAACATAGACGACACGCATGAGGTTGTCCGGCTTTTGAGTCTGCGACTCGTCAAATGCAATGGGCTGAAACCCGATGCTGTCGCAGAAAAAAGCACCGTTGTCGTTCACCACCACGTCTGAGACGGACAGTGAGTGACCGCGGTGCAGGGGATGTCCTACCGTATTGAATCTTTGATAGATCGCTTCGAGATCCGTTTCATCTATCTCTGCGTTGAACACCTCGTCGTAAATGGAGGGATCAACGGCAGAGGAACCTTGATACCGTTCCAGCAGATCCAGACCTTCGAACTTGACACGGTTGACGTCCCGCTTAGAGTTAATCTGATAGATCCTCGTTCTCATCCTACATACCTCCCATCGTGATTCCTTCGGATTCATCCTCGTCGGGAGGCTCAAGCTCGGCGAGCTTCTCCGCAGCCCATTCGGGGATGCACTCGTCCTTGATCACGCCGAGGAAGTCGCTTCGGTTGAAGCTCGTATTCTCACCGTCCTTGAGGAACTTGCCGAAAACCTTTCGACCGGAGGCAGTCGGACTGCAGCCGAAGCCGCTTTCGGCATAGAAAAGCTGGTAATCAGATGCCTTGAATTCGTCCTTCAAAACGGACGGCTTGAGGATCAACAGCTTTCCGGCATAGTCGTTATCTTCGGAGCAGTGAGAGGCATCGAACAGGCCGAGCTTCTGCCATGCCTCCCGAGTCTGATTGATAAAGAGATCCGTCAGTCCGGGGTGAGACTCTACGCAGAAGTGCCAGCGCACGTCATCGCTCGGGATGAAGAAGCCCTTTGCCCATCGCTTGTTATCCTGGGAGAAGCGGCCATCGTGAGCCTTCTCCTGCAGGGTATTTGCCAGCACCCAATTCACACGGTCGAAGCCGTAACGGTCGATGATGTCCTTCGTACCGTTCTCAAGGATGTTGTCGTGGTATTGGTCAGCGATGGCTCGCTCAATTGCCCTGGCGCAGTCGCAGTTCTCTCTGTAGCTGTCTCGCCAATCCTGCACTTCGTTGTGGGTAACGGCGTCCTGCAGTGACCAGCGGTAAAGCGGCTTATGATCTGCCATAGAGACCACTTCCTTGTACACGATCCCATTTCAGTTTGAGATGGGCGAAGGCCGCTTTCTGCTGCTCATCGGAGAGACCGTTGAGGAAATCAAAGAGCGTAATCGTGTCTTCGGCTTCCTTCCTCTGCGGCTTTTCTGCAGCACAGTTGTCGCAGATCTTCTCGCGCTTGACAATCACGGTTCTGCCGTCTGGTGCTTCCGTGAAGGACAGCACGTCATTGTAGGAGAATCCGACACGCTGGCGGATCTCGAAGGGGATGGTAATGCGTCCACGCTTACCAAGAATTCGGAACATCTGAGCCATATTAGAAAACCTCGCTTTCATCACAGAAATCATTACAGGGGCAGACGGCACACTCGCCAGTGCAGTCGAGCAGGAGCATGGGACAGCCTTCGCAGTTGCCATCACAGACGAAGTCCATGTCCTCGGGAGAGATTTTCTCCATTGTGACTTTTCCTTTCTCAACGGTGAACTGCAGGGGATCTCCGATCTCAATGCCTGCGTCCACAAGCGCCTCATACGGCACGGGAACCAGCGCAAAGAGGGGCGGCTGGCTTTTCATCTGATTTTGCATGATATAATGCTCTCCTTTAATATTTTTTCGTAGTCGTAGTTCTCGTCGCCGTAGATGTCGAACAGCGTGAGCTGCTTGGGTTTTGCGTTTTCGCGCTCGTAGTAATCGTAGTTGGCAATGAGAAGCTCCTTGAATTCCTTTCCGGCTTCATACCGCTGTGCCATCGAGTGGGTGCGGGAGAAGTCAAACAGGCTGAACCCGTCGTACAGTTCACGGATCTCAGGGCAGTCGTTGTAGGACAGAAGGAACTTGCCTTTGATCCTTCCGAGGGTTTCTCTGAGTCTCACATGGTCATCCCAGCCGAAGCCGACCTCATACATGTCTTCTGTTGAAAAGTAAGGCGGATCGGCATAAAAGAAAGCGTCGGGACGGTCATAGTGGCGGATCAGCGTCTCGAAGTCCTGGTTCTCGATCACCACATTTGCCATGCGGTCTTCCAGCTCCTGAATCAGCCCGAACAGCTTTCGGATGTCAAAGGGCTGGGAGGCGAAGGACTTTCCGCTGCTGGAGTAGCTGTTGCGGAGAAGCTTCAGGAACATGGACGCTCTGCGCACATCGTAATCCTCGGAAATCCGCATACGGATTTCCTTCAGCTCCGCTGCCTCGAGAGGGGGAAGCATGATTTCCGTGAGCATCAGTTCCTCCGTCAAGAACCTGTCATCGAATGTCTCATGATCGAAGAACTTGCGGATCGCAATGAAGTCCTCTCTGGAGTTGAGATTGCAGAAGCCCAGCTCACGGATCGTTGCCATCGTCCGTTCCTTCATACATCGGAACAGGTTGACCAGGTTGCGGTCGAAATCGTTGTAGACTTCGAAGGCGTCAATGGTCGGTTTGCCGAGAAGGACGCTTCCGCTGCCGCCGAACACGTCGATAAAGCGTCCGTAGTGCAGCGGAAACAGAGCGTAGAGAATGTGCAGGATCGCAGTCTTGTTTCCTACACGTGATACAGGGGTTTTAATGTTGATCACCTCGCTTTTCACGAGGTACCAACCGCGCCATAAACGAAAAAAGACGGTACCAATCGTTATGGGCGATTGATACCGTCTTCGGAATTACTTGTTATTCAGTTGTGAGCGGAGCTTGCGAAGCTCGGCTTCGTATTCGTTGATGCGGTTGATCTGCAGGCAGCACAGCACCAGGGTTGTCACAATCCCGCCGATGAAGAGCCCAACAAGGAACCAAAGGAACTCGGTCATGACAGCACCATTCCTTCCTCATCATCGGGGAGCCATGCGTTGTCCATCGCATCCTGACCGAGTCCGCGGAGAAGATTATTGAAGTCCTCCGCGTCCTCGCAGTTTCGGATGCCGTATTCCGCGCAGGCGTTCAAGACATCCTGCGCCTGATCATCGGGCACATCGGACATCATGAAGTCATTGGGGGCGAGCCATGCTTTGCCTTGCTCCCAGCAGACGCAGAGCGAGGTCGGAAATCCGAGCGTCTGATCGCACTGGAAGTCCGGAGACACGTGGATCATCAGCGTATCCTCATCCTCGATGATGCGGTCAACAGCTTTTTTGAATTCATCGTATTTCATAGCTGCATGCCCATTCCTTCCTCGAATTCCTCTCCTTCGTCCGGGGCGTCATCCACAGAAGTGATGTTGACGTACTCTCCGATGACGCCGAGCGCCTTGTAATAATCACCGGACTCACGGATGCGGTCGCACATCTCCTTTGCCTGATCTGCAAGGCCGTTCTGCTTCAAAGTGCGGGATGCGATACCCATCAGATTGAAGATGTTGCCGTCCTGACCGATCAGCGGACAATCGGGCTTTGGCGCTGTCTCTGCGGTCTGTTCCTTGGAGATGAAGCCGCCGAGTCGGTTCGGAACATAGTCCGAAAGCCATGTGCCGCCGAAGTTTCCGTGCGTTTGGAGCCGCCACATGGCGAGCCTGCCAACATCGAGCTTAACGTCATCCTTGAAGGGAAACAGGAGGCAGGTTGATCCGTCATGCTCAAAGGTGGAGCAGTCGTGAAACCTTGTGCCGTCCAGCAGAATGCCGTCCTCCGTGAGCATGTCATTGATGCCGTCCACCCATTCGTCGAGGCTGCCGCCGCAGCCTTGAATGATCAAGCCTTCGGAGCCTTCCATCCGGCGAAGCTCGTCCTTGGATATCGTTTTCACGCTCATAACTGCATACCTCCCATCGTCAGAGATTCATCTTCATCCTGGCTGAAGTCCGTGTTTTGAAATTCCTCGATAGACATATGGTCGCCGAGGAAGTTGGGCGAGGAATCATCGTCAAACTCGATGTATCCTTCCTCGCCGAAGATGATCGGCTCTTTGGTGATGATCGTTCCCGCATGGTTGACAGCCACACTTGGCTCGACCGTGGCGAAGGCGATGGACTCGCCCTCACGCAGATCATACTTGTAAAGCCCATCGGGGAGCTCTTTCTGCGTAACGCGGCCGTTAGTGAAAAGAGCCGTCTGCCCAAGTACCTCGACCACCTCGAGCTTCTCGTCGGTCATGGCCTGCGTCTTCAGCTCTTTGGCTTCCGGCGCCTCAACAGGGACAGGCTCGAACAGATGACCGCCACGGGCAGAGAGAATACCATAGTCGGTAATGCTCGCACCCATCCGCTCAACCAGCCGCTTGCCTTCGTTCTGCGTCAAGAGTGTATCCAGCCAGTGATCGTCAAAGCGGACGTCGAGATTGTGGCACACATGGGTTTTGAAGAAGGAGGCGGCGTCGCTGTCGAAATACGACAGCTCATATTCGTTCAGCCTGTCTGCGGCTTCCAATGCGCCGTCTGCGTCATGAATGTTCTCCGCTTCGAGGATTGCTTTGAATCTGAGCTGTGCATCGTTTCCCATTGTGAGGTAACGGTCTGCGACAGCATTCAGAGCATCAAAGGAAGACATTTCCTTCGCGGCGACAGCGGTGATCTGCGGGATGCCGGATTCGAAGTCAAAGCAGGAGCAGTCCTCAATGGAGTCCACTCCAAAAGCGTCCCTGACAATGGCATCCGCATCCGCTCTCGGAATTGGGAGTGCGATCCACACGGCACCGGCTTCCGCTGCTTCGGGATCGTTGAGATCGGCAAGGCCGACCTTCAGCCTGAACACAGCGTCATCAGCCGCAACAGGGATATTCTTTCCGTCGTAGACCTCGGGGATTTCATAATCGCCGATGACCACATAGAAGCCTTCGATCAGTACGCCGCCTTCATTCTTTCGCTGAAGCTCTCCGATCCTGCGCTTGTCCAGCAGGTAAAGAGAGTTATCGGGGATGGCAGCGACGTCGGGATGGAGGTCGTTCTCAATCACGAACTGGCCGAGCTGCTCGTCGTTGTGGATGTTTGATGCGACCATCACGCTGTCGAGCCCGTAGGTCATGTTGATGAGATCCTTGACCGACAGAAGCTCGTCGGAGTCAACATCACCGAACCGCTGGTCGAAGAGCGCCTGATAGATAGTGAACTGCTCGTCCGAGAGCGAGTCCAGCCGCTGGGCAAGGTAGTTCAGTTCCTCCACGGAGGTGGTGTCGAGCCGGATGTGTTCGAGATCGGGAAGCGGATCGAAGCCGAGGAAGCTGATTGACTGATAGGTCATATCCTCTCTGCCGGTGATCCTCGCTTTCTGCCTGGCGTCTCTGATCTGCTGGGCTGTTGCGGGAAGATCCAGCACAGCATAGAAAGGTTCCCATCCGAGCCTGCTCTCTGACGAGAGCTCGATTCTGATTTTGTCTCTCATAGGCAATTACCTCACTATTTCATACTTTTCATTGACTGCTTTGATTTTCTGCCCGATAGCAGAAATGACCGGCACAGATACGCTGTTGCCGGCCATCTTGTACAGGTGACCGTCCTTCAGTCCAAGGGCGGCCGCCTTATTGAATTGTTCATCGGCATATCCCTGCAGACGCCAGCACTCAATAGGCATGAGTTTTCGGATTCTGCCTTTATGCAGGATTCCATGCCTGTCTTGGGCGGTGATCGTAAACATCGGCTCGTCCGGCTCCTTGATCCGTCTTCCTTGCTGACGCACTTTTTCTCTGTCAGGTGTGAGGATGGCTCTCGGCGCATCCTCGATCAGCACGGCGGAGTGTTCGCCTCTGTGTTTGCTGACGCCGGAATCCTGACGGGCAGTGATGCATCGGGCAACGTCGGTAACGACGGGATCGGCATTCATGTCAATGAAATACAGACCTGTCTTGCCGCCCCAGCCTCCGCTGGTCGCCGCTTGGGTGCAGGCTACTCCGTTGGGATCGTAAACCCTTTGCCCCTGGGCGCCGCCGATAAGTTGCCGGAGATGCGCCGCATTGCCGCCGCTGAGAGGAAATATTTGTCCGGCACATCGGGGATCAAGATATCCGACAATATACAGGCGCCGTCGCTGCTGGGGGACTCCGAAATATCTGCTGTTATGCACGCACCATTCAAAATGATACCCCATTTCAATAAGCGCGGCGTAGATGGTTTCAAGCGTCTTGCCCCCGTCATGCGATAGCAGCCCCGGTACGTTTTCCAGAAGAAAAAATGCAGGCCGTTTGGCTGCAAGGAGTCGGGCAACTTCAAAGAACAGAGTTCCTCTCGTGTCTTCGAATCCAAGCCGCTTTCCCGCAACAGAGAAGCTTTGGCAAGGAAATCCGGCACAGAGCAGGTCGAAGTCTGGCATTTCGTCGGGGTTGATTGTTCTTGCATCGTCACAGTAATATTCTCCTTCCGTGTCATAGATGGCGCAGTACGCCATGTTTGTGCGTTTGTCGATCTCACAGTGACCAATGCATTCAAACCCGCCGACAGCCTCCAAGCCTGACCGGAAGCCGCCGATGCCGGCGAACATATCAAAAAATCGGATTGCCATAGGGCATCCGACCTTTTCCTATTTTACTTGGTCACCTCACATTCCCATACTGAATCCCTGGGCTTCATCCTCGGACTCGTCTTCGTCCTCATCGGAATCGGCTTCAGGATCGTCAAGAGCGGCGTCTTCGTCTTGCTCGGGATCATCTTCGTCCTGGTCGGGATCGTCGCTTACAGCCTCGTTCTGGCTCTCACGCTCGGTCTGATCCCGTTCCAGCTCGTCCTCAATGAGTCCGATGAGGAACTGCCGCTGAGTCATGTTGTTGCGCTGCAGGTAGTCCTTGATCCGCTGGAACAGATCCTCCGGCACCTGCACGGCGATGGTTCTTGTGTTTGCCATAGTGTTTCCTTCCTTCATCTGATTTTTCGGGTGGAGCTCGTCATCCAGTGCCAGACTGACGAACTCTGCCATAGTCATGCTGTGATCCCGCAGGTACTGGCTGACCTCCGCGTGAAGGTCGGCGTCGATCCGCACGGTGATCCCTTTCTTTTCGCCGTTAGGCATTGTCCTGGCTCCTTTCCAAATAGTTTCTGAGAGCGGTTTCTACGATGTCCTCCACGGGAAGCTCCGTTTCAGAGGCATACTGCAGAAGCGGTTCGGTAAGCTGGGGCGGGATTTCGATTTCGAGTCTTTCTCCCATAGGCGCCTCACATTCCCATAACGGGGCCGCTCTCGTCCTCGTCCATGTCCACATACTGTTCCTCGGCAAGTTCCTCGTCCGTCAGCTTGCGGAAGGAATCTTCGCCGGGGACAACGCCGAGGCTCCTGCCATTGTCGAAATCACAGTGCAGAGTGCCGATGTCGTCCACGACTCTGACCGTTCCTCTCGTGCCGCTCTCCACGGGGTTCGGATCGTTTCCCATGCCGAGAAGCATGATCCTCGTTCCGGGGGGATAGGCTTCTTTGTATCGCTGTGCCTGTCTGTGCAGGCGATCCCATTCGTTCATGTCGGGTACCTCCTTGTTCTGTTCTGACATGCTTTGTTCGCCGTCGTAGAGCTCCATCTCATAGAGAATGCTGCCGTCATTCTTTCGGGTGTTGAGCACTTGGACGGTGGAATCCGTGAAGCGGTACGCTCCGGCCTTGTTGAAGGGCGACCAAAAGCCCAATCCATGATTGCAGGTCGACCATTTATGATCCGGCTGATCCTTGATCTTGGAGTAGAATCCGTTGGTTTGCACCTTCGTCACCACACGGGTGAGCCCGACAATATCTGGGTGGTATTGGTGCGCCGTTGCCACCAGCTCGGTTCCGAGCCTGATATGCCGCTTGAGGTCTGCAAGGTTTTTGATGCGGAGCGGCTTGCGGTCTTTCTTTTCTGCCGTCATAGCTCCAGCTCCACTCCGTACAGCTCGTCAGGCGACCATTGGATGGTGAAGTCTGCGTCCTCGATGTTGTCGCAGTGGTCGTGCAGGAATTCTTCGTCTGCATCAGCTCGCATCTTGAAATACGCCACTTCCTCGGGCGTTGCCTTGAAGGTTTCACCTTCGCCGTAGAGATAGGCTTCCACATGGACGCTGACTTCCTGTTCGGAATCCAGCTCATCCATGAAGTTCTCATAGGCAGTCCAGCCCTCGAGATCGTCGGAGTCTCTCGGAATACCGGCAGCGAGAAACTCTACCTGATTATTGTCTGCGGTAAGCGTTACCGCCGAAAAGAGCACAGCCATATATCACATCCCTCCCATCGTCATGCCCTGATTATCTATATACTCATCCAACTCGTCACGAGTCATGATGGAATAGTTGTCGCCGCTGTTCCAGAAGGAGACGTACAAATCGCCGTCCTCGGTGTCAATCGGCTGCTGCTCGAAGTGCTCTCCGTAGCCGTCCGAATTCTGTCCGCTGATCCAGTCAGTGAGGATTTCGGTTTCGGCATCGGTGAGTTCTTCCTTGAGGCTGCACTCGATCCTGCCGAAGAGCCGTCCACGGTAGGTTTCCACGCCCCATTTGGCTGATACGAGTTTTGCCTTAACGCCATCATCCTCGTCGAAAAACTCAGCCATATCCATTTCATCGTCGGCAGTATCGGCTTCCAGGGCTTCTTCGACAGCCCACGCATAGCTCTTGAGGAAACGTCCGTCGACGGGAGAACTGAAGCCCTCTTCATCGGTTACCTCTCCGACGAGGGGACAGTAGAACACTGCTTTGACCGGTCCTGATTCATAAAGCATCTGCTTGATGTCGTCCGTGACCTCCTGCATGGAGCTGTACTGATCGTTGAGCAGATTCTGTTCCAGCTTGGAGCGGAAATCAGGTTTGGCATTGTCTACCATGAAGGCCAGCATATTGGCGTCAGCCAGCGAGTTCTGCTCCTTGAGCGTGAGAAGCAAATGCTTTCCTGTTTCGTCTTCGGAATACAGCTTGACTCGCACGTCATCGCCTTCCTCATCGGAAAGGGTGATCTGATGCGGGGACTGTCTGATACCTACTGACTGGAGCTTTTCGTACACGTCGTAGATGCTGCGGGGGAAGTCCAGCACGAGTGTGCCGCCGTCTTTGCTTTCGATCACCGCATTGATTATCATGCTCACATACCTCCCATATCCATGCCCTCGTCCTCGGACTCGAGTTCTTCGAGAAACTCATCGAGGGATCTGTCGCTGTCAAAATAGACGAAGCCGCCGTTCACAAACTGTCCGTCGTGTTCCTTGGCGAAATACTCTCCGAAGCCGGAGAAGTCGAAGTATTCCTCCATTTCGATGTTCATCTCGTATTCTTCCACATTGTCCACGAGGAAATGGCCGACGTCGGATTCGCTCTTTGCGTCGGGAATATAGGCAAACTCGCCAAGATGCTCTGCGACAGCGCCGATGTTGGCGGCGCTCTTTGCATCTGTGAGCTCGACGGCGGCAGTCAGCTTGCCCCAATCCATATCGCCGGTGTCCAGAAAGCGAAGCATTTTGTTCGCCTCATACAGTCCTTCAGAGCGGATGATGCCTTCGATGCGTTCCTCCCAGGCGTCATCCTCTCCCTTACTGAGACAGAACCTGATCTCGCAGTCGCTGTCGGAAGGAGCGCCGAGCCGGGCAAGCGCCTTCTGGATTGCAAGTTCTTCACCGGGGAGCAGGAGCAGCTCGGTACGGCCGTTGTAGCTGACCTCTGCGCTGGCAAGGGTATTCTCATAGAAGTATTCGGGGAAGGTCTGACCGTCGTATACCTCGGTCAGCTCGTCGAAGGGATTGTAGATGAGCAAACCTTTTGCGGTGATCTGCGCCAGCCCTCGGTCGATGAGATCCTTGCCGATGGCGGCGTATTTCGGATCGTCCTCGTCATGGGCGGGAACAGCTCCTTGCGTGTTCATCACATACTCTCTGCCGATCTTTCCGTAGCTGCTGACATCCTGGCACAGCGTGAAATGGTTCAGATTGAAGGTCAGATTGATGAGATCCTTCTCGGTGGGGTTTTCCAGCTTGGTGATGCCGATAAGGAACTGATCGTATTCGTGGTAGTCGAAGCTCTCCATCCTCCTGGCGAGGTAGTTCAGCTCGTCCAGATTGGCGAAGCGGTCTTTCAGCATGGAGAGTTCCTCCGGCCAATAGACCTCTGTCACGAATGCTGACTGCGGGGCATCCTTGCCCTCAATGGCGTGGATCTCAGCAAGCTTTGCGTACAGTTTGTTTTCGCTGATGGGAAACTGCAGGTCGATCTCGTGATCGTCATTTCTGATTCTGATTTTGATCATGGTGCTCATTCCTTTCATAGAAAATAAAAAAGGGCTGACTTCATAGAATTACTTCTACAAATAGATTACGGTGTTGCCAAAATGTAGCAAACCTTTTTCTGGTGGGGAAGACCTCTTAGAAAAAATTTTTGCGAAAACGAAAAAAAGGCGGCTTTCGGAAGAAAAATCCTCTTGAAAGCCGCCTGAAATAGACAAGTCCTCTCAACAAAGAAAAATTTTTTTTTTGCAACCTGAAACCGTTGTGGTTTCTGGGTTTTCCGGTGCAATATCTTTTTTGGTTGCACAACGTGGTTGCGGAGACAGGATTTGAACCTGCGACCTCCGGGTTATGAGCCCGACGAGCTACCGAACTGCTCCACTCCGCGATATACAATTGACCCCTCAAGGCTTATATACTATAACATATAAGCCCCGAGGTGTCAAGTACTTTTTTAGCGCTCGGAAGCGGAAGATTCTTCCTTTTCTGCGTCGTCAAGCGTTTGTGCTGCGGCGGCACGGCTGTTTCTGAGCTTGAGCTCGGCAAGAATCTCCGCCAGCAGCTCCTCCGTCGTGGGCTCAGCAGGGGCTTCCGGCTCAGGCTCGGCTTCGTCCGCCTTTTTGCGGTTGAAGCGGTTGATGACCTTCACCATCCAGAACACGACGAACGAAATGCACAGGAAATTGATGATCGCCATGATCAGATCGCCGATCGGAAACACGCCGACGGTCACGCCGGAGAAATCCAGCCCGCCGATGATGAGCGAGATGAGCGGGTTGATGATATCGTTGACAAGCGCGGTGACGATGGCCGTGAACGCGCCGCCGACCACAACGCCGACCGCCAGGTCAATGACGTTGCCGCGCGAGATAAATGTCTTGAATTCATCGAGCCAACCGGGCTTCTTCATGATGCTGCCTCCATTTTTCTATTATCTCTATGCTGCTGCGCGCTGCGCATCCTCAGTGCTTCGGCACAAGGACTTCCTTGCCGCCCATGTAGGGACGCAGCACCTCGGGGATGACGACGCTGCCGTCGGGCTGGAGATTATTCTCAAGGAACGCGATGAGCATACGTGGGGGGGCGACACAGGTGTTGTTGAGCGTGTGGGCGAGGTAATTCTTGCCGTCCTTGCCCTTGACGCGGATCTTCAGGCGGCGCGCCTGCGCGTCGCCGAGATTCGAGCAGGAGCATACCTCAAAGTACTTCTGCTGGCGCGGGCTCCACGCCTCGA